>OBEQ010313204.1_pt1 | contig 11760 bp, 10 predicted proteins | sample 1670901 | NCBI WGS metagenome assembly OBEQ01 (sample SAMEA104232315, study PRJEB22302) | groundwater metagenome | biome: forest; feature: aquifer; material: groundwater | place: USA | collected 2011-08-07 | depth 5.4 m | reverse complement strand
GCGGTGGTGGTGGCGGTGGTCGCGGTGGTCATCCTGGCGCTCAACCACGCGCTCGGCGAGGAGCTCATCCAGCGCCTGGACGCGCGCCTGCGCGCGCAGGCGCGCGGCGCGCGCGAGTGGGTGGTCGCCGGGCGTCATCCCGAGCCCGAGCGCCTCAAGGATCGCCTGGCGCGCATCGCCGTGCGCCTGGCCGATGTGGTCGACGCGCGCGTGCTCATCCTCGACGACGCCGGCCACGTGCTGGGCGACTCGGGCCCGGGCCACGGACCGAGCCAGGACATGCGCTTCGTCTCCGAGCCCATCGGCGACGGCCTGGTGGTGCGCCTGGGCGTGCCCATGCGCGAGGTGCGCGCGACCCTGACGTCGATGCGCAACCGCATCTTCGTGGCCGCGGCATTCGGCCTGCTGGTGGCCATCGCGCTGGGGCTGGGCGCGGCGCGCCTGGCCGCGCGCCCGCTCGCCGCCATGACCGCGAGCGCCACGCGCATCGCGCAGGGCGAGTACCGGCTGTCCTTGCCTCCGCCCACGCGCGACGAGTTCGGCGTGCTGCAGCGTGCGCTCGAGTCGCTGGCCGCGCAGCTCGAGGCGCGCATCGGCGAGCTCACGCGCGAGGAGAAGCTGCGCCGCGACTTCCTCGCCAACGCCTCGCACGAGCTGCGCACGCCCGTCACCGCCATCCGCGGCTACGCCGAGACCCTGCTCGCCAGCGGCAGCGCCGACGAGGCCACGCGGCGCAAGTTCGTCGAGATCATCCACCGCCACGCCGACCGCATCGGCCGCCTGGTCGAGGACATGCTGGCGCTCTCGGCGCTCGAGGCCCACGCGACCCACCTGGCGCACGAGCCGGTGGCCCTGGCCGCGGCCGCGCGCGAGGCCCAGGCGACCCTGCAAAAGCGCGCCGACGAGCGCGGCACGCGCATCGTCACCGACGTGCCGCCCGAGCTGCATGCGCTCGGCGACGCCGACGCCATCGCGCGCGTGCTCATCAACCTGGTCGACAACGCGCTCAAGTACGGGCGCGCCGGCGGCGAGGTGATCATCCGCGCGCGCCCGGGTCAGGCCGCTGCCACCCTGCTGCTCGAGGTCGCCGACGACGGCCCCGGCATCGCCGCCGAGCACCTGGCGCGGGTGTTCGAGCGCTTCTACCGCGGCGATCCGGATCGCTCGCGCGAGCAGGCGGGCACGGGGCTGGGCCTGGCCATCGTCGCCGAGCTGTGCGCGCAGATGGGCGGCTCGGTGCGCGTGACGTCCGAGCCCGGACGCGGCACCTGCTTCACGGTCGAGATTCGCGCAGCTTCGGCGGCGCCAGCACCACCGTCCCCGGCGGCGCGGTCATGATGGCCTCGACCAGGGCGAGCACCTGATCGATGCGGAACGGCTTGACCAGGCAGGGATTGTCGACGCTGTGCAGGAAATCGTGGGCCGTGGGCGTGAATGCGCCGCCGGTCATGAAGACCAGCTTCTTCTCGAGGTTGGGGCGCGTCTGCGCCAGCGTCTCGTACAGCTCCATGCCTGACAGCTCGGGCATCATCAGGTCGCAGAAGACGATGTCGAACGCGGTCGCGTCGGGGCCGACCAGCAGGCGCAGCGCGGTGCGGCCGTCGCGCACCACGGTGACGTCGTGGCCCTCGAGCGCACGGCCCAGCGCCGCGGCCACACGCGGTTCGTCGTCGACGATGAGGATCTTGGCCGCGCGCGTGGGCGCCGCGAGCACCACGGGGGGCGCGGGCGCGTCAGCCGGCTCGCTCGCCGCCACGCCCTCGGCGATGGGCAGCGCGACCGTGAAGGTCGAGCCCGCGCCCGGCGTGCTGTCGACGGTGAGCGTGCCGCCCAGCTGGGTGACGATGCCGTGGCAGATGGACAGGCCCAGCCCGGTGCCCGTGCCCATCGGCTTGGTGGTGAAGAATGGATCGAAGATGCGCCCGCGGATGTCCTCGGGGATGCCGCAGCCGGTGTCGTGCACCGAGATGTGCACCCGCCCGGCCAGCTCGCGCGTCGACACGCGGATCTCGTGCGCGTCGGCGTGGCCCTCGGGGATGGCCTGCGCGGCGTTGACCAGGATGTTGAGCATCACCTGCGCCAGCCGGCCCTCGCCCGCGAGCACCAGCGGCGTGGGCTTGTAGTCGCGGTACAGCCGGGCGCGGTGCTTGATCTGGTTGGTGGCGATCTTGAGCGTGCGCTCGAGCACCGCGTGCACGTCGACCGGGCGCAGCGCGCCGTCGTCGGGACGCGCGAACGCCGACAGGTCGCTGACGATCTCGCTGACCCGCTCGGCGCCCTCGCGCGCGTCGGCGAGCATGGCGTCGAGGTCGGTGGCCACGTCGTGGGGAATGTTGTCGCGCAGGCGCGCGAGCGAGCGCGAGATGCCGCGCAGGTTGGCGATCACGTAGGCGAGCGGATTGTTGACCTCGTGGGCCACACCGGCGGCGAGTGTGCCGGCCGAGACCATGCGGTCGGTGACCGCGAGCTGCAGCGCCTGCTGCTTGCGCTCGGTGACGTCACGCGCCGACAGGAGCGTGGCCGGGCCGTCGAAGTCGAGCGGCTGCGCCGCCGCGGTCTCGAGCGAGACCCAGCCACCGGTGTCGCGACGCAGGGTCAGGGTGCCGCCCTTGCCGTGCGGTCCGGCGCCCAGCCAGGGATCCGCGCCCAGCGAAGGATCGTCGGGGGCGAGGAAGTCGCGTATGTGCCGGCCGGCCACCGGCGCGCTGGTGGGCAGGCCCAGGTAGGCGCACCAGGCCGGGTTGGCGTAGGCGATGAGGCCGCCGCGGTGCACCAGCACGCCGTCGGGCAGGCCGTCGATGACGCGGCGGAAGTCGTGCTGCAGCCGCTGCATGGCCAGGGTGCTCTCGCGCAGGCTGCGCTGCTGCGCGGCCAGCTCGTCGATGGCGGCGCGCGCCGCCGAGACCACCTTGGTGACGCGCCGGGCGCGCGACCACAGCGACAGCGGCGGCGGGCTCGTGAACCGGATCTCGGCGCGGCGCTCCTCCAGCTGCACTTGCATGCGCGCGTCGACCTGGCCGATGAAGCGCGGCGCGGCCGAGAGCGACCCCTGGGCGAGCAGGAAGAACTCCTCGCAGGCGGTGTAGGGCGGTGGCACCTCGATGGTGCAGCGCACCTGCCCGCGGCCCAGATCGACGAAGCCGAACTGCACGTTGTAGAAGAGCGCGGGCGCGAACCAGCTCATGGCGGCGCGGTAGATGGGCACCGCCGAGGAGAACAGCCCGGAGACCGCGCGCAGGGTCAGGCCGGAGGGCGCGTGCACCGCGTCGGCCCCGGCCGCGACCAGGTTCTCCTTGCCGACCAGCTCGCCCAGCCTCACGCACATGAGGACGAGCGTCTCCCAGTCCATGCGCCCGTCCAGCGCTTCCAGCTGGGCCAGGCTGATGGGCAGGCCCTCGACGATGCGCTCGCGCGGGACGCCGCGCGAATGGCCCGCTTGCACGAACATCTGCCAGATGCGGTTGGAGACCTCGTGCATGGGTCGTCCCTTCGGCTCGCCTTTCTCTCTCGGGCTCTTTCGGGCTCTCGTCCGTGCTTCCGGCGCCAGTTCAGGCCACGCCGACGGCGGCGGCCAGCTCGCTGGCCATGTCGGTTGCCGACGCGGCCCGCTCGCTAGGATACTTCGATAACGCCCGCCTGATGACACGATCGACCGCATCGGGCACCTCGGCCACGATCTCGGTCAGCGGCTGGGGCGGGGCCTCGAGCACCTCGCCGATGAGGGTCGCATCGTCTTCGGCACGAAATGGCGCGACGCCGGCCAGGAGCTCGTACAGCACCACCGCCAGGCCGTAGAGGTCGGCGCGCACGTCGATGGGCTCGGAGCGCAGGCGCTCGGGCGCCATGTAGGTGAGGCTGCCCACGACGAAGCCCTGGCGGGTGATGCCGGCTGCACCGTCGAGCGAGGCGAAGCCGAAGTCGATCAGCACCACGCGCTCGGTGCCGTCGCCGTTGGGGCGCAGCATGAGGTTGGCGGGCTTGAGGTCGCGGTGCAGCACGCCCGCCGCGTGGGTGGCCGCCAGGCCCTGCAGCGCCTGCCAGCCGTAGGCCACCGCGCGCATGAGCGGCACCTGCTTCTCGTGCTTGAGCACGTTGAGCAGGGAGCGGCCGCCCAGGAGCTCGAGCGCCAGGTACGGGCTCGAGCCGTGCATGCCGGCGCCGAACATGACCGCGACGTTGGGATGGCGGATGCGCTGCTGCACCTGGGCCTCGCGCTCGAAGCGCGCCACCGCATCGGGATCCTGCGACAGCACGTCACGCAGGATCTTGATGGCCACCTTCTCGCTGGTGGCACTGTCGCGCGCCTCGAACACGTCGGCCATGGCGCCGCGCCCGACCAGCTTGATGATCGTGTAGCGCCCGTCGATGACCTGCCCGGGTGAGGCGGCTGAAATCATGCTCGGGACGATCGTACGGTGCTTAGGCGCGTGCCCGCAAGCCCAGGCGGAACAACGAGATCATCCCGCGTGCACCCAGGGCCACCGGCACCAGCAGGGCCGCGACCACCGTCTGCGACGCGCCCACGGGCAGCTCCTTGAAGAATGCCAGCAGGTAACCGCCGACCCCGGCGACCGCGCCGCCCAGCGCCGCGAGGAGGAATGTGAGCCTCATGCGCCGACGCGAGACCAGCAGCGCCGCCGTCGCTGGCAGGGTCGAGAAGGCGAACACCGGCAGGGCGCCGAGCGCGCGCGCCGACACGCCCACCATGAGCCCGATCGACAGCAAGATGACCGCCGACAGCGCGGTCACCGGCAGACGCTGCACGCGCGCCGCTCCCGGGTCGAAGGTGGCGAAGGCCAGGCCGCGGAAGGCCCAGAAATGGATCACCGTCACCAGCGCGCCGACGATGAGCACGGCGCGCAGATCCTCGGCGCGCACCAGCACCGCGGTGCCGAACAGGATGGCGCTGATCTGGTTGGCCTCCTGGGCGATCTTGGCGCCCACGACCACGGCGGCGCCGCCCGAGAGCGCGAAGGCCAGGCCGAGCACGCTCTCGCGGGTGATGCCCAGCCGGGGTTGCGGGTCGGCGAGCAGGAGCGTGGTCGTGATCAGCGACAGGCCGATGGCGCCGTAGATGGGATCGAAGGCGAAGCCCAGGTGGATGGCGGAGTAGAAGGCGAGCGCCACGCCCAGACCGGCCGACTGCGTCACCGCCGCCGACACGAAGACCATGCGGCGCAGGAGCACGTAGACACCCAGGAAGCCGAGCACGAAGCCGGCCGCCGCGGCACAGTAGATGGGATCCTTGAACAGATCGAAGGCGTCGAAGAAGTCCTTCCAGGTCATGCCGCCCGCGCCGGTCGGGTCCATCAGCTGGCCTCGGGCGCGTGCGCGACGTGCACGTCGCCGTACTGCTCGCGGAAGTCCTCGTCGGCGAGGACCTCGTCGGGCGTGCCGTGGCGCACCTTCTGGCCCTCCGAGTCGAGCCAGAGCAGCTCGTCGGCGAAGCGAGCCGCCACGCCCAGGGAGTGCGAGATGACCACCACGGCCAGGTGCTTCTCGTGCGCCAGGCGGGCCAGGCGCCGGTAGGCGTCGCGTTCGGCCACCGGGTCCATGGCCGCGGTCGGCTCGTCGAGCAGGGCCAGCTCGCCGTCGGTGGCCAGCATGCGCGCGAACAGCACGCGCTGCTTCTGCCCCTCCGACAGCTCGGCGTAGGGCTTGTCGGCGAACGCGGTCGCCTCGGCCTCGGCGAGCGCGCGCGTGCAAGCCTCGCGGTCGACGCGCGACGAGAACGGGCGCAGGAAGCCCCAGCCGTTGATGCGCCCCCACAGCACCAGCTCGCGCGCGCGCACGGGCAGGATGGGGTCGAGCTGGGCCACCTGCGGCACGTAGGCGATGCGCAGGTCGGGACGCGCCTTGACCACGCGCCCGGAGAGCGGCTTGCGCAGGCCGATGAGGGTCTTGAACCAGGTGGTCTTGCCCGAGCCGTTGCGACCGATGACCGCGAGCAGCCGGCCGCGCCGGATGGTCAGATCGATGGGCGGCAGGATGGGCCGGTTCCAGCCGACCACGAGCTGCTCGCAGGTGATGAGCGCGCTCGCCGAGGTGTCGGCGGCGCGCTCGGTGGTGGTGGCGGCGGTGCTGGCGAGCGACACCATGGTCATGCCCCGAAGGCCTTGGCGATGGCCTCGATCATCTGATCCATGTGGTCGATGTAGCTCTGCCCGGCCTTGAAGTCGGCGCCGCCGGGCAGGAGGACCACCTTGGCGGGCAGCTTGCTGGCCAGGAGCTTGCTCGTGGTGTCGGGGTAGTACGACTCCTGCAGGATCAGCTTGGCGCCCAGCTTGCGGCCGTAGACCAGCACCTCGGCCACATGCTTGGAGGTGGGCGGGATGCCCGGCTTGGGCTCGAGCTCGGCGGCGTCGACGAAGCCGAGCCAGTCCATGAGGTACACCCACGACTTGTGGTAGGTGATGATGGGCTGGCCGCGGAAGCTGGCCAGGCGCTTCTCCCACTTCTGCCGGGCGGCGTCGAGCTTGGCCTGGAACAGCTTGAGGTTGGCCTTGTACTCGGCGTCGTGCCCCGAGTCGATCTCCGACAGACGTGCGGCGATGCCGGCGGCGCACTGCGCAGCGGCGCGCGGGTCGTAGAGGTAGTGCGGGTTGCCACCCGGGTGGATGTCGCCGTTGGCGCGGTCGATCTTGGTCTGCGGCACCTCGAGGCGGCTCACCAGCGTCGAGCAGTCGAGGTAGCCACGGTTGCCGATCTGCACCTTCTCGTTGCGCGAGCCCACCTGCAAGGTGGGCAGCCAGCCGATCTCGAGGTCCAGGCCCACGGCGATGAGCAGATCCGCCTTCATGACCGCGAGCGCCAGGCTGGGCTTGGCGTCGACGAAGTGAGGATCCTGCGTGGGCAGGGCCAGCGCGGTGACGCTGACGTTCTTGCCGCCGACTTCCTGGGCGATGGCGGCCAGGTCGGGGACGGTGGTGACGATCTTGACGGTCGCGTGGGCCGACCGGGGTGCGAACGCCGCCAGCGCGAGCGCGGCGACGAGAGTGACGATGTGACGACGCAACATGTACTGCCTCCTAGAACTTGTGCGCGCCGTGCGCGCCGACGACGAATTCAGCGGTGAGCATGGCGGCCCAGATGGGGTTGGGCATCCAGCCGTTGTCCACGGAGCCCTGCAGCCGGAAGCGCGAGAACTCACTGGGCCAGAAGGTGAGGTTGGCGCTGACGCGCTGGCGATCCGACGTCCAGTCGGGATCCAGGCTGTCGGGGGTGCCGTTCTTGCTCTCGACCGGCGTGCCGATCTCCCACCTGGCCGCGGTGGCCCAGCGCTGCGCGAAGCGCCAGAACAGGTAGGCGTACGCGTTGTGCGAGGTGTGCGTGTCGCCCGGCTCGTGGCGGCGCACGTGGAAGTACTCGGCCTGCAGCGACACGATGGTGTTGGAGCCGTAGGTGATGGGCCGGTACTTGAGGTAGAGGTCGCTGCCGTAGATCTGGGTGTTCTCGTTCTTGCCGTCGGGAATGCCCGAATCGTTGGGTCCGAACGCGCCCGACAGGCCCCACAGCAGCGACCAGTCGTCGTTCAGATCGAAGAACTGCTTCACCGCGACCACGTACTCGAAGTCGCGCAGACGCTTCACGCCCGGGTCGGTCGCGCCGTAGAACTGGCGGTTGGTCGCGTCGTCGGTGGCGCTGGTGGCCGAGCCGACCACCTCGACGTACCAGGGCAGGGGCGAGAGCCACGACAGCTCGGCGCCCAGGCCGCGGTTGTTCTCGCCGCCGAAGACGCGGCTCAGGGCGAACGGCTGGTCAGCGAAGTCCCAGCTGTGCGGATGCGTGTTGTTGATGCGGCCGAAGCGGGTCAGGAACTTGCCGGCGCGCACCTGCAGGCTGTAGGGCAAGGACAGCGTGGTGGCGTAGGCCTCCTCGACGTCGGGCGTCTCGGCGTCGCTGAACACGATGTTGCCGTCGAAGCGGAAGTACGGATCGACGTTGTGGTTGATGGACAGCTCGAGCTGGTTGAGCCGGAAGCCGTTGGCGTTGGGATCGTGCGCGCCCGCCTGCAGCGGCTTGGCGTCGGAGAACGCGGCCGCCGACACGTCGAGGATGACCGACAGGTCGGGGTTGAGCGACTGCAGGCCACCGCCGCCTTGCGGCGCGGCGGGCGGGGGCGGGACGCGCGCCGCCTCGCTGGCCGCGTCGGCGCCGGTGGCCTTGTCGATCTCGGCCTGCTCCTCGGGCGTGATCGCGGGCGGCGCGGCGGCGGGCTGCTCGGGCGCCGCGCCCGGCGCGGGCGTCGGTGGCGGTGTGGGGGTCTCCTGGGCGGCGGCCATGCCGCTGCCCAGGGTCAGGAAAAGAGCGCCGGCCATCAGGCCGCGCGGGATCGTGTGCATGCTCGGTCTCCGTACCTGCCCGCGGGCTCCAGGCCCGCGGGCTCATCGTCTTGCTGCTGTTGCTTGGCTACGAGTCGCAGACGACGAGCGCGGGCGGAGACGACTTGGGTGCGTTGGCGAGCAGCGGGATCTGGAACGCGACGTGGGCGAGCAGCGGCGCGGGCGCAGGCGCGGGCGGCGTGGGTCGCACCACATCGATGGTGAAGGCATCGGGCAGCGGCGCGCGCACGCCCATGTCGGCGAAGGCGCAGGCCTGGTGCTGGTAGACGGGCGCGACGCCCGAGCGCACCGACGCGTCCTCGCGCACGTCGGTGCCGGAGGCGGTGCCGACTTCCTCGAACGTCTTGTGCTGCGAGCAGTAGGTGTGCTCGTGCGAAGTGCCGTGGAACAGCGATCCGACCAGGCCGACCAGCCAGAGGCCGACCAGCAGCGCCGAGATGGCGCGGCGGGCGAACGGCACTGGGCGGATACGGACCGACATCGGAGGCTCAATCACTTATTGCCGGAGGTCAGACGCAAGTCAAGCGTCCGACCTTCACGGCCACGCGCGGTGACGCCCAGCGGAGGCTAGGCGCGGCCGTAGACCGGGACCAGCGTCCCCGACGTGAGCGCGTTCTGGGGCGAGGCAAGAAAGCGAATGGTCTCGGCGATTTGCTCCGCCTTGGGCCAGCGGTCGAAGTCGGCCTCGGGCATGGCCTTGCGGTTGGCCATGGTGTCGATGATGGAGGGCACGATGGCGTTGACCAGGATGTCCTCGGCCAGCACCTCGGCGGCCAGGCACTGCGTGAGCGAGGCCACGCCCGCCTTCGATGTGGCGTAGGCGAGCATGCCGCCGGTCGGCTGCAGCGCGGGGCGCGCGGCCACGTTCACGATGCGCCCGCCGCGCGCGCCGGGCGCGGGGCGCGCGCGGAAGGTGCGCACGGCCTCGCGGCAGCAGAGAAAGCAGGTCTCCAGATTCAGCGCCAGCTGCGCGCGCAGGTCGGCGAGCGTGGTCTCGCCGATCGACTTCATGGCGAAGCCGCCGGTCAGGTGCACCGATGCCCACAAGGACGGCAGCGCGGCATAGAGCGCGGTCACCTGGGCCTCGTGCGTGAGGTCCACGCCGGCGACCTTGCGTAGCTCGGGGTGGCTGAGCTCGGCGAAGCGGCCGGTCGCCTCGGCCTCGGGGAAGGGCACCGTGACGGTCGCGCCAGCTTCGAGCAGCGCGTTGACCACCGAGGCACCCAGGCCGCCGGTGCCGCCGGTGACCAGGACCTGCCGACCCGTGAAGCTCGAGGCGCTCATGCCCTAGAGGGTCTTCTTGACGTAGTGGTTGAGCAAGTAGAACTTCACCACGCGCAGGTCGCCCTGCCTGGCGGTCATGCCATTGGCGACCATGCGGGCGATCAGCTTGCCGCACGATCCCTCGCTCTTGGGCGGCGCGTCGTCGACGTCAGACAGCTCGTGGCATTGCGAGCAGACGCGCGCGAACGTGGCCTTGGCGATCTTGGGGTCGGGCGGCGGCGCCTCGGGCTTCTTGGTCACCGGCGCGGGCGCCGGTACGGGCACGACGCCCGTCGGCGCTTGCGTCGTCGTGGGCGTGGGCGTGGCTGCAGGAGCCGTCGCCGTTGCCGCCGCCGCCGCCGGCATGGCGCCCGCCGGCTGGTCCTCGGGCATGGCAGGCTCCCCGGGGCTGACCTCCGCGCCGCTCATGTCCGCCATGGTCTCCATGCGCTCCTCTTCCTGCTCGCGCTGCTTCTTGCGCGACCTCTGCAGGTCGGGCGTGATGGCGATGAGGTACGCGCTCACGTGCAGGATCTCGGCGTCGTTGATGGCCGCGAACAGCGCCGGCTTCTCGGCCATGCGCCCGACCGTGGTGTACCAGTCGTTGGCGCTGCGCGGCCGGGCCAGGATGGTCTTGAGGTCGTGGCACTTGACGCACTTGTTGAGCAGCACGTCGCGGCCCGTGGTCAGGCTCTTCACCGACGCGAGGTCCATCTTCTTGTCGGCAGCGGGGATCTCCGACATGGCGATCTGCTGGCGCACGCGCGCACAGTTGGACGCGCTGAACACGTCGCCGCCGGCAGCGCCGCTGGCCAGCGCGCGCTCGCGGAATGCGAAGGGCACCGACAGCCCGAGCAAGAGCACCGTGCACAGCAGGAGCCCCGTGCCCAGGTAAGGCATCCACTCCTCGAGGTGGCGGAAGAAGCGCATGATCGAGATCTTCACGATCAGGATCACTCCGATGGTGAAGCCGAGCAGCAGGTGCGCCACGGTGCGCGCCGGCAGCTCGACCTGGTACTCCCACATGCGCGGCACCATGTGGCTCATCATGAAGATGTAGACGATCGCGTACGTGTAGCCGATGCCGCGGTGCAGGTACATGAGCGAGCGGGGCGCGGCGCTCTTCTTGGTCGCCTTGTCGAAGGGATAGCCCCACAGGTGAAACATCAGGAACACGGAAGCGAAGGCAAGACCGAGGAACACCAGACCCAGCGTGGCACTCGCGACAGGCGTCATGACAGGACTCCCCCTATGGCCCGCTGTACGACTCACCCCGCGGGTCGTTACACGTATACTGCCGCCCCATGGCCGACACGATTTTCGCCAAGATCATCGCAGGGTCGATCCCTTGCCACAAGGTGTACGAGGACGAGCGCGTGCTGGCCTTCCTCGACATCAATCCCATCAGCAAGGGCCACACCCTGGTCATCCCCAAGGAGCCAGTGGAGACGCTCGATCAGCTGAGCGACGAGACGTGCGCCGCGATCGGGCGCGTGCTGCCACGCATCAGCCGGGCCGTGCTCAAGGCCACAGGCGCGTACGCCTTCAACGTGCTGCAGAACAACCAGGCGCTCGCGCACCAGGCGGTGATGCACGTGCACTTCCACATCATCCCCAGGTACGACGACGGCACCGGCCTCGGCATCGGGTGGAAGGCGGGCAAGCTGGACGGGGCGGAAGGCAAGCAGCTGGCGGAGGCCATCGCCGCCAAGGTTTGACCGCGCCGAGGAGTTGAACACAGGAAGACACGCAAGGAGGCGTGGCCACTTCCGGTGACATCCGGAGACACTCCGTCGCGCGCGTCGCCTTCGCGCGGCTCGCCGGCTGAAGCGCGAGCAGTGTCGAGAGGTTGGGCGCGCCGCTCCACTTGCCGCGAGCGTGGCACGGGGCGGGCTGAGGGGACGGGCCATGCCAAGCGTCCGTCCCCGCTCGATTCAACCATGGACCTCGATCGTCGTCGCGCTGCTCGCCTGCGGCGCGGCCGCCTGCGACGCAGCGCCTGACGAGGTCGGCAACGACGCCGTCGCCAGCGTGAGCAGCGCGCTCAGCGTGGCCGAGGCGGCGGAGCTCACCGAGTTCGACTTCGGCGCGGGCGACTTCGACCACGACGGCAAGGCCGACCTCGCGGTCAAGCTCGACGGGCCCAGGGGCGGCT
>OBEQ011306656.1_pt1 | contig 11762 bp, 18 predicted proteins | sample 1670901 | NCBI WGS metagenome assembly OBEQ01 (sample SAMEA104232315, study PRJEB22302) | groundwater metagenome | biome: forest; feature: aquifer; material: groundwater | place: USA | collected 2011-08-07 | depth 5.4 m | reverse complement strand
TGAGGCTCTAAAAATCCTCAGGGGAAAACCGTTTTGGATATGGGATGAAATTGAACATGAAAAACAATATGATGAAACTCATGGGAATTGCTGTTTCTGGCATATTATTGGACTGCCGGAAAAAGAGCACCTGATAGGAAAATCTCCTGACGGTCATGAATTAGTTGAAACAAGAAAACATCCTATCTATGATTATGAACAAGAAGTGTACTCTGAATTGTTCAAACACAGATACATCAGGATTAAAAAAGCGGCTGGGATGGGGATGACTACTTTCTTTCTGGGATTGATTGCATGGTTGTGTGTAAGAGATGACTCATTTTCTGGAGCGCAAATTGTGATTGTCACAGGTCCCAGAATCGATTTGGCGATAGAAGGAGTGGAACGATTGCAGAATTTGTTTTCAGATACAGATTATAAACCACGAAAAGTAGGAGCGAAACTTTGGATAAACGGCTGCAAGATAGAGGCGTATCCGTCACACACTTTCAACTCTGCAAGAGGACTGGACAGATGCAGATTCTTTTTCGTAGATGAGGCAGACTTTTTTCCAAAAGGGCAGCAGGAAACAGTACGAACTGTCGTGGAACGATATGAGGCAAAGAGTCATCCGTTTATTGTATTCAATTCTACGACACATCTTCCAGGTGGATTGTACGATCAGATGGACAATGAAAAAAATCCTAGATTCAAAACACTGGAGATGTTTTATGAAAAAGGATTGGGAAAGATCTATACTGAATATGAGATAGAGCAGGCAAAGAAAATGCCTGGCTTTGAGATGGAGTACAACGGGCAGTATGGATTGGGAATTGGAAACATATTCCCAAACGTGCTTTTGGAAAAATGCAAGATGGAATATGATCTGTCATTAAAGGACGGCGATAAGGTCCTAGCAGTTGATCCTGCTTATGGCAGTTCCAAGTTTGCAATAGTTGGAGTGGAAAAACTACACGGCATAATGTACATCAAAGAGGCACTCCAGTTTGAAAGACCGTCACCTAGTGCAATGCTGGATTTGGTGAAGATAAAAGCTAAAGACTATGATGTAGTGATAGTTGACGCTGCACATCCCGGATTGATTACTGATCTGGAAGAAGCAGACATCGATGTGCAATCAGTTTCTTTTAACAAGGAGCTATCGGAGATGACGGTAAATTCCGCACAACTGGTAAAAGAAAGGAGGGTAAGAATCCACCCTGCATTTTCAGATTTGATCAATCAGCTAAAGGCCGTAGAGTTTAACGAAAGAGGACATCCGAACAAAAAGAAACTATCCTTTGATCTGGGAGATGCATTCATGATGGCTGTACACCACCTTAAAACCTCTGTAATGCATTGGGTGAGTGGTTAAATTAGAAAAAAGAATGATGAAATTTTATTTTTTAATAGGGAGAAAACTATGATGTTGGTTTTTGCTACAGTTTTTGTCTTTTAATCAGTCTTGTATGAAATGATTTTTTTTGAATACAAAAATACCAAAGCAAAAAGATCTATGACTTTTCCAGTTGTGACAATGCATACTCAAAACCATGCGAACGACTTGCAAACCTTTTCTGTTTTATTTGCGAATCTAGCCACTTGAGAAGAGCTGAATCTATGGTGATGCTGAGTTTTGTTTTTGCCAATGGTACGACTGAGTAGGATAATGATTTAACTAGGGGTGAGATATCATCCTACCAAGTAGGATATTTTATGACCATCATTATTTCAAAAGACGGAAAGAATGCTAGAAAGTTTACAAAATCAGATTTTGAACAAGAAAAAGAACTACAAAAATATCTGGAGACAAATCCCGACATCGTACCAATTTATGAAATTGATGAAGACAAGGAACTTTTGATACTTGCAAGAGAATTCCGTACAGATCACGGCCCAATTGATGCACTAGGAACTGATAAAGATGGAGAAATTTACATAATTGAGACAAAACTATTCACAAACTCTGATCGGAGACATATAGTAGCCCAAGTTTTAGACTATGGTGCCTCATTAGAGAAAAACATGGATTCAAATGAATTTTTGCTACAACTTGGAAATGCAACATATGAAAAATATAAAAAAAATCTGAATGAAAGACTTCAATCTAAATTTAAAACGGATGATGAGGAAACACAAAAAACAGTTGATAATATAAAAAAAAATTTCACAGATGGCAGGTTCAAATTTGTGGTATTATTGGATAAAATAGACTCACAACTCAAAGATCTAGTTTACTTCATTAGTAAAAACAGTTCATTTAACATCTACCCTGTAGAGTTTGAATATTACAAGTTTGACGACTATCAGATAATAATTCCCAAACTATATGGTGCAGAGATAAAAAAATCCATGGATGTTAAACCTTCTGGAACTAGAAAAAAATGGGATGAAAATAGTTTCTTTGAAGATGCTGAAAAAAAATTAGATCAAAAACAGTTACAATCAATGCGCAAATTATATGACTTTTCAAAGGAACATGCAGATGATATCTCTTATGGAAATGGTCCAGAGAATGCTTCTTTTGGTCCGATATTCTTCAATATTTCTAAAAGATCTGCATACACAATTTATTCAAATGGGACACTTGTTTTGAATTTTAAATGGCTACACGATACAGAGGAGGCAGAAAGAGTTAGTGATGAGTTTAAAGAAACGGTGTCAAAAATTAATGGGTTTGTCATCCCACAAGATTACAGAGATAAGGGTGTTAGAATTCCAATAGAGGCATGGTCTCCAGCAGTGGATGATTTTATGTCATCTGTAAGAGATTTGATAACAGTATAAATCACAAGAATCTTTCAAAAGATAATCTACGAGTATTTTTGCCTTATTTGTTTTCCTTTTACCCCTACATTTTCACAGAAAATGAAAATTATATACATATGTAGGGGTAACTATTACTATGAGAATAAAGAAAAAACTGCTCAGGGGCAAGACATACTATTATCTTGAGCACAGTATGCGAAAAGGCAGGAAAGTCCAGAAAAAGGAGCAGTACCTTGGACGAGAGATTCCATCTAACATTGAAAAAATCAAAAAAGACTTTGTTGGCGAGTTTTACCAGGAAAAATGGTATGCAGATGTAGATAAGATCAAGAAAAATTTCTCTAAAGAACAAAAGAACCTACCAAAATCTATCAAAGAAAAGCAACTGCAAAATTTTGCCATACTATTCACATATGATACTCAACGAATTGAAGGCTCTACTCTAACCCTGATGGAGACTGCTGATCTTTTGGAAAAAGGAATTGCACCAAAAAGCAAATCCATGAAGGATGTGCAAGAAGCAGAGGCACATAGAGACCTATTCTATGAAATATTAAAATTCAAAAAAGAACTTACACTACAACTAGTACTTGACTGGCATTGGAAGTTATTTAATAAAACAAAACCTGACATATCTGGAAAGATAAGAAAATATCAAGTGGGAATAAGTGGAAGTAAATTCATGCCACCATCACCTGTTGAGGTGTATCCTATGCTTACAGAGTTTTTCAAGTGGTACAAAAAAAATGATAAACTTCACCCCATCGAGCTTGCAGCATTGGTTCATCTAAAACTTGTAACAATACACCCATTTGGTGATGGAAATGGTAGAATAACAAGGCTTGTCATGAACTTTGTATTAAATGGAAAAAAATTCCCTTTGTTTGATATTCCATATGAGAAAAGAAATGGCTACTATAATGCACTGGAAAGGTCACAAGATAAAAAAGATGATAAAATATTTCTCCAATGGTTTGTAAAACGATACATAAAAGAGTACAAGTCATATCTCTAGGTATGAAATTATTATGTGAATATGCAATACAAACTACAAATTAAATAAAAAGCCAAAAATAATTTCCGAATGATCTGTTTAGTCTACAGAGTATGTGAATGCAAATTTTGTACAAAATAAACATGGCAAGCCTGGTTCCAGACATTGTTGTATCTAAGTTACAAAATAATTATTGGTTGTCATAATTACTATAGTATAAAGTACTATTACCGTACTGATTTAGATATTTTATTCATAAATTTGTTGATTATTGCTATTTTAATGTTATATCTTTTCATTATACTGTAAATATATAATATTATAGTTATATAGTATAATGCATCTATATCAAGTGAGAAAAATGAAAGATATTGAATTTAAGATATTGGACATACTATCCAGGGAGATAGGTAATCCAATCTCAATTCGCAAACTGAAAGAAAAAATCAATGATGTTTACGGACATGCACACTATCCAATGATATACAATACAATACAGAAAATGGCAGAAAGTAAACTTGTTCATATTGACAAATATGGCAAATCATCTGTTGCATCTCTGAAATTTGCTAATCCATTGTTGATAGATAATCTTGCACAAGTTGAGATAATTAACAAAATACGATTTCTAGAAGAAAGAAAAGACTGGCAAATCCTAGTTCTGCAAATTAATGGATACCTGAGAGATTTTAACATAATAAAGTCAATCTTGATGATAAAGCCTGAGATAAATGCAAAACTAAATCGAATTGAGTTGCTTATTTTATTGCGCAACAAAGATGATTCAATAAATAAAGAATTGGATGACATTTCAGACATTGTGGAATTGCTTCAACGAGTTCATAATATACGAATTGATCATTTGACGTTAGATGAATCAAGTTTTAAAAGTCTCCTGCGAAGTGACGATGCAAATCAAATAAAAGAGATGTTATTTGACAAAATTGTAATCTTTTATCCTCAGTCATTTTGGTTTCTTATAAAAAACATGTTTGATGAAGGAATAAGATTACAAGTTGAAGAAAAACCAATCAATCCTGGAAAGATTTCTGAGCAAGATGTGGAATACAACCTTAACAGATTTGGATACCAAGAGTTTGGTACAAAAATATCTGTAGGTAATAACATTGGTATCGAGTACATAACAACATCCATTTTGTTGAAAGGAGATGCAAGGAAAAAAGAAGCAATACCTATAATTCTTGCAAAAAACTCAGATAACACAAACTATGATTTGCTTGTGTTTTTATCTAAAAAATACAGAACGGAAGGACTGATTACTCTTTTAAAACTAGTCTACGAAGCAAAACCAAGTGACCGCCTTAAACAAGGAATGAGGGCTCTCAAGGATTATGGTATTGGTGAGAGAGAAATAGATGCAGACAGCATAAGAAAGAAGATGATGTTGTACAATGTCAAATAAACAAAAACTAGACAACACCAAGCTTTTGGATTTTCTAGCACAAATTGACAATGAACTAGACATGAAAATCACTCTGGTTGCAGTAGGTGGAACTGCAATGACACTGCTAAATGGAAAATCATCTACTAGAGACGTAGATTTTACTATTCCAAGTGAATTTTTTGACAAATTTCAAGACGCCATTAATGGTGTGCCTCATGGATTTGAGATCCAGTGCTGGAGAGATGGACTAGTGTTTTCAAACATACTTCCAGATGATTATCTGAAACGAAGCAAGCCAATCAAAACAAAGATGAAAAATATCACACTTGCTGCACTGCATCCTGTGGATATTGTGGTAACCAAAATTGGGCGATTACATCCTAGAGATATAGAAGATATTGAGACATGCATAAAGAAATTCAAATTAAAAAAGGAAAAAATCTTACAACGAGCAAAAGAAATGGATTATGTAGGCAGTGAAGAGTCATATGAAATCAATCTAGGCAGAGTGATCAAGGAATATTTTTCCTAGACTGGGAATCCTGTAAATCTTGCTAGAAAAATCAAAAAGTCCAATTCTCCATTTTTTATGGATGATCACTTAAAACTCATAAATAATTTTGTCACTATGATTAATGCATTTTCTTGGAAATGACTGATTACATCTAAATTTTGTATTGAGATTTTCTCTGTACTGCCTAAGATAACTAGTGTTGTTTTTGATTGATTTTATTGTAGAAATAAATGATTAAATACTATATGTATCTATATACACCTATGGAACAAACATCGATCGCGGTATCAAAGAAATCAAAAGATCAATGGTCAAAATTCAAGAATCATCCCAATGAATCATTTGAGGATATGATTAATCGAATTTTAAAATCTCTCGTAGAAGAAGATGCTGATTTACTCACTGAAAAAGACTTTTTAGAAATTGAAAAATCAATGCAGGAAATAAAGAAAGGCAAGTACATTACTCATAAAGAACTTAAAAAGAAATACGGTTTATGACTTGGACTGTAATATGGTCCAAACTAGCAGAAAAACAACTTGATAAATTACCACAAGAAGTAGCAATTCGAATTTTAAACAAGACTGATGAAGTAGAAGCAGAACCTTTTGTGTATCTTGAGCGACTTGTAAATTCACATCTATACAAATTCAGAGTGGGAAATTACAGAGTTATTGTTGATGTGATAAATGACAAGCTGATATTGCATTTTGTACTAGTGAAAAAACGCTCAAGGGTTTATGATTAGAATTATTTTTTAGTTGATACCATTTGTACTGGTTATAACTTTGTAACTCTAATGTGCTTTCTGATATTTAGATTTTGATCAATTCTGAGAACCCATTTAGATTTTTATCGGTTCTTCTAGCTTTTTGATTGCTGATTTTGTTTGTCTTTGTAATCTCTGCAAATATTGAATACGTTCTTGAATGCCTTCTAATTCAATACTTTTGAGTTCTATTGGTTTTATCTTTAGTTTCATAGATTCTTTGTCGGCTATTTTTTCAGATACAAAATCAATGGTTTTTCTCACATTTTGAACTATTGGATTATCTATATTGATGCTGTATAGTTTTGGTTTTGTTGTCTCTTGGTTAACCTTTACCATTCCAATATTGATCAGACCATCAAAATACTTGTAAAAAGTAGTCTTTGACATTCCCAATTCTTCAATTATATCACTTACTGTAAACTCATTTTTAGGAAAACTGAGTAAAAAATCCAGCAACTTTATGTTTGGTGAATTACCATATATCTTAAAAATTAGACTGTTTTCCATATGTTCAATATTGTTCTAAAACTATAAAAACTATGCCTAGATGTAGTACGATAAGTGTACGAATATGCTGCATGATTTTTCAGATAATGAACTTATGGCTCAAATTCTTTCATATCTTTGGGATCAAGGTTCATGGGGTGAAATTTATACAAACTATACTAAAATGAAAAAAAGACTTCATCATATTGTCAAAAACGATGGTAGGAATATTGAAAAGAAAGTAAAAGAATTATCAAAAATTAACTGGGTAGAAATACACAAGAATGGTAATACTATTTCTTTAAACCCTGTTTACAAAATTATGATTAAGAATTTTAGAGATCAGTATCCAGCTTAATTTTTTTATAGGAAATTTTTGAACTTGAGGATTTAGGAAAATAAAAAGAGTTTAAAGATTCTTTTATTCCTTTATTACCTCAAATCTATCTATCTATTTTAATGAAATTAAAAGCAGTCAAAGATGATTTTCAGGATGTATTTGATGCATTACCTAATGGTCCAATCAAGACTGCAGTTAAAGAGATTATTGCTATCTTAAACCAAGACAACATAGTAGGTGAACATGTCAAGAAAAAACAGATTCCTAAATACTATGTCGCAGGACACAACATCCCTGGTCTTTACAGAGTGGCTCTTCCCAATCGATGGCGACTGACTTATTCCATAGTTGAATTTGAGGTAAAAGGCGAACTTGGAGCTCTTATGCTTGAACTGATGGATCACGATCAGTACAACAAACGATTTGGTTACTATAAAAAGAAATCAGCGTAAATTGCTATGAATGTTAATACTTTTATGTATAATACATATAAGTTATATACTAATAATTCATACTATGATTGATGCCAATTCCGACTGGTTCAAATCATATGAATAATCAAACAGATCTGCTATCTAGACATTATACAATGTCTGTTGATATAAAAAAAGAATTGAATGAATACAATCCTACACTGAAAAGCATTCTAAAAGTTGAAGAATTGTTTCAGAAAAATGGTGAGTTTGATTCTAGGAGCCAACTATTAAGAGAACTTGGTGGCAGCATGAAGATACAGGTTCTTGATGTCATTTTAAAATATCTAAAATCTTTGGGAAAGGTTCTTGATAATGAGGATGGTTCTTGGACTTGGATATTTGCTAAAGATAACAAAAAACTAAAACAAAGCTGGGAAAAAGCAGTAGAACTCTAAGAATTTTAGATAATTGTTTGAGTTTGGATTTTAAATCAAAAATTCTGCAGCATTTTTTCCTTCTTCAGTAATTTTTATCCATCTGTTACGTCCAATTTTTTCTACTTTGATAAACTTCCAATCATTTTCCAGCGGTGCTATAATATTTTTATCCAAACTTGCAAATCTTGCCTGCGAATAGTTTACCTTTTCTGCCTTTACTGTTATGATTCCCTCTTTGTCTGCAATTTCTGCCATCTCTTTTTTTGTAATTTTCTGATTTTTGTGCTCAGATATTATTTTTAGTGCTGCAAGTAATTTTGGTTTTGGAGTTTGTATCTCATAAATTGGCAACGGTATTGTATCTTTGATTCCAAATGACTGCTGCTTTCCCTCAAATGCGGCATAACTTTCCGGCTCTGCATAAAATGGTTTTAGATTACTGCACTCTTTGAGAACCATGCATGCCATCATGCATGCAATTGCCTGAATTTTAGAACCTGATGCAACGTTTACGTAAATGTAATTGTCTTTTTCTTTTTCTATAATATCTTTAATTGATTTTATTGTGGAAAACAGATTCAACCTATTAGAGTATGATATCTCTACTTCCACTCCCAGTTTTTTGCATTCTTTTTTTATTTTTTCCAGATATGGTCCAGATAGATCCTTTGACCTGTTATCATGTGCCAATAGCCATAGTTTGTCTGCTTTTGTCTGCTTTAGTGGAATGGTGATTCTATCTACCTCAAAGCCTAATGGGGCAATATGGATTCGAAACGTGGCTAGATTTGTCATAATGGTATGTACAGTATGCATACTATTGTCATGTCATATAATAATTTTCATTTGATAGTTATTTTATGAATCAAACCCAAATAGCATTGGACTCTTGCGTAGTCATTGATGTAATAGAAAAACCAAAGGTAGCCTCTAAACTCAAAGATTCACTTCGTGGAAAATCAATCAAAATCATTCTATGTGATACAGTATTATCTGAAGTGTATCGTGTACGTGGGTATCTACCACAGTATATCATTGCAAAAATATCCAAAATCCTTGGAAGAGAAATTGAGCTGTCTGCAATGGAAGATGGTGATAAAGCAATTGCATTATCAGAACAGTTTGCAATATGTCACAATGGGGACAACAAAATTCTAATCTTGTGTCATGCTAGAGACTTTGTCCTGATAACATTTGATAGAATGTTGCTAAAGACTTGCCAGTTTGTAGGAGTTGCAGCATTTCATCCATTTATGGCAGGAGGAATTTGAAATGTTTCTTGGAATAATTTGTGATGCTGCACTGATTGTAATCACAAATGGAGAACAAGCACATGTCTATGAACGATAATAATTCTATTGTACAATATAACAAAGGCACTGCACTAGCTAAGCTGCACAAACATGAAGATGCAATAAAATGTTATAACGAGGCAATTAAGATCAGACCCGAATTTTTTCTTGCATGGAATAACAAAGCTCGTTCCTTAGATATACTAGGCAAACATGACGATGCCATAAAATGTTTTAATCAAGCAATCAGAATCTATCCCGACTCTTCTAATGCATGGAATGGCAAAGGTATTGCCCTAGACAATCTAGAGAAATACGAAGAAGCAATCAATGCATTTAATCAAGCAATCAGACTCAATCCGAGTTATTTCCATACGTGGTATAACAAGGGTCTTGCCTTAGGTGATCTGGGCAAATATGAAGATGCCATAAACTGCTAGGATGAGGCAATCAAAATACAGCCAGGTTATCTTAATGCATGGCGTGAGAAAGGGGATGTCTTGGTTAAACTAGGAAAATACAATGAGGCCAGAAAGTGTTTTGACATTAGTCAAAGAAGGCAGGAGAAATAATCATGAATATGTTGAGATATGGCATATTGCAGGAGTCTGTTTTAGAACTGCGAGAATATTACAAAACTCTGGATTAATTTTTGATTTTGAGGGTAACTTATGCCTGATTTGAGGCTAATTTAGTAATAATAGTATGTACAGTATGCATACTATTGTCATGTTATATAATAATTTCTAAAACCACATTATTTCATGAACACAAACACAATACAAAAAAACAGCAAAGTGATTTCTAGTTTTTTTCCAAGAATAATTCGCGAATTCGATGACGGTCCAGATGAGAAACCAATGATGTACGGTGAGTGATATTGAAAGTACTGGATTTAGGTGAAGGCGAAGGAGCATTCGGATTCGTGGTTCGAGATAAAAACAATCACGACAATTACATGTTACTTAGTTTTGAGAATCTCGAGGAAATAATTACCACATTTAATGATTTGAAAAAGCAATTCAAGGGAGAGAAAAAATGATCAGTGCTAATAGATTGTTTTTTGTTCCAGCAATTAGTGCATTTCTTGTATTGATTCCAGTAATTGGTGTGTTTGTTTGGTTTTTTATAATCATATATTGGTATGACAAAAATAATTTAGAAATTCACAGATTCTTTAAAGGTCAGAATTATGAGCAAAATGAAGCGTCTGAAAATACTTTGAGGGACATAAAATGAATGATAAATTAAAAACTACATCTTGTCCAAAATGTAACAGTGCAAACACCTGTAGGATTAGTTATGGCTATCCTGGAGACGAAGAAGAATATCTAAAACTGGTTGCCGAAAAGAAAATTTATCCTGGCGGGTACATTATTGAGGATGATTCACCTGTATGGTATTGCAATAGTTGTGAAAACAAATGGGGAAACTTTGATGATATGGATTCTTTTGATTATGACCAAGGCTTTAATCTTGATGAGGTGTACGGTTAATGCATACTCTATTTTTTACTCTCAAAGCGTGGAATAGATTTTCCTGGAGTATGCAAGAAATTATGTGTAAAAAGTATGATATCATTTTAACAGATTACAAGACAAGAAAAGAGAAAATCATATTATTACTACATAAAATCAATATGAAAAATTTCAACAAAGGAATGAACACATTTAACAAATCATTAAACAAGTTTAGCAAAACAGTTGATTCTATGACTAGTAACAAATCAATTTTCAAGGACTTTGATCAAGGCAAAAGCATGGATGGACTTGACAAACTATCAAAAAATGAGATATGGGGCGAGTCAAATGCAAACTCTGTCAGTCTTTGGGGCAAGCCAATTCGATTAACAAGCCAATCAGTTAGCATATGGCCTGAAAAATCAACAAAATCAGAATCCAAGTCACGAAATGACATGGAAAGTCTTTTGGGTAAAAGAGAATGATGGATGAGGAGCAAATCAGAGCATTTCTTGAGGATATCAAATCGGTCTACATGGTAGGATACTTTCAAGATGATCTAACAACAGAGGCTGAAAAGTGGGGTCAGATTCAGGTTTTAGAGTGGATTTTATCAGCAAATACAGGGGACACTCAAGGCAGATAATTTTTTTCCTAAATTCTATAATCACAAAAAGATTTCAAATTACATGCATTGCATTTTGCTACACTGTTATGATGATCTGGGTTTGTAATTCCAAGTGAAATAGTTGCAAACTTTTCTAGAGATGTATGTAGATAGTGTAGTGAAAAAGCATCCTGGTAATCAGAAAATATTTTGTATGGCTCTCTAGTTTTTCTATTACAAATTCTTATCTGCCATTTTTTCTGAGTATGAGGCATTTCAAACCAATCCTCT
>OBEQ013038376.1_pt1 | contig 11763 bp, 15 predicted proteins | sample 1670901 | NCBI WGS metagenome assembly OBEQ01 (sample SAMEA104232315, study PRJEB22302) | groundwater metagenome | biome: forest; feature: aquifer; material: groundwater | place: USA | collected 2011-08-07 | depth 5.4 m | reverse complement strand
TCAACGCCAGGGAGCGAAACCAGGTTGCTGCTTGCGGCGAAACAGCCGACGGCCATCCCTAGCAGGAGCAGGAACGCAGCGCCTTGAAGCAGAGTTTTGCGCGAGAGCTTATGCATTGGCGGCACCTTGACCGGCAGCAGGCGCCGGCGCGCTGATCAACAACTGGAGGCCATGTTCGCTTTCGGCCAAGAGTAATTCCTGACCCTGATATTCGATGACGTGCAGCGTGCTGCGCCGGCCAAGCCTGATCGCCTCAATGATGCGCACGCGGCGCACCTTTCCGGCCGGCCCGCCTGTCATCGCGCCGAAGCGCTTGAGGCCGAACACGATCCCATATGCGGCAAGTCCGACCAGTACCAGTGCGGCGAAACTTTGGTAGGCCAGCACGTCGGTTGCTTGCTTTTCTTGTTTGAACGGGATCGCGCCATGCGTTGCATTGGTGGGCACATCGACTTCTGTAGCGACGCGCGGCGCAGGGGGTTCCGCCTGCGCCGCAGGCAGGGCCAGCGCAAGACATACCACGGGGCACAGCAACAGTCCGGCGACCGTGGGGCGCAGCAGCTTCATGAGCGAGCGGCCTGGGGTAATTCGGTGATCTGCACGCCGAAGTTGTCGTCGACCGCGACCAGCAGACCACGCGCGACAATATTGCCATCGAGTAGCACATCGACGGGCGCATCGATTGTGGTGTCGAGTTTCAGAATATGGTCGGCCTTCATCTGCATCAACTCGCTGACGTTGACGATGGTTTCGCCGACTCGTATCGTGAGTTTGACTTTGACGTTCTTGATGACGTCCAGATTGCCGCTGAGGATCGATGCGCCTTCTTTGCCGGTCGGGTGCAGTTCGGGTGGCTCGATGACCTGGGGAGATGATTTCATGCTGGTGGTATTCATATTCAATCCTGAGTTTCGATTCGACTTGTTTGTTTTGGCCGCTTACTTGATCAATTACTTGATCAATTCGACCGCATGGAAACCTGTCAGCGTGCCGAGGTGGGCGTGGCAGACCGTGGTGTCGCCCGGGCCGGTTACGCGCATCGCATGATCGACGCTGGTGGGCAGTGCCAGCACGTCGCCAACCGCCAAGGTTCCCAAATAACCCAGCGTCAGTTCCGCTTGACTTACTTCGACACTGAGTTTCACCTGCACTTTCGCCAATGCTTGATGCAGCGTTGATAGCGGCGCGCGCATTGATGCCTGCTTTGTCTTTATCGGCTGTGCCGCCGGGTTCGATTCCGCCGGCAGCAGCAACCGGATCACCTTTTCTGCAAAACTGATTGTGCAGAGCACGGCGCCGGAGCCGGGCCGAAAAAGCGATGCCGGCAACGGCGCTGCTTGTGCTGCGGGTGTCGAGCCGGCGCTCTGATTGGCCAATGCATTGATCAGGCCGGCGGCCAGGTCTTCCAGAGCCTCCTGCGCGACGCTGTTTGCGAGCGGCGACGGCAGATGTTTTTCGCTGGTGGCATCCATCTCGTTCAAGCCAAACAGCAGTTGTTCGAGGCTGCGTTCGAGACCTGCGGGCAGCAGCAGCCACACCGGTGCGCCGTTCGACAGCGTGCGGCAACGCCAGTCCGCCGCCGCCGCAAGGCTGTGGTGCTTGGCGGTCGCGGCGGTACACGTGACAACGCTGTCGGGCAGTGTTGTCCAGGCGCTGCCCCAACGCGCGAGCGCCGCGTTCGCGTGCAGCGCGAGCCGCTCGGTGGTGCTGCGTTTCAACAGCAGAAAAGGAGTGACGTTCACGAGAAGTGCTAGCCTTTCATATGCATCAGCGTATCGAGCATCTGGTTCGCCGTGCTGATGAGTTCCGAGGAGGCTTGATAGCCGCGCTGGGTGACGATGATCTCGCTGAATTCCTTGGACAGGTCGACGTTGGATGCTTCCAGCGAGTCGGCGCTGATGCCGGTAATGCCGGTCTTGGCGACACCCAGGCTCACTCCCTGTTGATTCGAGCTTGAGAAGCTGTTGCCGTTTACCGCGTGCAAGTCGTTGATCGAACTGAAGGTTGCCAGCGCCAGCGTCTGGGTTTTCGAGGTCTGGCCGTTTGAATAGCTGAGCACCAGATGGCCGGTGGCATCAAAGGTCGCCTTGGTCAGATCTCCAGTACCGAATCCATCGATCGACGACACCGCCATGCTTGACGTGCCGGTTGATGGGCTGGTCGAACTGGCGTCCAGGGTCAGGGTCAGCGGCATGGCTGCCGCACCGCCCGGCGAGTAGGTAAAACTGACCGTACTGAATGCCGGATTGAGCAGTCCGCTTGCGTAGCGGACTTCGCCCGTGCCCACGGTGGTTGCGCCATCCTTGATCGTCACCAGCCAACTGCCCGGTGTTACTGCCGTATTGTTATGAAAGTTGACGGACAAGGTGTGGGTGCCGCCGGCGCCATCGGTGACCGTCACGCCGCTGATGAGCTTGTCGGTGTCGACGGTCGACAGGCTGCCGGCCATGGTGATCGCGGTCGCCGCGGTAGCAGGATTGGTGCGCAGGCCGGTCAAGCTGATGTCTTGCAGCACGCCTTGGGCGTTGAACGCCTGCACGTGGTCACCGTTGGCATTGACCAGGATGCCTTTGTCGTTGAAGCTGAACTGGCCGTTACGCGTGTAGAGCGTCTGGCCGGAGGTGCTGCGCAGCACGAAGAAGCCATTGCCGTTGATCGCTGCGTCCAGATCGTTGCCGGTCTGGTTGATCTGGCCCTGGGAAAAATTGACCACGCTGGGCAAGGTGCCCAAGCCGGACCCGGTCTGGCCGCCGCCCTGGCCCTTGGTCGCGCTATTGCCGTCTTGTGAAAAGAACGCCGTAAATTGCGAGCTCGAACCCTTGAAACCCGGGGTGTTCAGATTGGCGACGTTATTGCTGATCGTTTGCAATTGCTTGGAAAAGCCGATCAGGCCGGAGGTGCCGATGTGGAGTGAATCAAGCATGTCAGTTCCTTGAAAGTGAGAGAGAGGTGCGTGTTATTTGATGTCAAAAACCTGTTTCAGGGCGACACCGGTCAGATCGGCGCCGGTGGTCGGGTGCACGGTCAGGACCGGTGCATCGCCGATGACCGAGATACCGGTTACCGCCCCGGTGGTCAGGCTGGCGCCCTGCAGCACATTGACTGTGCGCCCCAGCAAGCTGACTGTTTGCGTTGCGGTCTGCACCGCCAGCAACTGTTTGATGCCGGTCGACATTTCCTGCGTCTGTGCAAGCTGCGAGAACTGCGCGAGTTGCGCGACGAAGGCGGTGTTGTCCATCGGTTTCAATGGGTTCTGCGCATTGAGCTGGCTCAGCAAGATTTTCAGGAAGTCTTGCTGATTGATTTGTGCGGCCTGGCTATTGGCCGTAGCGCTGACGGTACTGATGCTATTAAGTGCCATGTTCTTCCTCCGTTGCGGGATTGATTGAATCGATTGCAGGCCGGGTGTCCGGTCCTTGGTTGCTTACGGCAGCACTGCGGCGCGCGCGGCTTCGGTTGCCGGGGCCACTTGCTGCAAAGTCGTCATCGCCCGATCGGAATGCGAGCTTGCCGTTGATCGTCGCATCTTTCAAGCGCATGCCCATGCCGGCGATATCGCCGGCAAGACGGTAGACCAGGTTCCGGGATTGGGCCGTATCCAGTTGGTGGTCGCGAATCCAGAGCTTGACGTCCTCGCCTTCACCCGTCATGTGCATCAGCCGTTTTTGCCAGATAGGTTTTTCTTCCAAGGGCGCATCGGCCGAAGGTGCTTGGTCCTGCTTCGCTTCCTCAACTGCCGCCATCGTTTCCTGCTGATCGCCGTCGGGCATCAACACGGGCGAGAGCGCTGCGGCGCGCAATGGGGTTGTCTGAATTGCCGGCGTGTCGGCGCTTTGCTGCACCGATATTGCCTGGGCCGCATTGGCTCGCATGCCGGCGATTGCCGCGACCCCGTAGATTAGCGGCAATATGCCTGGCATGTCGCGCTTGCCGGGGGCGTTGCCGGCGCCGTCTTCGGTTTCGCGGTTGGCCGGCGATTGAAGCCGTGTAGCAGCTTGGTCGCTCGCACGGTCGGGTTCGACGCTTGATGCGGCGACAGCCTGCTTCATGCCGGTCTGTGGCGCCGGCATGGCAGCAGCGGCTTGGGGTGCCGGTATGGCGTCTGCCACGGCTGCGGGCTGCGCTGCCGGTACGTCAGACCTGATGGCGGCGGCCTGTGGCAGAGTCTGGGTGTACGCGTTCGCCGCAGACGCTATCGGTGTGGTTTGTGGCCTGGTCACCGGCCTTGCGCCCTGAATCTGCGTGGCAGTGTCATTGGCGACAGCGTGCTCGCTCGCGGTGTCGGCCTGCACATTGATGCTTGCCGCGCCTTGATCGCCGGTCTGCACGACAGCATGGCTGCTGTGATGCAGCGGCGACGCAGATGCAGTTTGGCCATCCTTTATATCGGCGGTATGCGGCTGCAAGATGGCGCGCCATGACGCGCTCGGCGCCGTCTTGTTTGCATTTGCGCCCGACGCATTCGCGGCACCCGCCTGGCTCATCTCCGACAACTGGGCCAGCTCCATCTGCCGCAACCAGCTATCGCGCTGGTTCTCTGCGTCGGTTTGCCGCGCCAACGGCGATTTTTCATCGAATCCCGGTAAATACGCGCTAATTTTTGTCACGACGTTTTCCTCCAATGTATGCGTTGAAGCCAATTGTCATCGGCCTGCAGGTAACTTTGTTTGACCACCTTTTGATCGTATTCTTCAGCCGCCGCTTCCTTGTTGCGGTCGAGACTGTCGGCGAACTTTCTCAACGCAGTCAAGCGCGCCAGGGTTTCATCGCTTGCTTGTTGCATCACCTGCAGTTGCGCGTCCTCTGCTGTGAGGTGCTGCTGCACCTGCGCCATGTACGCGTGCGCCCGGCGCTGGGCATCGATATTCAGTGCGGCTTGCGTCTGCCGTTGCGCCAGCACGTCGGAGCGAACTGCCGCGAAGGCCTGTGACAACTGATCCACCTTGTCTTGCTGTGTGTCGGCCGCTGCGTTCTGCGCGGCGAGTTCACGCGCGACATCGTTCATGTCCCATTCGGTGATGCTGCGCATCGGCTCCAGCGCATAGTCGAAGCCACGGCGGTCGCGGCTCATGACTGGACTCCTTTGTCTGGCGGGTTGATGTCGTCACCTGCGGACGGGCGCATGACAGCACGCAAGGCTTCGAGCGATTGCTTCCGGCTCACGTGGTGCTCTTCGCGCTGCCGCAGAAACCGGGTCAGCGCCGGCCACAGCGCGATCGCCTGGTCGATCTCTGCGCTGCTGCCCGCGCGGTAGGCGCCCATGTCAATCAATTGCCGGTTGCGGTCATACACTGCCAGCGTTTCGAGCGTGTCATGCACCAGGGCTTTGTCGTCCGGCGCGGCAAGGTCGCCGAACAGGCGGCTGACGCTATGCAGCACATCGATCGCCGGATAGTGGCCTTGCTGCGCCAGCCGGCGCGCCAGGACGATGTGCCCGTCCAGCGTCGCGCGCAGCATGTCGGAAATCGGCTCGTTGAAGTCATCGCCTTCGACCAGCACCGTGTACAGCGCGGTGATGGCGCCGCCCGACTCCGCGGTGCCGCAGCGTTCGCATAATTCGGGCAGTTCCGCAAACACCGACGGCGTATAGCCGCGCGCCGTTGGCGGTTCGCCGATCGACAAGCCGATTTCACGCCGCGCCATCGCAAAACGGGTGACTGAATCCATCGTCAGCATCACTTGCTTGCCGGCGTCGCGGAAATATTCGGCGATCGCGGTTGCCGCATATGCTGCGCGGGCGCGTGCCAGTGCCGGCTGGTCCGAGGTCGCTACCACCACCACCGAACGCGCCAGGCCATCCGGACCCAGGTGCTTGTCGAGAAATTCGCGTACTTCCCGGCCGCGTTCGCCGATCAGTGCAATGACGTTGATGTCGGCGCGGGTGTTGCGGGCGATCATGCCCAGCAGCGTGCTCTTGCCGACGCCGCTGCCGGCGAAGATGCCGACACGCTGGCCCCGGCCGATGGTCAGCATGCTGTCGATCACGCGCACGCCGGTCTCCAGCACTTCGCTCACGCGCGGGCGCGACAAGGGATTCAACGGGGTCGCCTTGAGCGGGCGGAATTCGGACGCGACGATCGCCGGCAACCCATCCAGCGGTGCGCCGAACGCGTCGATCACGCGTCCCAGCAAGTTCGCGCCGACCGCAATCTGCGGCATCTGGCCGGTGGCGATCACCTCGCTGCCGGCGCCGATGCCGTGTACTGCGCCATAGGGCATCAGCATCACGCGCCCGTCGTGCAAGCCGACCACTTCGGCGCGCAAGCTGCGACCGCCGCGACGCGGTCGAATCTCGCAGATTTCGCCGACCAATACGTCCGGTCCGGACGACTCGATACTGAGTCCTGCCAGCCGGCGCACATGGCCAAGCTTGCGGATCAGGTCAGTCGATCGGATCGCATCGAGGTAGCGCTGCATCATAGCCATCACCGTCATAGCCATCGCCGTATCGCTTGTTGCACCGATGACAGCAGGCGCTGCGGCGTCGGGACCGGCCGGTCCCCGGGGTGCTTGAGATCGATGCCGGCGAGCCGCAGCACCAGTTGCGCACGCAAACGTTCGGCCACTTTGCTGCCGGCCACCAATGGTGTTTCACCGGTTACCCTGAGGCGTTCGCGCTCCGCGGCATTGAGTGCCGCCAAATAATCCGGCCGCCATGCCCAGTTATCCAGCGCCAACACCTGCCGCACCAGCCAGGCTGGCTCGTTTGCCAGCAAGGCACGCATCTGCGCGGCGGATGCTGCATGTAACGGGTCGGCTGCAACGTGGGGCTGCACCGGCTTGGTCGAATCAGACGCAACGGTGTCGCCGGTCGCGTCGTCGATCAAGACCCGGTCCGCAGGAATGCCGAGGCTCTTCAATTCGCTCAGATGCTCACCCAGAATGCGCTGATCTTCGGCCGCCAGGCGCGCCAGAATCCAGCGCTGATCTGCGTCAGACAGTCCATGCAACAACAGCGCGGATTGGCGGTGTTTGGACATCAGTTGCGCTCCTGTGGGGCTGGGGTCGGCAGTGGCCGGCTGGTGTCCAGCCAGTGGTGCACTTGCGCCAGCAACTTCTCGCGTTCCAGAGTGCTGAGCTGTTGCGGCTGCCGGCGCTTGGCAGTAACACGCCATGCAAGCGCCAGCAGCGCCAGGATCAGCATACCCACCAGAACGCGTTCCACCGGTGAGCCAAAACCTGTGGCGCTTGTCTGCACAAGGGCACTTTCGGTAGTCGTTACATTGCTGTCGGCAATGGCCGGCGCTGTTCCCGCGTCGTCTGTTTGCGCCGTACTCAATTCCTTTGTGAGGCGATTGGCCGCGCCGGCCCCAGGTGCGCTGACGATCTGATCCACCGAGTACACGGCGACCGCATCGCCGCGTTCCTTGTCGATGCCGGCCGCTTTGGCGATGACATCTTTCAAACGATCGAGTTGAACTTGATCGAGTGCTTTCTTCACCACCACGGCGACATTCACGTGGCTCACTGAACCGGCGGCGGAGACCACTTGTTCGACGCGGCGACCGACTTGATAATCGACTTCACGGTTTGCCTGGCCCGCATTCCCAGGTGCATCGGTGTCGTTGTTCGTCGCGCGGGTGGTATGCCGCTCGCGCACGATGACCCCGGTCGCGGAGCCGTCACCATTCGCGCCCAGCACGTTCTCGGTCGTCACCTTGACGCTGTCCGGGTTGAGCGTGACATCGACGCTGGCGATGCCCTGTCCGATGCCGAAGGTGCGATCGAGCACTTCGACCACTTTCTTGTTCAAATACGTCTCGATGGCACGCTTGTCGTCGAGTCCGTCGAGCGACAGCCGGGCTTCACCGTCTGCGCCGCTACGGCGCGTGAGCGCGACGCCGTGCTGATCGAGGATGGTGACGTCATGGGGTTTGATGTCGGGCACGGCTGCGCCCACCAAACGCTGGATACCCTGGATCTGGCTGGCATCGAGCGTCTTGCCGGGCTTGGTCGCCAGCGTAATCGATGCCTTGGCCAGCGTGCCGTTCTTTTTGAACAGCACTTGTTCGGACAACACCAGATGGACCCGCACCGACTGCACTTCATCGAGCGACAGAATGGTGCGCGTCAGTTCGCCTTGCAGCGCGCGCTGGTAGTTGACCTTCTGCGCAAACTCGGTCATGCCGACTTCGCTGTCATTGAACAGCTCGAAACCGACCGCGCCGCGCAAGGGCAGTTCCTTGCCGACCAGCTTCAAGCGCGTCTTGTAGACCACGTCGGCCGGGACCGAGATGGTATTGCCGCCGCCGCTCAAGCGGTACGGCGTCTTCATCTTGTCCAGCTCGGCGACCATGGTGGCGGCGTCTTGCGGCGCGAGATCGGCGAACAGCACCTGGTAATCGGTGCGCAAGATCCAGGTGCCCAGCGCGATGGTGGCAATGACGATGAGCGCGGCGCCCAGCATCAAGCCAAAGCGTGCCGAACGCGCCAGTCCTTGCCAAAATTCATTTAAAGCGGTCATACACTTGCCTTTTCCTGTCGGGTGGGACACGGCTCTATCGTGCCCACGCGTGACCTCAAAAAACAACGGGCGGACTTAATCGAAGGTAACGCGTGGGCACGATAGAGCCGTGCCCACCCTACAAAAATTTGTTGGGGTCAGAGTAATTTTCGCGGTGAGACATGCGAAAAAAAACTCTGACCCCAAGTACTAAACCTGCATCTGCAATAACTCGCGATAGGCATCAAGCACGTGATTTCGTACCTGCATCACGAGCTGCATCGAAAGCTTGGCTTGCTCCAGATTGATCATCACCTGGTGGAGATTGCTGGCGTCGCCGGCGGCTAATTGCTGCACGCCGTGGTCGGCCGTTTGCAACTGCGTGTTTGCCTGAGTCAATTGCTGGCTGAACCACGCGGCGAACTGGCCGGATGGCGCCGACAGCGGGGTCGATGCCGCTGCGCCTGATCCCGCGGCAAGATCGATTGCGTCAGACGGCGCGAGCACCGGCATGGCGATCGGCGGCAGGAAAGAAATCGCTTCTATCGTCATTGCGAACCTCCCAAGTCCAGCGCCTTCAATGCCATGGTTTTGGCGGCATTCATCGCGACCACGTTCGCTTCATACGCGCGCAAGGCGCTGGCGATGTTGACCATTTCGGTGACTTGATTGACACCCGGCATCGAGACAAAGCCCTTGTCGTCGGCGTCCGGGTTGCCGGGTTCATACAGCTTGTGCGGCGCCACGTCGGTTTCTTCGACGCTGTGCACCATCGCGCCATGCAGTTGCGCGCCGGCCAATTGTTCAAAGCCGACCGCAAAATTTGTCGTGCCTTCGACGCTGGTTACGTGCAAGGGACGGAACAACTTGCCGTCCGGACCCTTGCTGCTGTGGATATTGGCGAGATTGACGGCGGAGGTGTCGAGCCGGAGCTTTTCGACATTCATGCCGGTGGCGCTGATGGCAAAGGCGTTGCGGTAATCCATTTAGCGTTTCCCTTCTGCGATGGCGGAACCGATGAGCGACATGTGCTTGCCCAAGGCCTTCAGCAATGCCTCATATTGCACGGTGTTCTGCGACAGCTTGGCTATCTCGGTGTCGAGCAATGCGGTGCGGTCGGCGTCGGCCAGCGGTGCGCCGCGCTCGATCACCGGCCGGATGCCGGTCAGCATGCTTGACTGGATGGTATCGCCCTGATGCAGCGCGGCCCGAACCGCCTCCATCTGCTGTTCAAAATTCACGCTGGCCGGTGCATAGCCGGCCGTGTTGACGTTGGCGATATTGTTGGCGATCGTCAGGTGCCGCAGACTTGCGGCATCGAGCGCCATTTTCACCATATCGACGGTGATTGCTTCAGTTGGTCCAAACATGCATGACACTCCTTTCAGATAGATTGTGTTGGTTTGTTCGTCACTGGATCACCAGATCCGCATGCAAGGCGCCGGCCGTCTTCACCGCGCGCAGGATCGAAATGATGTCGCGCGTGCTGGTCTTGATGCGGGTCAGCGCCTGGATCAGATCGGCGACCGAATTGTTGGAGGCACTGACATAGCCGGTCTCATCTTTCTCGCTCACCTTGATGCGCGAATTGGCGACCTGTTCGGTGCGCACGTCCGGGCCGGTTTGCCGCACTAAAATCGGTTGCGACACCGTGTTGTCCGTCACGATCGAGATCTTCAAATCGCCATGTGAAATCACGATCTTGGCGATGCGGACATCGCCACCCGAGACCACCGTGCCGGTGCGTTCGTCGACCACCACACGGGCGCGATTATCCGGCTCGACATTCAGACGTTCGATCCGGGTCAAGAAGTCGACCAGGTGCTCGCGGTCATGTTCCGGTACGCGAATCTCGATGCCCTCGGCGTCCTTCGGTTTGGCCAGCGGCTGGCCGAAGGCGGCGTTGATCGCGGCGGCGATACGCGAGGAGGTCGTGAAGTCGGCGTCGGTCAGCGTGAACAAGAGGGTGTTATCCGCTCTCAATACTTTCGCCTGAATGCCGACCTCGACGGTGGCGCCGGCCGGGATCGAACCGACGGTCGGATGGTTCTTTTGCGCGACGTTGCCGTTCAGGTCGTACTTGTAGCCGCCGACGAACAAGGCGCCTTGCGCCAACGCATAAACCTTGCCGTTCGGGGCTTTCAGCGGCGCCAGCAACAGATTGCCGCCGGCCAGACTGCGCGCGTCGCCGATCGACGTGACAGTGACATCAATCGTATCGCCCTCGTGCGCGGTCGGCGGCAACTTGGCCGTGACCATCACGGCAGCCGTATTGCGGCTCAGCACATCGTCGGGTTGTACAGTGACGTCGAACTGCGCGAGCACGTTGGCAATCGACTGGCGCGTCGCCTTGTTGTTGGCGGAGTCGCCGGAACTGGCCAGACCGGTCACCAAGCCGTAGCCGACCAAGGCATTGTCGCGCCAGCCGGCGAACTTGCCGATGTCTTTCAAGCGCACCAGGTCTGCTTGCGCGGAACCCGCCGCTATGCAGAGGAGCAACGCCGGCAGCAAGCTGCGCAGGGCGGAGAAGGTCGAGCAAATGATTGAGCAAGTGCGGCGCATCAGAACCCCACCCAGGTAAACAAACGCGACCAAAAGCTCTGCTGCTGGTGGCTGGCAAGTTCGCCGTCGCTCAGATAGCTGATCCTGGCGTCGGCCAGCCGATAAGAAAACACCGTGTTGGTGTCGGAAATGTCGAGTGGCCGGACTCGCCCTTCGACCTTGATCTTTTGCTTGTCCGCATTGATTTCGAGCAGTTGCTCACCGGCCACCAGCAAGTCGCCGTTGGCAGCGACCGCAGTGACGATCACCGTCATCTGCGCCAGCATCTTGCCGGTGCGTTGCACCGTGCCGCCGCCGCTAAAGTTGTTGTTGGCGCCAAGGTTGGCATTGTGCGTGTTCTGGTTGACGCCGGCTTGCAGACCAAGCTCGGTCTTGCGCTGCAGCGAGGTGTCGGCGCTGGTTGTCGCACTGGAGTTTTCGTAGATCATGACAGTGAGCACGTCACCCGGAAGGCGGGCGCGCTTGTCGGAAGCGAGCGGGCGAAAACTGTTTTCGTTATAGAGGGTTTCCGCGCGCAGCGGCGCCCACGCGCTTGCCGCCAGCAGCAAGCATAGGCATAGCGCCGGTACTTTTATCGCACGGATGTTCATCGTGATATTGGTCGTCATTTTCATCGGTTGTAATTGTTCAGCCCGCAGCTAAACAGCCGCAGGAGCGCAGCCAGAGAATGTTTCGGTTAAGGCGTGCAGCAAGTCTTTGTGATTTTTTCGCAGCGTGGCGAGGTAGGAGCGAATGGTACAAAAAGCTTCTATGCCATG
>OBEQ012916478.1_pt1 | contig 11763 bp, 11 predicted proteins | sample 1670901 | NCBI WGS metagenome assembly OBEQ01 (sample SAMEA104232315, study PRJEB22302) | groundwater metagenome | biome: forest; feature: aquifer; material: groundwater | place: USA | collected 2011-08-07 | depth 5.4 m | reverse complement strand
GGAGTAGCCAAGCGGTAAGGCGGGAGTCTGCAAAACTCCTATACGCCGGTTCGATTCCGGCCTCCACCTCCAATTTCTGCTACCAAGTAGCAGAAATTGGAGAGCAGGTGAGCAGTGGAACAGTAGAACAGTAAATGCAAACCTGCGATCGCCTGCTCTACTGTTCCACTGTTCTGTATTGCGGTCTCCTGCTCTACTGTCCTGGTTTGGACTTTAGGCCTACAAAACGCTCACGGACCGGACGTTTGGCCTAATGTTTTCACAATTTCTTCACAATTTTTTGACAATAACCTGCTAAATAATATTTGGTGATTTGGTAATCTGGTGATCTCGTGATTGACCATTTGATAAAATTTAGTGATTTAGTGATCTGGTGATTTAGTGATTGAAAAACCGTCGTCAATCACCAAATTACCCAATCATCCAATCACCCAATCACCCAATCACCAGATCACTAAATCTCATGAGGAGGTAAAAACATGAAAATCATGTGGCTATGTATGATGATCATAAGTCAGGGCGTGTTCGCTCAAGATGAAGGTTTGCAATCGGCGTTGAGTCAACTCATACATCAGGACCCCAAGGTGCGCGGGGCGGCGTGGGCCCTCGGCCAGATCAAGGATCCTGCGGCCATCCCGTACCTGATCAACGCGATGGAGCATCAGGACCCTGCCATACGTCAGGCGGCGGCGGGAGCGCTCGGCCCGATGAATGATTCTTCAACCATCCCGGCCTTGAGACGCGCGATGAAAGATCCCGATGCCAAGGTGCGTCAGGCGGCGGCGGAAGCGGTCTCTCGAATGAACGACCCCGCCGTGCCGGATTTGGACCATGGTATAGATCAAAACGCCGAGGCGCGCATGTGGATGGCCCAGAGGTTCGGCTTGGTAGACCCCACCGACTCTTCACAAATTCCCAAGATCATCAAGGGACTGGCCGTTGGAAGTCCAAGTGAACGTCTTTTTACTGCCGCCATCCTGAGACAAATAATGACACATGATCCTGAAACGGCGATTCCAGAATTCCTCAAGACTTTAGACCATGAGCATCCCTCCATCCGGTTCTGGGTGACCCGCATTCTCGGTGAATTCAAGATCCCGCTCGCCGCCCCGGCCTTCACGAAACTGTTGGACGATCCGGATCCTTCGGTGCGCGTCATCGCCGCGGTGGGTCTGCTCCCGCTTGGTACCGGTACCTTGCCCCGTCTCATTAAGGCCTTGCAAGACCGCGACGCACCGTCCCGCCGATGGGCTGTGTGGGCTTTGGGTGAGATCAATCCCCCCGCCCGGTCAGCCATACCCGCCTTAAAAAAAGCTTTGATGGATGCGGATGAGCACGTCCAAGCCGCCGCCCGCTCCACCCTGGAATCTCTGGGTGAACTGGAATCCGATCTCCTGAAACAACGCGAATGATCATGAATAGAACATTATTGCTGACGGCGGCGGTAGGGCTCTATGTTCTGTCCGGGGCGGCCGCTTTGGCCGCTGAAAAACCGATCTCTACCACCTTGCAATCCTTGTTGAATCGTCTCACCCATAGCGTCGAAGCCGAACGCCTGAAGGCCATCACCGCTCTCGGAATGTTGGCGTTTGACGATCCCGAGGTCACCCCGGCCCTCATCACATTGCTCGAAGATCAGGACGTCCATATGAATCTAAGGGCGAGGCTTGCGATCCTCCGGATCAGCGATCCCGCGGCCATCCCGATTCTCATTAAAGCGATGGCTCATCAAAACCCCGTGGTGCGTCAGGTAGTGGCTCAGGCGCTAGGTCAGATCAACGATCCCGCCGTCATCCCCGCCTTGATTCGCGCGATGGAAGATCAAAACCCCGTGGTTCGTGTGGCGGCGGCGGGAGCGCTCGGTGATATCAACGATCCCGCGGTGAGTTTGGCTTTATTGAAGGCCGTGGGCGATCAAGACCCCACCGTGCGTGCGGCGGCGGTTCAAGCGCTCGGCCAAATCAACTATCACATCAACGATCCTGCGGCGGCTCCAGCTTTATTGAAAGCGATGAAAGATCAGGATTCCAAGGTGCGTCAAGCAGTGGCGGAAGCACTCGGCAAAATCGAGGACCCTGCGGTGCTACCGGCTTTGCGGAAAGCCTTGGATGATCCGGACCCCGCCGTGCGTGCCGCCGCCCGGACGGCCCTCGGACGGCTGGGAGAACTTGAAATGCCCCTCCTGAAAAAACGGAAGTCCCCTTAATGAAATTTGGTGATCTGGTGATTGACGATTTAGGAATTGACGATTGGAAAAATGAGCTATAATTCAATGGTGATGAATCAACCATGAAAAACCTGGCGTTTGAAAAAGAGGTCTTCCGTTTAGCAAGGTACCTAACGCCAAAAAAGCAACGGGTGGCTCTCACCGTACTGACAGCCATTAAAGAAAGTGATTCTGATCAGCTGTATTTTTGGACACCCCGTTGGCAGAAGATGGAGCGGGAAGCTGATGAGGATATCAAAAAGGGTCGCGTCAAAAAATTTAAGACTGTCGAGGCGCTCATCACTGATCTCAAGCGGTGAGATTTGACCGCACCACCCGCTTCAAACGAGCATACCAAGCGCTTCCCGTTCATCTCCAAATCAAAGTCGATAAAACCCTTCGTCTACTCGCGGTAAATCTTCGTCACCCATCTCTTCAGGTTAAAAAGATGAAAGGAAGAGACGATTTGTATGAAGCACGCGTGGATCTTCGTTATCGCCTCACCTTTTTGATGGAACACGACGTCTTCATCCTCCGGGTGGTCGGCGACCATGATGACGTGTTGAAAAACCCTTAAGCCTCCCATAAGACTTTTGGCCTACCCAGCGCTCTAGGACCGGACGTTTGGCCTGAAGTTTTCACCAGATCTTCACAATCTTTTGACAACAAGCCGCTCAATAACATTTGGTGATTTGGTAAGCTGGTGATCTCGTGATTGACCATTCGAAAGAACTTATTAATTCAATGATCGACGGAATTTCAATCACCAAATTACCAAATCACCAAATCATTAAATCTTACCTCTTAAGCCTCTTGTTTCTTATCTTTGGCCTACTCTCTCCCGCCTTCGCACTGGAAGCCAAATGGCTCCCCACCGCGCCCATCTATCAATTTTTTATGAATGCGAGGGGAGAGGCTTTTTTTGGAAGGCGGGCGACCCCCACGGCCGCCTCTCTGGAAAAAACTCCTTTCAAATCGGCACAACAATTTACGTGGCAAGTGACTCCAACGGCTCTGGAGATGGCTATGACACTTTCCCTCACCTTGATTGGGTTTCTTCCACCGAAACCCGCGAACCTCTATATTCAGTGGACCCAAGGCGGTAAAGCGAGTTCGACCGAGTGGCTCCCTCTGGATTGGGGAGTGTCTCCCTTGACACAAAAATCCGTGGGGCGGCCAGAGCTACGGCCCATCGCCACCCAGCCCGCCCCCACACCGCCCTTAGACATCTGGAGCTACGATACCGCCCCTCAACACCGCGTCCTACTCAACGGCCAGGCGTATACCGGAGTCACCATAGCTCAAGGCGGACTTTATACCTTTAGAGGCATTTCCACCGCTCAAGACGATTTTCACTATTCTACAATGAAGTCGATCATCAAGATGGGACGTCAACCCACGGACCTCAATATCTCCAAGGGCCAACCAGAACACGAATATCGGGACGGCCTTCTCGTCAGACAAACCTCTTATCATCCAAACGGCCAAAAAAAAGATGAAATGAATTTAATCCCAGTCGGGGAAAACAATTCTTGGAAAGAAACTCTCTGGGGTGAGAATGAAAAAAATCGTCTGAAATTGAAGAGCGAGAGGGCATTGAAGTGATAAAAACATACGACTCCAACGGCACATTCATCATGGAAACGCGCCAAGGTAAAGCCTTTGGACCTGATCACCGACCCTTCACGGGGGCTTTTGAGAGAGGATTAAATCACCCCCAGGGGATCGCAAAAATTGAAGAGGAATATCGCGATGGTGAACGGGTGGGAAGCCACACCTGGGAGAGTAACGGAAATCACCACTTCACTGAATATTTCAATGGATACCCAAGGAAAACGACAAGCTGGGACAGCCGTGGGATGACGACCCAAGAACACACTCCCCCAACAAACTCAAATCCAAATTCCTCAAATGCAGATTTGGAGAATTTGGAAAAGATGTTCAATCTCGTCATCCCTTACTCCAAAATATTACTTGAGTATATTGGCCTGGCCGTTGGCCCCTGTGCTCCCAAAATCCTGACCGCCCTCCGCCTGACCACCGCCCTCGAAATAAAAAAGATCACCCCCAAAAGCCCGGCAGAAGAAGCCGGGATGAAAGTGGGCGATGTCCTTCTCAAAGTAGAAGGGGAACCGATAACGACAGTTGACCTCCTGATGAAAATCTTGAACAACTATGCGACTGGGAGCCGCCTGAAGCTGATTCTTTGGCGGGCGGGTGTGCGCCTCACCGTCACCCTGACTCTTCCTCCAACGCCGAGGCATTAAGGCGATCGCTTGGTGCTGTGACACGACCATTCGTAAAATAGTACAATATTTTGCATGAGACATTTCATCGGTCATTGGAGGATCGGGGTGTTCCTGGTTCTCGTAATGACGGGACACGCTGAGGAAATCGTTCCCACCAACGATCTTATGATCACCAAAACCGTGAAGCTCAAGCCGGGGGTTTACGTCGTCGAGGATACGGGCCAACCCGGTATTCTGCGGATGGAAGGAGAGGGGATCACGGTGGACGCCACCGGGGTCACCTTGCGGGGAGCGGAGTTGGGGACGCCGGCTGATAAAATGAAAGGCGTCGGCGTGTGGGTGAAAGGGAAGAACATCACGATCAAAGGCGGATATTTCCCCGGGTTTCATATTGGGATTAATTAGGAGGAACCAGTAGAATACATGTTACGCGTGATCAAAAAACGTCTGGGAGATAAACTATGCAGATTGATGGCGTTGTGGATGATTGCCGCATCCACTCAAGCCGTAGCCCCAACGGATCTGCATGTGACACCCCTCATGGAAGCGCCTAGAATCGAAGGAATCCTCAACGACCCTGCGTGGCGCTACACCACTCCGGTGAAACATCGCGGCATGAATTTTCAGATCGGAACCGTCGGCACGACCTTATGGATCGCTTCTCAAACAAGTGCTTCGGCTTCTTCCGACGTCACGTCAGCCAAGCCTCCTAAGTGGACTCGGGGGGATGACCTCTCAAGTTTGAAAAAACCGCACATGGAATTCCTCTTTGCCAAATCGGACAAGGCGGAATGGATTTACTATCGGTTTGCCCTCTTGACCGACGGTCGGCTCAGCGCCTCCGGCGCCCCAGGTGCCGAGAGCTCTGCGAACGGCCATTGGCTGGATCTCAAGCAGTCCAAAGCAGGGACAGACGTGACATGGAATCCCGGCGTCAAGGTGGGAGGAGCCGACGAACAATGGCGCATAGCTGTTCCTTTGGAATCCATAGGCGCCGCCGGTTCTTCCGTGCTTTTTGACGCGGAGTGGAAAACAAACGGTGGCAGTATCGCCGATCCAATCTACCTTCGATTGATATGGGGGAAATCCCCGGAATTGCCGGCAGAAAAACCTTTGAGGGAGCCAACGGTGACAAAGGGAAAGGAGGAGGCTCGAGGTGTTAAAAATCCCATTGAGAATGATCAAGAAGCCATGGGCAGAATTGAACAAAATCCCGCCGCGATGTTGGATCTTCTCGCCTTACTTGACGAAAACCTTCCTTTGGAGGAGGTCGTCAAGCGATTTCGTGGTCGGCATCAAGAGTTATCCCTCACGGTGAGCCAGCTCCAACCAAGGGCGTCGATGATGAAATCACTGGGCCCCATGGTGAAGCCCGGCCTTCAGAGGCGGTTGTTGGAGTCCAATAAGGCAAAACAAGAGCGCAATTTGAAGTGAGTTCTTCAGAGAAATCCTAACTTAAGGGGGAGTTGATTCGCCCTAGTGAAAATCGCCCAACAATCCAGTACAATTTCCATTCCATATCGGAGGTAGGCAGCGCTACGCGAGTGGAGGGGGTCATCATGGCGATGAAAGTGGCGATTAACGGATTTGGTCGGATTGGACGATTGGTGTTCCGCGCGTTGGCGGAAAATACCGAGGCGTGGAAACAGTTGGAGGTGGCGGCGGTGAATGACATCACCACCCCGAACACGCTGGCGCATTTATTGAAATACGATTCCGTGCATGGCCGTTTTCCAGGTTCCGTGTCGGTGAAAGACGGCGGATTGGAAGTGAATGGCAAGTTCATAAAAGTCACCGCGGAAAAAGACCCGGCCAAGCTTCCTTGGAAGTCGCTAGGAGTGGAATATGTGATCGAGTCCACCGGACGGTTTACCGAAAAGGAAAAAGCGGAAGGTCACATCACGGCGGGGGCCCGCCGGGTGATTATCAGCGCCCCCGCGAAAAACGAGGATATTACTATTGTCATGGGGGTGAACGAATCCAAATACGATCCTGAAAAACACCGCGTCATTTCCAACGCCTCGTGTACCACGAATTGTTTGGCTCCCGTGTGTAAAGTGTTGATGGATAACTTTGGGATCGAGCGGGGTTTGATGACCACGATTCATTCCTATACCAATGACCAACGGCTATTAGATTTGGAGCACAGCGATATGCGGCGCGCTCGCGCAGCGGCCTTGTCGATGATTCCGACGACGACGGGAGCGGCGAAAGCCGTCTCGCTGGTGATTCCCGAACTCAAGGGCAAGATGAACGGCTACGCGATGCGTGTGCCGACGCCCAACGTATCCGTCGTTGATTTGACCGCCATCTTGTCCAAGCCGGCCACGGCGGAAGCGATCAACGCGGCGTTCGAGCAGGCGGCTAAAGGCGCGATGGGGCGATATCTGGAGTATTGCTCGGATCCTCTTGTCTCGATAGATTTTAATCACAGTAATAAATCCGCGTCATTGGATGCGGCCTCCACGATGGTCATAGAGGGCACGATGATCAAGGTCCTCGCCTGGTACGACAATGAGTGGGGCTATTCCAACCGCGTGGTGGATCTCGCCATGCACATGGCTGCCAAAGAAACTGTCAATGCTGGAGTCAGGTGAACAAGCTCACGATCGACGATTTTCCGTTCAAGGGTAAGCGCGTATTAGTCCGGGTGGATTTCAACGTGCCTTTGGAAGGGACAACGGTGACGGATGATCTCCGTTTGGAAGGGTCCATTCCTACGATTAAGAAGTTGGTGGACATCGGAGCAAAAATCATATTGGTTTCTCACCTCGGTCGGCCAGATGGCAAAATCGTCGAAAAACTGAGAATGGATCCCGTCGCCAAGCGATTCAGTGAGTTGATAAAAAAACCGGTGAAGAAGCTAAACGCGTGCGTGGGGCCTGAAGTGAAGGCGGCCGTGACTGCCATGCAGGATGGGGATATCATCTTGTTGGAAAATATACGATTCCATGCGGAAGAGGAAACCAATGATCCGGCGTTTTCAAAATCCCTGGCGGAATTGGCCGACGTGTACGTGAATGACGCGTTCGGGACGGCTCATCGGGCCCATGCCTCCACCGTGGGCGTTACCCAGTATCTCCAACCGGCATTGGCGGGCTATCTCATGGTGAAAGAGCTGAAATATTTAGGGGACGCGCTTAATGAGCCTGAGCGGCCGTTTCTCGCCATTCTGGGCGGGGCGAAAATTTCAAGTAAGATCGGCGTGTTGCGCGTGCTGTTGGATAAAGTGGACGCCCTGATCATCGGGCCGGCCATGGCGTACACGTTTTTTTTGGCCCGCAATATTTCCATCGGAAAATCGTTGTGCGAGCCGGGCAAAATTGATATGGCGAAGGAAGTCATGATTAAGTCCATTGAAAAACACATCCCCATCCATTTTCCAATCGACCATTTGGTGGTGAAGGAACGCCGTGGCGATGCGCCCAGCCGTATTGTATCGCGGGGGGGAATTGCTGACGACGAGGAAGGGGTGGATGTAGGGCCGTTGTCGGTTGAAGCATTCGGTCATGCTATTGCCAAGGCCAAAACGGTGTTTTGGAATGGCCCTGTGGGTATTTTTGAAACGCCGGAGTTTTCCAAGGGCACGTTTGGCATAGCGAAATTATTGGCCGAATCTAAAGCCAAAACGATTATCGGCGGAGGCGATTCCAGCGCGGCGGTGAGAAAGGCGGGATTGGCCGATAAAATGACGCACGTCTCAACGGGCGGAGGCGCCTCGCTGGAATTTTTAGAAGACAAAATCCTGCCCGGTCTCGCCGCGCTTACCGACCGCTCGGTCGTTTCCCACACGGCGTAAGGTGGTCGCAAATTGCGACAACCTTTAGTTTCTTAAATTTTGCAAGGAACAAAGGAGGTAAAGGTTGAAGGTTGAGTCTGACGGAAAACAGCGACTCGCTTCTCCCACGTCGGAACCTCGCGGTCGAGACCTATTTATTGTCGATAACAGCGTTTCAGGCTGGACCGGAATTCGATATCTCGAGGAATGGACCACCATTGCAAAGTCATTCGATATTGCGACGGGATACTTTGAAATTGGCGCCCTGCTTGCTCTTGACGGAAAATGGCAGAAGCTGGATAAGATCCGTATCTTAATGGGAACTGAAATGACGCACCGAACACGAAAGGCCCTCCTCGAAGCTGTGCGTCAGCAATCCGTGGAAGCCCTCGACAATAGTATTGAGATTAATAAGGAAGGCAATCCATTCCTCCAGGGTATTCCCGCTATTCTAAAAGCTCTCGAAGCAGGGCAGATTGAGTGCAGAGTGTATGATCAGGATAAATTTCACGCTAAGGCTTATATCACCCATGCCAAGCTAGAGGTGGTAGGTTCTCAGGCTTTGGTAGGCTCAAGTAATTTTACGTTACCGGGACTCACAAAAAATATTGAGCTGAATATTCAGGTGCAAAGCGCCCGAGAAGTGGCACAACTTCAAGAGTGGTTTGAAAGTCATTGGAAAGTAGCTGTCGAGGTGACCGATGCCATTCTCGATGTCATTTCCCGGCACACACATTCCTACACGCCATTTGACGTGTATGCCAAAGCGCTTCAAGAGTTTTTCCGAGGACATGAACTGACGGCCAGTGAATGGGACGAGGCCCGTTCAAAGATGTTCCCAAAACTCGATCGGTACCAGAAAGAGGCTTATTGGGCGCTCATGAAAATTGGGCGTCAACACAGGGGTGCCTTCCTGTGCGATGGCGTGGGGCTTGGCAAAACCTTTGTCGGTCTTATGCTCATAGAGCGTTTTATTCTTCACGAGGGTAAACGAGTGGTCTTATTTGCCCCCAAGGCCACAAAGGAAGGCGTTTGGGAGCCTCATTTGCGTGATTGGTTGCCTCACATTGGTGGAGTAGGTGGGAACGCTGATTTCAGCAATCTTGCGGTGTTCAGCCATACCGACTTGGGGCGTCAGGGTGATTTCCCGGAAAGATTTCGCCGGATCACAGAACTCGCCGATATCGTGATTATTGACGAAGCCCATCATTTCCGTAACCCGGGCCGCAGAGGTGATGTGGAAAAGGGCATAGAGGCCTCACGCTATTTCCGGCTCTATGATCTCCTGGATAATTCCATACGGCCAAAGACGCTTTTTATGCTCACGGCCACACCAATCAATAATTGGCTGAGTGATTTTCGTCATATGGCGGAGCTGTTTACCCGGCGGGATGAAACGTACTTTGCGAAAACGATCGGTGTCAATAATCTGAGCGCCCATTTTAATGTCATGGAAAGAAAGCTTCAGAGCCGCATAGGTCATGAGATCAGCGATGTGGCCGAGCACATGTCTGAGGCTCAGGAAATTCTTTCTATTGATGAAATTTTCCGCCAGCTCGTGGTACAGCGCAGTCGTTCGTATGCGCGCGAGAGCCAGATTCGTGAAACCGGCAAAGCCGCCGTGTTTCCTGAGCGTGGACATCCCCAGGTGGCGGAATATTCTATTCGAAAGACCTATGGCCGCTTGCTTGATATGTTCGAGAAAGCCTTCCAGAAGGAAAAGCCGCTCTTCACACTTCCGATGTATTATCCATTGGCGTGGTACAAGGGAGATAACAAAGATATCAACCCTTTTGATGAGAATCGTCAGAAGCAAGTCGTGGGTTTGATTCGCTGTCAATTCCTCAAGCGTTTTGAAAGTTCCGTCGCCGCCTTTGATCTTTCTTGCGATCGATTATTGAGGAAGTTGCTCGCTTTTGTTGAAGTGCATAGCGAGACGGAGGCGGAGAAGAACCGCTTGGACCGTTGGAAATTGCAGAATGCTGAAATCATGGGTTACGCCACCAAACGCCAGCTCGAATTTTGGAAAGACGACGGCGATGAAGCTGAGGAAGAGGACGTTGTGCCTCAGGAAATGCTCGATGACGTCGAGCATTTGGACCGCAAGGAATACAACGTGACAGAAATGATCACGGAAACCTTTCTTGATCTCAATGAGATCGTGAAGTTTCTCCAGGAATCGCGCAAGTTTGAACCAAAACATGATGACAAGTTGAAGAAGCTTATCCGCCTTCTCAAATCTAAGGAAGTCATGGGTCAAAAGGTACTCATTTTTACCGAGTTCGCGGATACGGCCAGGTATTTGAAGAAGCACCTCGAAGAGGCTGACATCAAAGGGGTGGCTCAGGTAGATAGTTCAACGAAAAGGAATCGCGCTGAGGTCATTCAATGTTTTGCCCCCTATTACAATGGTCTTTCATCTCCCGAACTTATTCAGAGAGGAGATAAGGAAATCCGAATTCTGATCTCTACCGATGTGTTATCAGAAGGCTTAAATCTTCAGGATGCCTCGCGGATGATGAATTACGATATCCATTGGAACCCCGTTCGCCTCATGCAACGCATTGGCCGCGTAGATCGTCGTATGAATCCAGATACGGAGACCCGACTAATCGCCGATCATCCGGACCAGGCGACGTCCAGAGGTAAGGTAAGTTTTTGGAACTTTCTGCCGCCAGAGGAACTCAATGAGATCCTGACCTTGTATGCCCGTGTGACGGAAAAAACCCTATTGATCTCGAGAACCTTGGGAATAGAAGGCAAGAAGCTTCTGAGGCCAGAAGATGACTACGAGGCCTTGAGAGAGTTTAATCATGCTTATGAAGGGATCAAAACGGCCATCGAAGACATGCATTTGGAGTATCAGGCCTTACTAAAATCTGACCCCGCGCTTGACGCGAAGTTGAAGCGCTCGCCCGGCGCTATTTTTAGCGGTCGCCAGCGCCCTGGCAAAGGCGCCTTGGGCGTCTTTTTCTGTTACGCACTTCCTGCCTTGGACAAAGAGGCCGGTGAATTTACTTCTGAGGCGGGGACGACACGTTGGTATCTGTACGATCTTAACCGGAACACGGTTCTTGAAGAGCCTTCGGATATCATTGGAAGCATCCGTTCCAAACCAGAGACCCTTCGCCATTGTTCGACGGAGGAAAAAACGCTCGTTGAGATTCGTGGCAAGGTAGAAAAACATATCAAGAACACGTATCTGAAGCGAGTGGATGCGCCAATCGGCGTCAAGCCGGAACTCAGGTGTTGGATGGAGTTGAATGAAGGCTGACCCGAGTTCCACCGAACATCGAACCGAACTCCAAAAAATACGGACGTTCCCTGCGCTCGTCCGCTATTTGCGCGATGAAATGGGTTGGCCCATTGGCACAGGTGATTTTGAAGAGCTAAGGCGGCGTAAATAAATAAAGGTATCAATCTGCTTTGAAAATCCGTATGATCTCTTCTCATGGGTTCCGTCATCACGTTGCGACAGAAATTCTCCGCCGTCTGGCGGTTATTGGATGAACGGTCGCGCCGGATCATGG
>OBEQ011753247.1_pt1 | contig 11766 bp, 11 predicted proteins | sample 1670901 | NCBI WGS metagenome assembly OBEQ01 (sample SAMEA104232315, study PRJEB22302) | groundwater metagenome | biome: forest; feature: aquifer; material: groundwater | place: USA | collected 2011-08-07 | depth 5.4 m | reverse complement strand
GACGCCACCAACCAGCTCGTTCCCCAAGTGTCAGGGCTCGGGAAGCGGTGACCGAAATGCCGCGGTTGACGACGGTACTCGTCTGGTCGCCTTGAGACTTCGGTGTCGTAGTTCCGTGGTCCTAGCTCTGGTACCGGGCCACCCCTTCCCATCCGTACAGAAAACTCCCCTCCTAGTTTCTTGACCGCGCCACTACGGGTGCGCATGATTCCCTCGGGATTGGCGAGTCTCTCGCCATGACCGCAATCCTCACCCAGCAGGTCCGCTGATTGAGGGGAAAGAGGAGGTGTCTTAGGCGTGGGATTTCGCCAGTTCTGCATCACTAACTTGATGTGGGAACATGGAAAACAAGAAATGCCCAGCAGCCAAGAGGGAGTCGTACAGAGTTCGAAGTCTTCGCGTTGTGCAGAAGCTACTCAAGCGGGACATGAGCCATCAGGGCTTAGGTCTTCGCGGGGGTGCAAGAGGCGGCACCATTTCTCCTGGAACGCTCGCGTTCGTGCTGGATGCAGATCGAGTGATCAAGCCAGACGAGCAACCTAAGCGCGGCTTTCGGAGGGGCACTCTTCTTCAACTTCGGGAGATCCCTTGGATCAGCACACGAACGACGGTCGTCCTCGACGGCCTTCTTGCTCGACACGCCCAATCCCGACTGATGATCCGTTGAACGAGCGATGCGATACGCGAGTCAATTCCAGATGCTGACAACACGGCTGACATTCACTCCTTGGACTGAGACCTAGCGGAACCGACGCGCAGACAGACCTGGATAGCTACTGCAGGGCATCCAACTCAATAGTGGGAATAGGGCGACGTGGTCGCCCAACCGGCTTTCAAGCGCTTAAGGGGATCATGTGATGCGAGAGCCGACCGAGCAGGTCGGCTCTTTGCTTTCTAGCGCTCCCTGACAAATGGACGGACGTCGTGACTTCGGACAGCGTTCGCGCCGACAACTTGCGAATAGTACCAGCAGTCACCGACCCGGGAGCATCGACTGGTCGAACGGCATGGCAGCAGTCGTGATCGCCTAGCCTAGCAAGCCAAGGTGTATACTTGCTCCATATGGCAGCAAGACTTTGGAACAAGCGCATACTCAAACTTCTTCATGATGAAGTAATCGGTAATCTTGAAAGCGCACTTTCTGCACTTTCATCGAACTACACGATGACCTGGATGTACCAGGGACGGGAGCACCTCTTCCCAACAAGTGAATTGAACCGGCACGAGATGGATGAGATCTATTCCATCCGCGGCCGCGAGTACCAGATCATGAACATGGTAAGCGACGACGCAGTCACTTTCGTCGAGTTGATCGAATCATACCCGGCGGAAGACGGAAGATTCTTCCGTACCCCACTTGTGCTCGTGCTCGAACATCCCAAGGATCACGTTTCAACGGGCCGCCACTACTGCGATCCTCGGCTCTCCCACGCAGGTCTGGAACTCCAGAATATTCTTGCAGCATTTCGCGGGCGGCGGACCCCTACCATAGTCATCAACCACGAAGGCATTAGTCCGCCGCCCAAGACAGCACTCAGCTAATCAACGAGACTAGCCTGTAGGACATTCCCGCCCCTTTCCTCGAGTAGGCTTGGATACTCATACGTGGCGTAGAACAGCTCCGTCATGATCAGCGCGCTGTATAGGAACACGGCATGCATGTGGTTCCACCGTGAGAACACGCGGGCATATGATTGCCGCAGGGAAACCTCGTTGTTTTCGATTGCCTCGACCATACTAAGAGCGCCGTAGGAATCGGACTGCGATATGCATTCGTCGATCACGCGCAACAACTCTAGTGTTGGCGTACGAATGCCTGCGAATTCACCTTTCTCCCATTCCAAGGTGGCCAGAATGTTGTCCTGCTTGATGCGATTGTAAACCTGATCCCACGCCTCACGATTGACCGTTGGCTGTATCAGTGTGCCGCCAAATCGTGTCTTTAACTCAAAATCGTCCAGCTCATGGGCGTGCGGATTACCGACATAACCTTCGATACGACACGAATTGAGGAGATGATCGTAGGCCTCTGCAATGCCGTCGAGCTTTGTCAGCGACTGCTCGAGCTTTGTGCGGACGGAATCTAGTGAAGTCTTCGGTGTTCCTTGCACAGCCTGTCCGAAGCGCCCCATATTGAGATGCGACATGCCGAGAATGATTGCAGTCTCTAGTGCGCTATTGGCCTCCAGAACCAGAGAGAAACCTTCTCCGACTTTCTGGCTCAGCCATGCTGAGGGAGCGATTAGCACTAATTTCTTCGTAGGCTGATGATTTTGTCCACCCATGACACACCTCAATTGAGAGTTGGAAATATTGCTGCTCACATACGCGACGCTCCGCTTACTGAACATGACTTGGTGCCAGGTTGGCGCGCTCGGCCCATTGTAGATGGCAGGGGCTTGATCAGGCCAGTTTGGTTCTCCTGAAGACCGAAACAGTTTTCTGAACGGGGAAGACGGTCCGGCATGCCGATGTCGCGAAGCATTGTAAGACGGGTAACACTGCCGCCTCGAACCGATAGGTCACGATCTTGCTTAATCGGTAGCAAGCACGCTCACTGATCGCTTGACTGGGATGAAGGGCACTTCAAGAACGGGAATGCTAGGCAAGCGCGAATGCTTCTTCACGACCAGGCAAGCCTTGTACAGGAAGGCGCTCTGAAAGCGTGGTTGGCTCTGGCGTTGGATCGTAACCAAGGAACTTAATCACGGGCCGGAATTGGGCCGCGACAGGTTCGGTCTTGCCATTTTCCCAGTTCGCATATGTCTCGGTCCCAATGCCCAAGGACCGAAGAGGCAGCCGTTGAGCTGCTGCCCACGCCGATGGGCAAAGGAAAGAATATCTAGGATGCAGCCCGCGTCTTCATAGGCAACTTGTCGTAGTGCCCCTTGTGATTGCCATAGTAGTTCTCGCTCGTGACATGATTGGACCATTTCGCGATGAGTTCATTTAGGGGTGTCTCAAGGAAGTGACCGATCTCCAACTCACGCGTCACACCGTCAACGTTGGTAGGAACGACGAGCATCCCTTGCGGGTTGATCATAAAGAAGGCCTTATTCCGGCCGCTCGCCGGGGCCACAAGAATCTTTTCGGCCAAAGGAGACCCAGATGTGAGAAGGGTCTCCATTTCCTCGGCGAACCAACCATGTTGATGAATGATGGTACGACGAAGGTCGGGTTGGACTTCGTGATTCACCAATTCGTAGATTTTCCACGTGTCGATGAGATCAGCATAGGGCTCAAGGAGACGAGCAATCGCCAAAAAGTCACCGCGTGAGGCGCTTGAATACACACTACCCACCCGCAGGATGGGTGGCCTGCGGTCCGGATTATTGCGGTAATGATTCAACACCCCGAGGAACGTGTGGAACGAGCTTTCGTTCTTCCTTGACGCAGCATGGATGGCAGCAGTCGATCCATCCAACGGGATATTCAGTGACGACACGTAGTCTCGAATAAGCTTTTCGAACTTCAGGAACAGCGTTGTATTCGTGGACAACGCAACCTTGATCCCGGATTCAGCGAGCTGCCGGACAACGACACCAAACTCCGGAACAAGCAAGGGTTCGCCACCCGTCAGCACAACCCAAGTCGGCTTCATGACTGCGAGGCGTGTTGCGATCAATCGCAGGGACGGCTCAGGCAAGGACCGGATGTGCTTGTCCGGTCCGTGGCAATGAAGGCAGCGCAGGTTGCACTTGCCCAACAAGACCCAATCAACAATATCGACAAGCATCAGAACCCCCGTCGACGACGGGCGGCGCGTTTGTCGTGCCACGGGAACGCTTCGAGGAGCGCGCTCCTCTTTTCGGACCCTTAGGCCTCTGCAACCAGCGCAGCCCTGGACGCTACGGCGGTTGCCGTAACGACGGGAGGACCCTGCTTTTCCGGACTCTAGCTATTCACAACTCACGTCTTGCATAACCTATTGAATTTTCTATACTAAAGGCGTTCTGGGTGTCCGGCTTCGGCTGGGTGCTCCGGGGGTCGCTAGTTACAAGCTGGCGGCCCCTTTTCGTGAGTAAGAGTGTACACAATCACTCACGCTTCTCAAGACATCACTAAAGTGAAATATGGCACCTAGCTCCGGTTTTGCCGTAGATTGTGCAGTAGTTCGTCAAATTGAATTTGACCAAATGTGTACATTGGGTACACAAGTGCCTTGAAGGCGGAACACTGAGAGGTGAAAATAATGAGCAAACTCGGATGGCTGCAGCCGGTCACACACGAGGATCACAAGACTATTTCAACGCGGGAGTTGCGCCAGAATCTGGCGGAGGTGCTGAACTACACCGCTAGAAGAAAAGAGCCGGTCATTTTAACAAGAAACGGTGCTGAGCAAGCAGCGGTCGTACCGGTTGAAAATGCTCTGTCGGTGGAGATCCTGGATCAAAAAATCGGCTACCGAGAGATAGTTCAAAAGTACCTTTCCAGTGACAATCGCCCGGATAAGTTTTGGGAAGAAGTGAAGGCCCGCATCGATCGCATTTCCAATGAGGAGAGACAGGCCGTCGAAGCCGCTCTCATCGAACGACAGCCGGACAAGCCAAATGATCACGTCAATCGCAACCCGTCACATAGTCTTCTCGGCGACCGCTGACGGCCAGTTGATGGCGTTACCCGCGCGTTTGCGGCGGAGGGTTCCGCAAATAATTGAAAAATTGTGCCTCGCGCTGTTTGCGGATATCCGCCGTGCGATTTCAGCTAGCGGCATTGGATACGACAATGCGAATCGATGGGTATCAGTAACCTATGCCAATCGACGAATTAGGTTTACCGCGTTGTTCGAGATTTTACCGAAATACACAAGACTACTGGCAGTTCATTGTCGTCCAAATGAATGGACTACGATCCTTCGTCGTACTCACTCCCCGAATGCTACGACGAAGCTCAGAGTTCTTGAAGTTAAGGAACTTGTCGAAGTCACAAAAAATGGAGAACGCCATCAGCTCCAAGTCCATCACGAATGGACACAAAAGATTCACGTGACCCGACAGGAGCCGTGGGATTGTTGGATGTGGCTATCGATCTTTGCACCGGTGACGGGCGACCAAGCATACAAGTTGTGCGACGAAAAATAGTGATTGCCTGAGCACTGCGCTTGGGCATGGCTGGCGGCACCCATTGCTTTGACCATCTCCAGGAAGCGATTGCGCACGTGGGGCTCGGGGATCTCGTGTAGGCGCGCACTCGCGCTCACATGCTTGGAAGGCCGAGCCCTAACGGTAATCCCGCAATAGCAATGAGTATGCAAATCGCCGCCGCCACCCACCAAAGATCACGACTCCCGCGTTTTAGCGCTACTAGAAGCACAAGTGCCCAACTCGCGAATAACATTGCCCTTGGAACAAGCGCCCAAACCGGAGCCGCCTCGCTTAGATCACGCTTTACCAGCACGAACAGAGAAGCCGCGAGCAATATAGCGATGATGACCGACAACCACGTTTGTAGCCTACGCTCATGGGATGTCGGCCTCTGCGTTTCAAGAAAAGTGATTGCCCCGAGAACACTCGCAAGGCAACCGAGGTTCACATAATCGATAGCCACCGAGAAGATGTCGCCACTGAGGAGCGGCACAAAGCTCATGATCAGCCCGCGGTTCGGGTACTCCTGAGATAGAACCAGCGTGTATCTCGCGCTTAGTCCGACCGATAGGATTAGCGCAGGCAAAAGCAAGAAGGCCCACCAGACAATCGAGCACAATCGCTGCAGGGTTGGATCGAAAGCTTCTGAATTGGAAAATCGACCGAAATGAGGGAACGTCGCCGTCACACTACTTCCCTGATATTCTGCCAGCGCCACTCCCAAGACCACCGAAAACAAGACAACGAGACCTGCCGTCAGAATCATAATCGCGTTGATGGCGATACCACTATCGAACTGAACACCTGAGCCGAGCACCGACACACGACTATCGATAGACCCACTCTTCACTACACCTCCAAGCGCAGTCTCTAATTCGAGCAAGAGAACCCGGTCAATTTCCGCCGAGTCATCTTCCTTAACGAGGCGGAAATAGAGATTCCTTGTGCGCAGGTTAGATTCATTGGGAGTAGTCCAACCATAAGTCGCCGCAGGCGCAAAATATTGAAAGATGCGCCCCAAGTCCCACGGAACCTGGTTATAGACAATCCACCCCGTGGCACCGTTCCACTTAGTCGATTTGCCAGCCTCTATCAGCATCAGCACATCTCTAGTGGTAATTCTGCTCATAGCGGCGGAAGAAAGCCGCTCCTTCAAAAGTCGAGCTATGCGCTGCTCTAAATTGTCGTCCCCTTGGGACGAAATGAGTTCTTGGATAGTCACTCCGGTGTCAAACCAACTTTTGGATGAATCCTCCGAAGCCGCCTTCGAAAGCCACTGCCATGGCTCTGCGGGCAAGTCGGCACAGTGGCGTGGCTCATTGGTTGGACAAGGGTTTGTCCTTATCGATTCCGCTAGCAACGCCGAATAGAAACCGGCGCCGCGAGCCCCATAGTCGCGATTCCGTTGCAACATGGCGGATACGTCGTCGAACCATTGCTGAGCTGCCGCCCGACCTTGTGCTCGTCGGAGTTGGTCTGAATTCGCAACGAAAATCAGACCAAGGGCAACGGCACAGAATCCAACTATCAAATAGGCAAGACGCGCCGCCTCCTTGCCGAGATCAGTTGCGTGAGGGGTTTCTTCCGCCATGCCGTCCCGGGACTACTCGAATTGGATCAATGACGCCGCAATAGAGTCGGCACCCGTTACGTGATTCAAGCCAGGGTTGCCCACTATCAGTTGTGGCAGCATCCCGTAAGTGGAAAGTCTATGGCAGCAAGTCCTGCGCCCAAAAGCAACCATGATTCCGAATGCATACCGGACCTTCAGTGTAGTGCACTCTCACGCTAGGCATCTCCGATCTCGACTAGCGGCGACGTGGGAGGAGCAGGACTCGTGACAGTTCAGCCTCGCTAGCGGTAAGAAACGCTTCCAACGCTGCCGCCCGGTGGGGTGGCATTTGCCAGGTTCCGTTGAGCTATCTGGTCAACGTGCCTACGTCCCATCCTAAGTATCTCGCCACTTGCTCGTAGGTGATACCTAACCGTTAGCGGAACCCAACGACAAAAGGGTACCGCACAAATGAAATTTGCGCGCTTTGATCAACTGGAAGCGCGCCGGGCTAGCGCTTCTTGCGGCCGCCCAGGATCTCGGCGTGACTGGCGGCGCCCACCGGCTCGACCATCTCGAAGATGCGCTTACGCACCTGGCACTCGCGAATCTTGTAGTAGGCCCGCACCAGCTCCGGCGTCTGGCGCTTGATCAGCGGATCCTTCTCCTGCTCGAACGACATTGCCACCTCACCAGTTACAATGGAGCGGATGGTATTCGGACTTGATCCGTCTCTTTCTTGCAGGAATCTTTCCAGCTCAGCACTTCAGCCAGCGTATCTTTGAGGGTGCCATTAATGTCATTGATTTGGTTTAGAGTTGAGCCCTTTGCAGCATCCTCAATGATCTTATGAACTTCTTCTGCAGTGAGAGCATCGAGAAGTCTAGGGATCAGCTGTTCGCATTCCAAGTAAGTGAGATCGCCGACAATCGCCTCACATTGCTGGCGAGACTCGGTTAGCTTCTCGAGTGACGATTTTAGCTTCGGCCATCTTGCCAACTTCGATGTGAGATTGGGAACCATGATCTGAATTCGCATGTCGAAGCGCCCGCCGCGGCTAAATGCGGCATCAAAACTACCGACGTAGTTGGTGGCCAAAAGGAAGACAATCTTTCGCTGATTATTGATCGAAGCGAGTTTAGGCAGCATTGAGGTCGTAATGAATCGGGACAGCAGTTCGTCACTGCGAGATCTATCACGCCCCATCTCATCAAACTCATCAAGCAGGACCACGACTTGTTCGGAGACAGTCAGCATATCGAACAAGTGATTGGCCTTTGCTTGAAGTCGGTCGAGCCCATCCTGCACCAAATAGGACGGATCCACTGATAACTGAGGCCAGCCCAAGTAATCCGCAATGAATTTCGCCAACTGCGTCTTCGACGTACCTGGCGGTCCGAAGAGGATAGCTGACATCGGGGTGGTCTTACTGAGGCGTTTCCCTTTTTCAACCAAGTGAGCTTCCTTGGCGATTGGCACTACAAATCGCTCGGCGATCGTGCTTCTGAGACTCAGCACTTTCCCATTCGGCAGGGTCAGATCAGCATCGAGAAACTCAGTGGGAGGGGCAAATTCCTCTGGTTTCACCTTGGACGGCCGCGGTGGCGTGTAAATAGTGCTCAGTTCTGCGAAGAGCTCTCGGCGTATAGCCTCTGCCACCAGTTGGCTCAGGCCGTTGGCGAAATCGTATACACATGCAGTGGACCAAGACTCAGGACCTTTCAGCTGCGGATGGTGACCTGACGGCCACGCCACGACGGTGTTCGGTTTTTTGCTATCAAGATCAAAGCTCGTCGCTTTGAGTAGATAGGCGGCCTTCGCGATTTGCGGAATATAGGCAAGCAGCTCAGTGCGGAGGGATTTGCACATAAGCATTTGGGTCAGCAGTTCGTACTCGAAACAATACGCGTTTCCAACTTTTGGATAGTGAAAGAGAGGACGGCTATATGGCCACGAGCCGTCGTCCCGCTGAGTGTGGAAAAAGAGATCCAACGCGTGCGAGAAAATCTGCTTTTCTTCCGGCGTTGCCTGATCGTCTTGGGCGCTACTGGTCGCCAGAACCAATGCATAGCCGAGGTTCAGCGGATCGGCGACGCGACTTTTCGCTGTAATAAGTGATATCTGCTTGTTGATTTCTGAGCGTGACCAGTCGTGTACCTTATTCTTGACGGTAGCATCGATTGCGTTCTGTCGATCGAGTACGCGATATACGAGCTGGGTCAGGTATGCTGATCGAGGGTACGGCTCGATGTTGATTGCGCCCTGAGCGATGCTTTCCTGTAATAATGGTATCGCCTTAGTCTTTACGATCTCAGTGTGCTTCGCTGAGTCGGCGTAGGGCATGGCGTCTTGGAGATCCAATATCCCTTCAGCGATGAACGATACTGTAAACGGATTGTCTTTCTGAAGCTCGGAACTTTTCCAAGGTTCTTCCAATAGCTTTGTCGCTATCGCGTTTGTCGTTTCGCCCCATTTTGTGTTTGCCGTCCACAAGCCGGCATGAACGAGCGCGGTGATGCACGTTGCGGTACTGGATCGTGAAGGTACACCTTTGTGTTCGGGTTGGTGAAAGAAGCCCTTCCCATCCTCACTCAAGTAATATTCCATCGTCGAACTATGGTTCAGACAGATGGCTGAGAGAGATTGCCTCAGATGCTTCAGAGACTCGAAGTCTGGAGTCCGCGGCGCCGCCATCTCCAACGACTAACGAAATGACCTGAGCAAGGTCTCTCTAGCGAGCTTAACCTCTTGTTCGGTCTGCTCCTTGCTCTTGCCATTCATCACCGGGCGAAGCCGTTCGAGCGTCTTCATGCACTCTTCGATCGTTACGTCGGGATCCAGCAGGAAGTGCCGAGTGCTCTCTGGCTGCCTGTTGTGTGGTGCTTGCATCATCTGAACGGCTGCTTGGATTGATGGCACTTTCCGCACGTACTGTTGAATCGTGATATCTACGGGCAAATGTGTAGAGAACACCGGTGTACGGGACATGTATGCCGCGCCGATTTCTGCGCTAGTCGACGCGCCCGTGTATCCGTCAGGGCAAACAATCCAAAGAAAATCCGAAGCCCGAATTGCTTCAAAATGCCGATCCTGGACAAGCTTGATGGAGCGCAGCTTGTCACTGGCTACGAATAGAAACTCACCAATGTAGTCAACAACTCGTGGATCAGACGGAGAGAGAACATCGACGCCGGCAGCCCGAAGGTCTGCGACAGCAGTGTAAACCGCTGGCATATGCCGATGGAAGCTACCTGATACTGTTGCCTTTAACATAGTGGCCTCATAACGCTCTCGCGAGCGGGCTTCTCAACACTGCCGGACTTCCGTTGGCTTCATGAACACGCCGTCGACCTTGCGCCGGATTGAGTGTTCTGAGACCTCGACGAACAATTGCCGTCGTATGCGCGTGATCGCGCGAAGCCCAGCGAGAACAAATCTCTCTGACCCAGTCGGGTCGAGTCTTACTGGCATCATTCAACCAATTCCCTACCGCGAGCCGTACGTACCGGCTCGGGTCTTGATTGACATTCTCAAGAAGCGCTCGAGCCATTTCCGGGTTGCTCTTCAATACCGCAATATGGGTGCCCCATACACTTCGCGGCCTGCATACCTCAATGGAGAAGCGCCGAACATTTGCATTCCGAGAGCGACTAAATGGCTCAAGCCGGCGCAAGCCGTCGGCTAGCTTCGCAGCAAGATGTGGTCGAAATGCCATCCATGCGCACTCACGAACACTCATGTGGAGGTCCGCCGCAAACGCTATCGTGAGCTTGAGGCGCTTCGCAAGAGTTAGGCGCCGGCTCGGCTCGTTGACGGCGTACGCTCCCCACTGACGAACGACGTCGGAGCGGTGCGTTTGGACCTCTAAAAATGCAGGGTCTTCAAAGTCTACGACGCCAAAGCTCACTGCATCCCCGAAGATAGTAAGGCGATTGAGGATGCCTTTTCCTTCCGCCCGGTGGGAGGCATTCAATAAAGCCGTACTGAGCTTCTTGTGCTTAGTCTCGGCGGCCACCGTGCGAGCCAGCTCGCACATATCGGTGGCCATCCATTCGGTCCAATTGGCCGTCTCGGTCGCTCCTGAAGACAGCAACCCACGAACCGAATCCGGAATGTCCGAGAGTCGGCGAAGACCTCGACGAGCAGATGGCGCTGGCATCGGGGGCATTGTCGCATTATTATACTGAATTCTGAGCGGACTTCAATAATATGAACCTGCCCAAAGCCGTCTTGAATGGCTTTACGGCCACTGAAGTCCGAAAAGTAACGGGCCTCAGTATCCACATGATCGACTACCTTGCTCGGGAGGGTTATCTCAACCCGACTTACGAGCAAGGACGAGTGCGTGGCAAAATCCGATACTATTCGTATCGCGATCTTGTTGTTGCCAACATAGTTCAGAAGCTCCGAGACAGTGGACTTGAGTTGCGACGACTTAAGAGTGCTATCAAGCTACTTAGCGAAGACCGTACGTGGTTTCCCAAGAGCAAGAGACCGTTCGATCTATTGGTGACCGATGGTCGTAACATTTACTATCACGACCGCGGAGGTTCACTCGTCGAACTAACGCCAGGCCGCCAACGCAGTTTTGCGTTTGTAGTAGATGTCGAAAAGACCCAAGACGAAGTTAAGCAAAGGATCTCGAAAGCTAAGCTGGCGAGATACACTATCCACAATGAGCCTTTGCTGTACGAAGTGCGCAAACGCACTTCAGGTCGCAACTAGCAAATACCGACCTTCCACAGAACAGAGAGATCGAGAGGAACCGCACAAAGTCGGATCCGTGGTTCGTCTAGAGTCCCTCACCCCCACGGGAGTGCTCGCACCAAAATCGCATCATAGTTCGCCGCGCCTATGCATACACGCCATCGCGAAATCGGAGAAATAGATCGAGCTTGTCGATGTCATGTTGACTCGCGACGTGGTTCAAAAACGCGACGTTGGTTTCGTGAGAGGCGTCGATGAGATCGCGCAGGAGTTCGACGTTCGTAAGGCTCATTTCGGCAAGCTGGGCACGAGTAGCGGCACCCAACGACAAAAGGGCACCGCACAAATGTTACTGGCTTGTTCTGATCAACTGAATCTGCTCCGGGTTTATCGGCGCCTTTTTCGGCCCAGGACCTCGGCGTG
>OBEQ011318227.1_pt1 | contig 11768 bp, 10 predicted proteins | sample 1670901 | NCBI WGS metagenome assembly OBEQ01 (sample SAMEA104232315, study PRJEB22302) | groundwater metagenome | biome: forest; feature: aquifer; material: groundwater | place: USA | collected 2011-08-07 | depth 5.4 m | reverse complement strand
TCGTAGGCCAGGCCCATGTGGCCGCGCCGGTAGTTCTTCTCGGTCGCGATGAACTCCTTGCCGTAACTCCAGTGGCGGTAGTTCACCGGCATGCCGACCGACGCGTAAGCGTCCATCATCTGCTCGGCGGTGATGATCTCGAGCTGGTTCGGGTAGGTGTCGAGGCCGAAGCGCCGCGCGGTCTGGCGGATCACGGCGTGGTACTGCTCGATCAGGTCGAACGACCAGTCGTTCGGCGCAGGCAGGTGCTTCTCGGCGCGTGGCGGCGTGACGACGTCGGCGGCACGTTTGACGCGCACCTTCGGTTCGGTCGAGACGCTGCCTGTGAACATATCCGGGGTCGGGTCCGGCAACACGGCTGATTTGCGACTCATGCCGTCGCTCCTTCCTTCTTGAAGAGCTCCCTGAACACTGGATAGATCTGCGATGCCTCGGTCACCTTGCGGATCGCGAAGGCCTTGGTCTCGCCGGCCAGCATCGAGTACTCGTCCCACAGGTTCTGTTCTTCTTCGGCCACCTGCACATAGGCGAAGTAGCGGCACAGCGGCAGGATGTTGTTGGCCAGCAGCTCGCGGCAACGGCCGCTGTCGTGGTGCCAGTTGTCGCCGTCGCTCGCCTGCGCGCCGTAGATGTTCCACTCGCTGGTCGGGTAACGCGCTTTTGCGATTTCTTCCATCAGCACCAGTGCGCTCGACACGACCGTGCCGCCGGTTTCGGTGGAGTGGAAGAAGTTCTGTTCGTCGACCTCTTGCGCCTGGGTGTGGTGGCGGATGAAGACGATGTCGATCTTCTCGTAGTGGCGCGTCAGGAACAGGTACAGCAGGATGAAGAAGCGCTTGGCGAGGTCCTTGCGCGCTTCGTCCATCGAACCCGACACGTCCATCAGGCAGAACATCACGGCCTTCGCGGTCGGCACCGGCACCCGAACCCGGCTGCGGTAGCGCAGGTCGATCGGGTCGAGGTACGGAATGCGCTCGATCTTGGCGCGCAGCCGCGCGATTTCGTCTTCGAGCTCCTTGACTTCGTGCAGCGCGGCATGCGGCTGGCGCTTCAGCGCGGCGAGGATCTCTTCGAGCCGCACCAGCTCCTTGCGCGAGTCGCTGCCGAGCGCAATGCGGCGCCCGATCGCGCCGCGCATCGAGCGCACGACGTGCAGGTTGTTCGGCGTTCCGTCGCTCGAATAGCCGGCCCGGTGGGTCTTGAACTCGGGTGTTTCGGCGAGTGTCGTGCGTGCCAGGTTGGGCAATGCGAGGTCGTCGAAGAAGACCTGCATGAACTCTTCTTTGCTGAGGTGGAAGACGAAGTCGTCGTCGCCCTCGCCCTGGTCGCTCGCCTGCCCGCCGCCGCCCTTGCCGCCGCCGCCCTTCGGACGCTGGATGCGGTCGCCGCGCACGTAGTCCTGGTTGCCCGGATGGACCATCTCGCGCTTGCCGCCCTGGCCGTGGCCGAACACCGGCTCGCTGATGTCCTTCTTCGGGATCTTGATGTCTTCGCCCTGCGCGATGTCGCGGATGCCGCGACCATCGACCGCGCGCTTGACCGCCTCCCGGTTCTGGTCCTTGGGGCGGCGCAGGAAACGCTCGCGGTTGCCGATGGACTTGTTCTTGCCCGCCAGCCGCCGGTCGATGATCTGCTGCAACATTACTTCTCTCGCAAGGCTGCCGTCATGAACTCTTGCGCACCCGCAGATACCACTCGCAGAGCAAGCGAACCTGCTTGGACGTGTAGCCCTTGTCGACCATGCGGGTCACGAAGTCTTCGTGTTTCTTGGCTTCGTCGGCACTCGCCTTGGCGTTGAAGCTGATGACCGGCAGCAGCTCTTCGGTGTTCGAGAACATCTTCTTCTCGATCACCGTGCGCAGCTTCTCGTAGCTGGTCCAGACCGGGTTGTTGCCGGCGTTGTTGGCACGCGCGCGCAGCACGAAGTTGACGATCTCGTTGCGGAAGTCCTTCGGGTTGCTGATGCCGGCCGGCTTCTCGATCTTTTCCAGCTCACCGTTCAGCGAGGCGCGGTCGAACACCTCGCCGGTGTCGGTGTCGCGGTACTCGTGGTCCTGAATCCAGTAGTCGGCATAGGTCACGTAGCGATCGAAGATGTTCTGCCCGTACTCGCTGTAGCTCTCGAGGTAGGCGGTCTGGATTTCCTTGCCGATGAACTCGGCGTACTTCACCGCCAGGTGTTCCTTGATGAACGCGAGGTACTTCTGCTCGAGCTCGGCCGGGAACTGCTCGCGCTCGATCTGCTGCTCGAGCACGTACATCAGGTGCACCGGGTTCGCCGCCACCTCGGTGCTGTCGAAGTTGAAGACCTTGGAGATGATCTTGAACGCGAAGCGGGTCGAGACGCCGCTCATGCCTTCGTCGACGCCGGCGTAGTCGCGGTACTCCTGGAAGCTCTTGGCGCGCGGGTCGGTGTCCTTCAGGTTCTCGCCGTCGTAGACCAGCATCTTCGAATACAGCGACGAGTTCTCGGGTTCCTTCAGGCGCGTCAGCGTCGCGAACTGGCTCATCATCTTCAGCGTGCCGGGCGCGCAGGTGGCCTTGGCGAGCGACGAGCCGCGCAGCAGCTTCTCGTAGATCTTGACCTCTTCGGACACCCGCAGGCAATACGGCACCTTGACGATGTAGATGCGGTCGAGGAAGGCCTCGTTGTTCTTGTTGTTGCGGAAGGCCTTCCATTCGCTCTCGTTGCTGTGCGCCAGAACGATGCCGTCGAACGGAATCGCGCCGAACCCTTCGGTGCCCTTGTAGTTGCCTTCCTGGGTGGCCGTCAGCAAGGGGTGCAGCACCTTGATCGGCGCCTTGAACATTTCGACGAACTCGAGCAGGCCCTGGTTGGCCAGGCACAGACCGCCGGAGTAGCTGTACGCGTCCGGGTCGTCTTGCGCGTAGGTTTCGAGCTTGCGGATGTCGACCTTGCCGACCAGCGAGCTGATGTCCTGGTTGTTCTCGTCACCCGGCTCGGTCTTGGCGATCGCGACCTGCTTCAACACCGACGGGTAGCGCTTGACGACCTTGAACCTGCGGATGTCGCCGCCGAACTCTTCGAGCCGCTTGACCGCCCACGGCGACAGGATGCGGTTCAGATAACGCAGCGGAATGCCGTATTCCTTTTCGAGGATGGCGCCGTCTTCGGTCGCGTCGAACAGGCCGAGCGGCGACTCGTTCACCGGCGAACCCTTGATCGCGTAGAACGGCACTTCCTGCATCAGCTGCTTCAGGCGCTCGGCGATCGACGACTTGCCGCCGCCCACCGGGCCCAGCAAGTACAGGATCTGCTTCTTTTCTTCAAGCCCCTGCGCCGCATGGCGGAAGTACGAGACCACCTGTTCGATGGAGTCTTCCATGCCGTAGAACTCGGCAAACGCCGGATAGATCTTGATGACCTTGTTCGCGAACAGGCGCGACAGGCGCGGATCGTTGCGCGTGTCGACGGTCTGCGGATCGCCGATCGCCTTGAGCATTCGCTCGGCGGCGGTGGCGTAGCAAATCGGGTTGCGCTTGCATTCGGCGAGGTACTCTTCGAGCGAGAGTTCCTCTTCGCGGGTACGTTCGAAGCGAGCGGCGAAATGGCTGATCACATCCATGCTGACCTCCAAGATCTGGGCAGCAACGATCGAGGGGCCACCTCGACGATTGCCTGGGAAGTTCTGATGAAGTCCTGACGTTCGGTGCGTCGTGGCTCCATCAGAGCTTTCCGTTGCGGTCAGCGCATTGCGTGATTCAAGCTTCGCTCATTGGCGCGAGGCTGAAGGGCTGAGTTGCGGGCCATATGCCGCGCAGTTCAAACCTTGGTCCTCACTGTCCGGGTCTGAGCAAGACCCGTGCCTCACGATACTCCGATGCGCTTTTGTCTGCCACACCGGCCATGACAAGGACAGCCGTTCGCGTGCGAAAGTTCCTCGGGGCAAGCGCGGTCATCGCGCCCTGCGCACGCCGCGTTAGCGTCGCCCGACCCCGCATTCCGGGGGGTGCTCAGGCCTTGGACAGGCCGAGTTTGTCGAGCAGGCCGTTGAGCTCGTCGAGCGAGCCGAACTGGATCGCCACCTCGCCTTGCTCGCCGCGCCGGGTCCGCTTCTTCACGCGAATTTCCACCGCTGCAGTCAGCGCGTCCGACAACTCCTGTTCGATGCGCAACAGGTCGCGCGGCTTGTCGGCCTTGACCCGTATCAAGGAGTGCTGGCGCGACGAGCTGATCTTGGCGACCAGCTTCTCGGCTTCGCGCACGCTCAGCTTTTTGGCCGCGACTTCGCCGGCGCACAGGATCTGCTGCGCGCCGTCGAGCGCGAGCATCGCGCGCGCGTGGCCCATCTCGATGTCGCCGGCCATCAGCAGCTGTTGCACCGGTGCTGCAAGATTGAGCAGGCGCAGCAGGTTGCTGGCGGCGCTGCGGGATCGCCCGATCGCTTGTGCCGCCTCTTCGTGAGTAAGCTTGAACTCACTGATCAGGCGTTGAATGCCTTGCGCTTCTTCGAGCGGATTGAGGTCTTCGCGCTGGATGTTTTCGATCAGCGCCATCGCCGCCGCGGCCTCGTCGGGCACCGCCTTGACGAGCACCGGAACGTCGTCGAGACCGGCCAGTCTGGCGGCACGAACCCGCCGTTCGCCGGCGATGATTTCCCAGCGGTCGGGCCCCGCCGGGCGCACCAGAATAGGCTGCATGATGCCCTGCGCCTTGATGCTCTCGGCGAGCTCGTACAAGGAACCCTCGTCCATGCGCGTGCGCGGCTGGTACTTGCCGGGCTGCAACTGGTCGAGCTTGAGCGAATGCGGCGCCGTGTCGGTCGCGCCGTTCGTCTCGCCGATCTCTTTGACGCGCGGCCCGAGCAAGGCCTCGAGGCCGAGGCCGAGGCCTTTGGGTTTCTTGGTCACCATCGGCCGATTCTCTCCGATGGCGTCGCCGGTTCAGCCCGGCGCACGCATCAGTTGTTGCAGCAGCACATGGCCTTCGGGCCAATCGCCAAGCCCCGATTCGGTGTTGATGTGACCGTGTGCGCCAATGTGCACGGGAGCCGCGCCCCAGTCGCGTGCCATCTGTTGCGCCCGATCGGGCGCGCTGTACGGGTCGTCACTGCTGATGACGGCGATGCTCGCGAACGGCAGCCTGTCGCGCACGATGGGCCGGAAGCCGTGCACGTTGGGCGGCACGTCGTCGCGCTCGGTGTCGGGCAGCGCGACCAGCAACGCGCCGCGGATCCGGGCGGTATGCCGCGAATGCGCGGCCCACGCCGCCACCAGCTGGCAACCCAGGCTGTGGGCGGCCAGCACCACCGGCCCGACCGATTCGAGCAGCACCTCGTCCAGTCGCGCCATCCAGTCGCCGCGCCTGGGCCACAGCCAGTCGGCCTGCTCGACCCGGCGGTAGCCATGCAAGGCTTCCCAGCGGCTTTGCCAGTGGCCGGGGTCGGAATCGAGCCAGCCGGGCAACAACAGGACCTTCGATCGCTGCGTCAGTGAATTGGGCATGTCGGTGCTTTATCCTTCGGTGTTGAGCGCCCCCAAACCTGCCGCTTCGCGTCAGGCCCCCCGAGGGGGGGCAAGGAAACTTGGGAGCGGCCCTGCGCTTCCTTGAGAGCTAACGGAGATTTTGGCAATGAAGTTCCGCGTGTTCGTCGACGGCCAGGAAGGCACGACCGGCCTGCGCATCCATGAGTATCTCGCCCAGCGCAGCGACATCGAGGTCCTGCGCATCGCGCCCGAGCAGCGCAAGGACGCGCTCGCGCGCGCTCGCCTGCTCAACGAGGCCGACGTCGCGTTCCTGTGCCTGCCCGATGCAGCCGCGCGTGAAGCCGCCGCGCGGGTGAGCAACCCCAAGACCTGCCTGATCGACGCCAGCACGGCGCACCGCACCGCGCCGGGCTGGGTCTTCGGCATGCCCGAGCTGAGCCCCGACCAGCGCGACCGCATTCGCCAGGCCAAGCGCATTTCTAACCCGGGCTGCCATTCGAGCGGCTTCATCCTGCTGATTCGCCCGCTGGTCGATGCCGGGCTGATCCCCCCTGGCCTGGCGCTGTCGGCGACCTCGATCACCGGTTATTCGGGCGGCGGCAAGAAGATGATCGAGCAGTACGAGGAGGGTGGCGATGCGCCGTTGAACTCGCCGCGACCGTACGCTTTGACGCTGTCGCACAAGCATGTTCCGGAAATGACGACCCACACAGGCCTCAACGTCAGGCCGGTGTTCCAGCCCGTCGTCGCCAATTTCTACAAGGGTTTGTCTGTGAGTGTGCCCTTGCATCTTTCGCAACTGAAGGCGGGCACGACGGCTGAGCAGCTGCATGCGGCGCTCGCCGAGCGCTACGCCGGCGAGCGTTTCATCCGGGTCCTGCCGCTGCGCGATCCGGTCACGCTGGAAACCGGCTATTTCGACGTGCAGGCCTGCAACGACACCAACCGGGTCGACATCTTCGTCTTCGCCAACGACACGCAGGCGATGCTGATGGCGCGCTTGGACAACCTCGGCAAGGGTGCCAGCGGCGCGGCGGTGCAGACGATGAACGTGCACCTCGGGCTGGACGAAGCGCTGGGCCTCTGAGATTCAGTGGGCTGCCGGGTCGCGCGAGCGGTAGTGGTAGGCGTAGCCGTCGGCAAAGCCGAGTCGGTGGTACACCGTTCGCGCCGCGTGGTTGTCGCCCTCCACCTGCAGGTAGGCGTGTCTCGCACCGAGCGACGCCGCCTGCGCGAGCAGCTGGCTGCACAAGCGCCGCGCCAGGCCATGGCCGCGCCACGGCGTGGCGGTAAACACGTCGTAGATCCCGACCAGGTCGCCCTCGATCGCGATCTGGCCGCAGGCCACGACCTGGCCATCGCGCTTGATGACCGACGCCGCGAACGGCACCGGCGCGTTCGCGAGGCGCTCGCCGTGGGCCTGGCACTGCGCCAGTGTCGATCCGCGCAGGCTGCCGACCGCTTGTGCAAACGGTTCGTGGCCGACCCGCTGCAGGTTGAAGCCCGTCGGCAAAGGCTCGGCCTCGCGCCGCTGCATGTCGGGCAACACCATCACCCGCGTGTCGTCGATCCGGTGCAGGCCCATGCGGACCAGCATGGCGTCGAGGCCGCGCGGCTCGCTGAACGGTGTGATCCGAACGAACAGCGGCAGGCCGGCTTCGACGAACACCCGCTCGCACAGCGCGAACTTCTCGGCCAGCGGGAGGCGCCCTGCCGCCACCGCGTTGACGCAGCGCGCCCGTTTGGCCTTTCCGGGTGAAAACCGCACCAGCCAGCCGTCGACGAGGCGCTGCTGCGGCGGCGCGCTGGCGTTGAGGCCGGCGTCCTCGATGCGCGACAGCAGGCCGGCGGCGAACGCCGGGTTCAGCACCGGAAGGGCCAGGTCGGCAAGCGCGTCGGTACTCACATCGCTCCAATCCGTTGCACCATCTCCTGCGCAAACTCGACAAAAGCCTGCGCACCCTTCGACGCGGGGTCGAACACGACCCCCGGCAGCCCGTAGCTCGGCGCCTCGGCCAGGCGAACGTTGCGCGGGATCACGGTATTGAACACCTTGTCGCCGAAGTGCGACTTGAGCTGCTCGCTGACCTGCTGCTGCAAGGTGATGCGCGGGTCGAACATCACGCGCAGCAGGCCGATGATCTGCAGCTCGGGGTTCAGGTTGGCGTGCACCTGCTTGATCGTGTTGACGAGGTCGCTCAGGCCCTCGAGGGCGAAGTATTCGCACTGCATCGGCACGATGACGCCGTGCGCGCTGCACAGGCCGTTCAGCGTCAGCAGGCTGAGCGACGGCGGGCAGTCGATCAGCACGAAGTCGTAGTCGCCCTGGATGGCCGCCAGCGCCGCCTTGAGCCGCTTGTCGCGCCGTTCCAGGTCGACCAGCTCGACTTCGGCGCCGGCCAGCTCGCGGTTCGCACCCAGCACGTCGTAGCCGGCGCGTTCGGCGCGCTGCTTGGCTTCGGCGATGCTGGCGCTTTCGAGCAGCACGTCGTAGATGCTGAGCTCGAGGGCGCGTTTGTCGACGCCCGAGCCCATCGTCGCGTTGCCTTGCGGGTCGAGGTCGACCACCAGCACGCGCTGGCCGATGCGCGCCATGCCGGCGGCGAGGTTGACGGTGGTGGTGGTCTTGCCGACGCCGCCCTTCTGGTTGGCGATGCAGAAAATTCGGGCCATGGGGCTTTCAAGTCGTCACGTTGGGCGGCGTCAGCCCGGCGGGGATGGGAATTCGCAAGCCTGAACGGCACTTGCGCGGATTTGCCATTGTCAAGCCTCGCTCGCCGCGCTCAAAGCGGCGTGCGCGCGGTGTCGGGCAGGCGCAACCTATTTGTCCGACGGCCGGGCCGCCCCAAGGCGGAGCGCAGCGACTGGGGGGCTCACTCTCTTATCAGACGGATGCCGAAGCCGATCAGAAAGACGCCAGCCAAGGCTTCGAGTCCGCGGCGCAGGCGTTTGTGAGCTCTCACTCGCGTCGCAAGCAAGCCCGCGAAGGCACACAGGCTGAGGCAGTAGACCGCGGTGATGACAGCGATCGTGACCGCCATCGCGGCGAAGGTCGGCAGCCCGCGATGGGTGGCCGGGTTGATGAAAAGCGGGAAAAACGCCATGTAGAAGACGATGGCCTTGGGGTTCAGCAGCGTGATGAAAAAAGCCTGGCGGCCATAACGACGCGGCTGGATGACGATCGGCGAGGTGGCGCCCGGCTTGGGGAACAAGAGCCGCACCCCGATCCACGCCAGGTAGGCCGCGCCGGCGTACTGCACTGCCTTGAAGGCCAGTGGATGCGCCGCCAGCAAGGCTGCAACTCCGGCCACCGCCGACCACAGCAGCAACTGGTCGCCGAGGATCACGCCGAGCGTAGCCGCGGCGCCGGCCCGGAACCCGCCCTTGCTGGTCGACGTCAGCAAGGCGAAGGTGCCCGGCCCGGGGAGCGCCAAAAAGACCAGGATCGCTGCGCAAAACGCGCCGTAGTCCGAGATGCCGAGCATCAATTCCTCCTTAACTTTCTCGTGCCGGTTTGGGCCACATCCAGACCAGGCAGCGTTCGGCAGCCAAGCCAGGGACGGTCAATTGTTCCACGTGAAACACATCGACGTCGGCGGGCAAGGCGTCGATCTCGTCGTTCGGCCGCTTGCCTTTCATCGCCATCCAGACGCCCGACGGCGCGAGCAACGGGCGAGTCAAACGAACAAAATCGGCCAGCGAAGCGAAGGCGCGGGAGGTGACGATGTCGAAACCTCGCAGCTTCAGCGCCTCGACCCGCGCGTGTTCGGCCCGCAGGTTCGGCAGCCCGAGCTCTGCCGACACCTGGCGAATGAAGGCTGCCTTCTTGCCGACCGTGTCGACGCAGGTGACTTCCATCGCGGGGCAGGCGATCGCGATCACAACACCCGGCAGACCTCCCCCACTCCCCACGTCGAGCACCTTCCCCGCATCGCCCAGAACCCGCCGCAGCGGCGCGATGACGGCCAGACAGTCGTACAGATGCTGGACCCGCATGTCCCTCGGGTCACGCACCGCCGTCAGGTTGTAGGTGGCGTTCCAGCGCTGCAGCAGGCCGAGGTAGACCAGCAGGCGCGCCGCCGCAGGCTCGTCGAGCACGACACCCAGCGCAAGCGCCGCGGCGACGAGGTCGGCCGCCTCCGTGTTCGAGCCGTCACGCGGCGGCATCGTCGATCTGGCGGTCGTTGGCGGCGAAGCCCTTGAATCGGTTCTTCTTCAAATGCACGAGCAACAGTGAGATCGCCGCCGGCGTGACACCCGAGATGCGCGACGCCTGGCCCAGCGTTTCGGGTCGGTGCTTGCTGAGCTTTTGCCGTACCTCGTAGCTCAAGGCCGTGACCTGCGCGTAGTCCAGCTCGTTGGGCAGGCGCAGGTTTTCGAAGTGCGCCGAACGCGCCACCTCTTCGTTCTGTTTGCCGATGTAGCCGGCGTATTTCAGGCTGATCTCGACCTGCTCGATGACCGAGTCGGCCAAAACCGCGCCGAGCTCGGAGCGCAATGTTTCACGTGAAACAGCCGTCCCACGCGCAGCCTGCTCGACCTGCTCGACGGCGTCGAAATCGATCCCGGGTCGACGCAGCAGATCGGCCAGGCTGTATTCATGATCGATCGCCTTGCCGAGCAGGCGCTCGGCATCGGAAGCCGGCAGCGTCGCCGGCTGGACCCATGACGATTTCAGCCGCTCGCTTTCGCGCGCCACCAGATCGCGCTTGCGGTTGAACGCGTCCCAGCGCGCATCGTCGACCAGGCCCAGATTCCGGCCCGTTTCGGTGAGCCGCATGTCGGCGTTGTCCTCGCGCAGCTGCAGCCGGTATTCGGCACGGCTCGTGAACATCCGGTAAGGCTCGGTCACGCCCTTGGTGATCAGGTCGTCCACCAGCACGCCCAGGTAGGCCTGGTCGCGCCGCGGGCACCAGCCCTCCCGGCCGCGCACCGCGAGCGCGGCGTTCATGCCGGCGAACAGGCCTTGCGCGGCAGCCTCTTCGTAGCCGGTCGTCCCGTTGATTTGACCGGCGAAAAACAGCCCGGCGATCGCCTTCGTCTCGAAGCTCGCCTTCAGCGCGCGCGGGTCGAAGTAGTCGTACTCGATCGCGTAGCCGGGGCGCAGGATGTGGGCGTTTTCCAGCCCGCGCATCGAATGCACCGCGGCGAGCTGGATGTCGAACGGCAGCGAGGTCGAGATCCCGTTCGGGTAGAACTCGTGCGTTGTCAGGCCTTCGGGCTCGAGAAAGATCTGGTGCGAGTCCTTGTCGGCAAACCGGTTCACCTTGTCTTCGATGCTCGGGCAATAACGCGGCCCCACCCCTTCGATGACACCGGTGAACATCGGGCTGCGGTCGAAGCCCGAGCGGATGATCTCGTGAGTGCGCAAGTTGGTGTGGGTGATCCAGCATGAGACCTGGCGCGGGTGCTGCGACACGTCGCCCATGAAGCTGAACACCGGCACCGGGTCCAGGTCGCCCGGCTGCTCGGCGAGCACGCTGAAGTCGATGCTGCGGCCGTCGATGCGCGGCGGCGTGCCGGTCTTGAGCCGGCCTTGTGGCAGCTTCAGCTCCTTCAGGCGCGCCGACAACTTGATGGCCGGCGGGTCGCCGGCGCGGCCGGCCGCATGGTTCTGCAGCCCGACATGCACCTTGCCGTCGAGGAAAGTGCCCGCCGTCAAAACCACGGCCTTGGCACGGAAGCGAATACCAACTTGCGTGGCAGCCCCGACGATCCGGTCACCCTCGACCAGCAGATCGTCGCAGGCGCCCTGGAACAACCACAGATTCGGCTGGTTCTCGAGGCGGCGCCGGATCGCCGCGCGGTAAAGCACCCGGTCCGCCTGGGCGCGGGTGGCACGCACGGCCGGGCCCTTGGAGCCGTTGAGGATACGGAACTGGATCCCGGCCTCGTCGGTCGCAGCAGCCATCGCGCCGCCGAGCGCGTCGATTTCCTTCACCAGATGGCCTTTGCCGATGCCGCCGATCGACGGGTTGCAGCTCATCTGCCCCAGTGTTTCGATGTTGTGGGTGAGCAGCAGCGTGCTGCAGCCCATGCGCGCGGCGGCGAGCGCGGCCTCGGTGCCGGCATGGCCACCGCCGACCACGATCACGTCGAATTCCTTCTCGAAAAACATCGGACTGCCTATTTTTTGGGCAAACCGCAATTGTAGGCAGGCCGGCGAGAGAAGTCACCCGAGAGTCTTGTCCAACGAGGTATGAGCCTGGAGCCGGGCTCGTGATTCCAACGAGGAATGAGCCTGGAGGGGGTCTGGGCCTGGCGATTTGGCGGCTGAGGGGCAGCTTGCCGGCGCGGCGAGTCGATCATCGAACGGATGG
>OBEQ010838635.1_pt1 | contig 11771 bp, 13 predicted proteins | sample 1670901 | NCBI WGS metagenome assembly OBEQ01 (sample SAMEA104232315, study PRJEB22302) | groundwater metagenome | biome: forest; feature: aquifer; material: groundwater | place: USA | collected 2011-08-07 | depth 5.4 m | reverse complement strand
TCGCTAAAGCTACGGCGGGGGAGCCGAAAAAAACACCACACCCGCCGACGCAAGTTTCCCGCCTTGCCGATGTAGAGAACCTCTCCTTTCGCCCCGCCTCCGCGTGGCCGTAGCCCGCTTTGGCGAGGCGAAGGCCCGCGCATCGTATACACCCCCGGCGTCTCGGGAAAATCATGTATCACTTTTTGTTTCAACTTCTCAAATGTCATGGTTTTAGCTCACACCTTCATCATTCGCCCATTCGCACGAATGGGCGAATGATGATAAACAGTAATATTATAGCAACGAAATGATGCGTTGAGATGCAGGTCGCTGTGAAGACACTAATGAATAAAACATTTGTGAACTGCGCTGGTCACGCTCGAGAATATCACATCCATAGAGAACAGAGAGGTGCTTCGAAGTTGCTTTAAAAGACAAGTTGATCTCATTCGCAATTTCCCCCACCGACGCCTCACCATTACTCTTGAGATATTTAAGAATCGCCAGCCGCCGCCGGTTCGCAAGTGCTTTCAGTGAACGTTCAAGCTCTTTCATATACTGACATACACTAATTATCCACGAGCATACCACATTCGTTCATTCGTGCGAATGAACGAATGTGAAGAGTTTCAAACACTCGGGAACCATTGTAAAATAAGGGTTTATCGCCCGTAGAGCTTGCTGTGCGTGTCAACGTCAATCAATCGCACAGCATGTTCATCATATTGCTCGTAGACGAGCCGCCAATCACCGGTGATGTTAATGCTGCGATAAGAACGCAAAGAACCATGAAGCGGGTGGTTGTTGAGCATTACATTGAAGGGGTCATTCATAAAGAGCCGGAGGCGTTCCGCAAGCGCCCGCGCCACCTTCTCTGGAATTTTCGCAACCTGCTTTTTGAAGCGGCGGCTCGGGACGACAATCATCAAAGCCCTAAATGTGCGAGCAGTGCGCTGACGTCGGTAAACGCTTTCGCGCTTTTGTCTTTGTCCATCTCGGCACTTATCTTTTCCCAGAGTGCGAGTTTCTCTTTTGTCGGCGCGGGCGACACCGATACGGAAAATTTCTTCTCGCGGACAAACTGGCGCATCATGGCATTCATCACTGTGGTAAGCGGCACGCCCAGTTCCTGTGCAACCGCCTTCGCTTCATCACGAAGCTTCTTGCTTATCTTCACGCTGATGGTGGTATCCATACCAAAATACTACTTCTGGTATGACTCCTGTCAAGGATGTTTGTCTTAGTAGCTATTCCTTTACTTGAGCACACTCCGCAAATACTCCCCCGTAAAGCTTCCTTTCTTGCGGGCGATCTCTTCCGGCGTGCCGACGGCGACCACTTCACCGCCCCTCTCTCCTCCTTCGGGGCCAAGGTCAATCACCCAGTCGGCGGTTTTAATTACATCAAGATTGTGCTCAATCACCACGACTGTATTCCCTCTATCCACAAGGCGTTGCAAAACTTGCAAAAGTTTATCCACGTCCGCAAAGTGGAGCCCCGTCGTGGGCTCGTCCAAAAGATAAAGCGTCCGGCGCGTGTCGCGTTTTCCCAATTCCGAGGCGAGCTTCACGCGCTGCGCCTCGCCGCCGGAGAGAGTTGTTGCGGGCTGTCCGAGTTCGAGATACCCCAATCCCACTTCGTCCAAAATCTTCAAGCGGTCGGCGAGCCACGGAATGTCATCGAAAAACTTCACCGCTTCCTCAATAGTCATCTTTAAAATCTCAAAGATGTTTTTATTCTTATACTCCACCGCGAGTGTCTCGCGGTCAAAACGCTTGCCTTTGCAGACATCGCATTGTACATAAACCGTCGGCAGGAAGTGCATCTCGATGGCGAGCGTGCCGTGCCCTTCACAATTCTCACAACGCCCGCCGGGCACGTTGAAGCTGAAACGTCCCGGCTTATACCCGCGGACTTTCGCGTCTGGCGTGGCCGAAAAAAGATCGCGGATGAACGTCCATGCGCCCACGTAGGTCGCGGGATTCGAACGCGGCGTCCGCCCGATGGGCGATTGGTCGATATTAATCATGCGGTTTATGTGTTCAAGTCCCGTGATACTCGTATGCGCACCCGCCTTATAACTCGACCCATGCCACATGTTCGCAAGCGTCTTATAGATCACATCATAGACCAAACTCGACTTCCCCGAACCGGAGACACCGGTGACCGCCGTGAGCCGCCCGATGGGAACGCCCACGTCAATATTTTTTAAATTGTTTTCTTTCGCGCCCTTGATAGTAAGAAACTTCGTACTCTTTCCCACGCCGCGCCGCTCCCTCGGTACATCTATAAACCGCTTGCCGCGGAGATACCCAAGCGTAAGCGATTGGGGAAATGTTCCTGCGCTTTTAGCTGAAAGTATCTCCGGGATCGGACCCTGCGCCACAATCCGCCCGCCGTGCACTCCCGCACCAGGGCCGAAGTCCACAAGATGGTCACTTTCGCGGATGGTTTCCTCGTCGTGCTCCACCACCACAATGGTGTTCCCTAAATCGCGCAGGTCGTGGAGGGTCTTGATCAGCTTCGCGTTATCTTTCTGGTGAAGCCCGATGGTTGGTTCATCTAAAATGTAAAGCGTCCCCACAAGCCGCGACCCCACCTGCGACGCGAGCCGTATCCGCTGCGCCTCGCCGCCGGAGAGCGACCCCGCGCGCCGCTCAAGCGTGAGATACTCGAGCCCCACGTCAATCATGAACTTCAAGCGGTTTCTGATTTCACGAAGCGGCGCCTCGGCGATTTCCTTGAAGCGCGCTGCTCCTTTGAGTTCGAGCTTTCCCATGAATTCGTATGCTTCGCCGATGGAAAACGCCACGACCGATGCGATATTCTTCCCGCCTATAAGCACACCCAAACTTTCTTCTTTGAGACGTTTGCCCGCGCAGACGGAGCAAACTTTTTCCGACCACAGGTCTTCCGTGCCAAGCCCATGGCATTGCGGACATGCGCCATAGGGACTGTTGAACGAAAAAAGGCGCGGTTCTATTTCTGGGAATGAGAACCCGTCATTCGGACACGTGAACTTCGCCGAGAGTGATACCTCCCTGTCCGTCACGACCGTTACCACATCATTGCCGTATTTCAAGGCCGTTTCAACCGCCTCTGAAAGTCGTAAACGGTTGTCATTGCAATCCTTTCCGCCGGAGGCGGATCCGTGGGTTCCTTTCCCGCCAGAGGCGGGTCCGCCTTGGGCGGAGGCGGAAAAATCCATCCCTGCGGGGATGCGGTCAACTACCAAATCAATCGAGTGGGCTTTGTAACGACTCAACTCCACGCGCTCGCGAAGAGAACGAAATATGCCATCCACGCGCACCTCCGAAAATCCGGCATTCAGAAAATCGTAAAGTAATTGGTAATACTCCCCTTTCCTGCCGCGCACGACCGGCGCAAGAATCACGATGTTTTTCTTCGACTTATTTTCATTGGAAATTTGGATTGCAACATCCACAATTTCCTCATTCGTAAGTTTTTGAATCTCCTTGCCGCACTTGGGGCAATACGGCTTCCCTGCACGAGCAAAAAGCACGCGGAGATAGTCATATATCTCCGTTACGGTCGCTACCGTCGAGCGCGGGTTTGAGGAGTGACTTTTCTGGTCAATCGAGATCGCCGGCGAGAGTCCCTCTATATCATCCACATCCGGTTTGTCGAGCCGCCCCAAAAACTGCCGCGCATATGCAGAGAGTGATTCGATGTAGCGGCGCTGCCCTTCGGCGAAAATCGTGTCGAATGCCATGCTCGATTTCCCCGAACCGGAAAGACCGGTAAAGACCGTCATCTTGTCGCGCGGAATTTCGAGCGTGATGTTCTTCAAATTATGCTCTCGCGCGCCTCGTATAATAATTTTGTCTTTCATAATTATTTTGCCTGCCCCGCGTAGAGCGGCGAGGCCGCCACGCGGCTTTACACCGTGATCCCGCTATAGTGGGATTTTATGGGATCGTCTGCCATAACAACAAAAGCTCCCCCGTCTTACGACGTATAGGAGGGTACTGCCCAAAAAGATATGGGGCCTGAAAAGAATCTTACCAAGATACCGGAGAAAAAAGAAATCCCGCCGACGGCGGGATTCCAAAAGCTATGAAGCGAATCTTATTGATTCGTTGTGCTCGCTTTTTTCAGATTCTGCCGGCGTTCCTGAAACTGTTTTCTGGCCGCATCAACCTTTTGCTTGGCATCACCCTTCGCTTTCTGCAGATCTTGCTTCTTTGCTTCCATTTGCTGCTTTCGCGCACCTTCTGCCGCTTCCATTTGCTGCTTTCTTGCATCTTGCACTTCCCTCACCTTCGCTTTCGTGACACCTCGAATTGCAAGAATTTTTTCCTCATATTCCGTGCGAAGCGCTTTAACCTTTTGCTCAAGCTCGACACGAAGCACCTTTATCTGTGCTTCTGCATCTCGGTTCACCGCGCTCACCTCTCCCCCATTACCGGTATTCTCCGAGAGGGCAGCTGGCGCAGCAACAGGTGCAGCGGCGGGTACCGTCTGCGCATGTGCAAACATTCCAATGATTGAGAAGAATACAACGGCAACCATGCCGGTAATAATTTTCTTCATAATGATAGTGTTCGTCAATGTTATGTCTAATTATGTGCGACCTTTTTGGGCGCGAACTTTGCAAGTATACCATATCCCTAAAATCCTCCGCATAATATGCAAAAACTATAAATAAAAACAGCCGAGGGCGGGGTTATACGCAGAATTTCCTCCAACTTATGAGGAAACTCTGTGGTTCCACAGGTAACTCATGAACAATCCTTCCGCTGGTTTCATATAACATTAGTCCTCAGTAATGAGCCCACAGGCTCCTACAATTTGGACATAAAGCGAAGATATTGTTTGATCGGAAGTTACTTCACGAGTTCCAATGGAACAGTATTAGTTAATCGCCGTTATTAGAAGAGTCAAGTAAGAAATGTGGAAAACAAGTGCATAACTAGCGCTACACAGTGGATAAGTTTTTCGCGTCTCGCGTAAGTACCCTGATTTCATCTCGTAATATCGCGGCTAATTCAAAATCCAGCTCTTTCGCAGCCTCCCTCATTTCCCGCTCCTTCTCGCGGATAAGCTTCTCCATAGCGGTTTTCGACTTCGGCACAGGCTTCATTTCAAGTTTCAACACTTCCTCCGGCAAAATACTCGTGATTTTCCGCACAATCGTCTTCGGCGTAATATTGTGCTCCTTGTTATACGCAAGCTGAATCTTCCGACGCCGTTCGGTTTCGGACACTGCGCGGCGGATAGAACCAGTGATGTGGTCGGCGTACATGAGCACTTCCCCGCGCACATTCCGCGCCGCGCGCCCGATGGTCTGTATAAGAGACGTCTCGCTCCGCAAAAATCCTTCCTTGTCCGCATCGAGAATCGCCACAAGCGACACTTCGGGCAAATCGAGCCCTTCCCGCAGGAGGTTCACGCCCACGAGCACATCAAATCCGCCTTTCACTTCCGAGCCCTTCCGCAAATTCGTAAGAATCCGAATCCGGTCAAGCGTTTTCACATCGCTATGAAGGTATGCCACCTTCATCTTCTTCCCCTCAAGATATGCGGACAAATCCTCGGCCATTTTTTTGGTAAGCGTCGTGACGAGTACTCGCTCTTTTGCGGCGACGCGCTCTTCAATGCGCGGAATAAGGTTATCCACCTGTCCGCGTGCGGGCAAAATGGTTATCTTCGGATCAATGAGTCCCGTGGGACGAATGACTTGCTCAACAATCTGTCCTGAACCCGTCGAAGGGTCGCTCGCTTTTTTCTCATACGGTCCCGGTGTGGCAGAGGTATACATCACCTGCCCCACACGCTTCTGGAATTCAGAAAACCGCAATGGCCGGTTGTCCGCCGCAGACGGAAGCCGGAATCCGTACTCGACAAGCGTCCGCTTGCGCGATGCATCTCCCTCATACATTCCCTGAATTTGCGGCACCGTGATGTGGGACTCATCAATAACAGTCAGAAAATCCGGCTCGCCTTCTATCCGCGTAAGTCCGCATTTGCGGGGGAAGTAATCGAGCAACGTATCCGGCGGCTCCCCTGCCGCGCGCCCCGAAAGATGCCGTGAATAGTTTTCGATGCCGTGGCAGTACCCGATCTCGCGAATCATCGCTACGTCGAACTTTGTCCGCCGCTCAAGACGTTCCGCTTCGAGAAGTTTTTTATTCTCTTCAAAGTATTTGAGACGTACTTTGAGTTCTTCCTGAATCGCCCCGATTGCCCGCTCGCGCGCCTGCCTTTCGGTAATAAAGTGCTTTGCGGGAGGAATAATCACCTCCTCACGCGGAGGAGTTTTTCCGTGACGAAAACCCACCACGGGGTCAACCTCATAAATCGCTGCAATCGTCCCGCTCCGCACCTCCAAGTTATAGATAACCTCGCGGTTGGGCGGCATGATTTCCCAATTTTCTCCGCGAAGCCGAAACTTTCCCCGCTTCAAGTCGCTATTCGTACGGCTGAACTGCAAATCCACGAGCTTCCGTGCAAAGTCCTTCCGCTCAATCTTGTCCCCTACCTTAAACCGAAAAATGTTCTGCGCGTACACCTCCGGCGCACCCAAGCCGTAGATGCACGAAACGGACGCCACCACAATCACGTCCCGCCGCGTGAGGAGCGCCGTCGTCGCCGCATGGCGCAACTTATCAATCTCGTCGTTGATAAGCGCTTCCTTATCGATATAGGTGTCGGACGATGGGATATACGCCTCCGGCTGATAATAGTCATAGTAGGACACGAAGTAATTCACCGAGTTTTTTGGGAACAGTTCCCTAAACTCGTTCGTGAGCTGCGCCGCGAGCGTCTTGTTGTGCGCAATCACGAGCGTCGGCTTCTGCACCGCCGCAATCACGTTCGCCACGGTAAACGTCTTCCCGCTTCCCGTGACCCCCAAAAGCGTCTGGTGAGGATATCCCTTCTCCAAACCCGAAACAAGCTTCTCAATAGCGCTCGGTTGATCACCCGCAGGCTTCAGTTCTTTATTAAGCTCAAAAAGTTGATGAGACATGAAAATAGTGCGGCTGACTTGCCCTGAGCTTGCCGAAGGGGTCGCCAGCGGGCTTCAAATCTTTAGAAAGCTCAAGCTTTTGCATGGTGCATAAAATATAAGCATACCATCGCGATACGGCGATCCCTCACACTTACCCATTCGTACGAATGGGTAAGTGTGAGGGAAAAGAAAAGAAACGAAATCGCCCGAGCAAGTTTCCCCGCCCGGAAAGTCGCAAGATCATCAAATCACCGCGTATCCCCACTTCCCTTAAGCGTCCCGCGCTCCTTCCGCGAGAAAAGCTTTTCGATATTGCCCTTCGCAACGTCTTCGAGGGAAAGCCCGAGCTCCGTCGCAAGCTGTGCTACGTACCACAATACATCACCGAGCTCCCCCTTCAATGCAACCTTCCGCTCGTCGCTGATCACTCCGCCGTCATCCCGAAACACCTTCTTCACCTTTTCGGCAACTTCCCCCACTTCTCCTGCAAGTCCCAAGACCGGATAAACAAAATTATTGTCCTTATTCGGATAAATTGCCGTCTTGCGGGACTCCTTTTGGTACTCCTCGAATGTCATTGGTATGCATTTATTTTTATAACCCTGCCTTCGACAAGGGGCAAAGCTCATGCTTATGCGGTCTCGCAAAACAATACTTCCTCCCATAATCAATCAATAAGTACGTCGCCTTAAACCAATCCTTCTTCGGGACAATCTGCATCAAGTCCTTTTCTATTTTCTCCGGTGTCTTTTCCCGACTCAACCCCAGCACGCGCGCAAGGCGCTTTACGTGGGTGTCGACGGCTATTCCCTCCACCACGCCGTAGGCATTGCCGAGGATCACATTCGCACTTTTCCTGCCGATACCGGGAATCGTGAGCATTTCTTCCATAGTTTTTGGCAATTCCCCACCGAATGTATCTTTTACCACCTTTGCTGCCCCGAGGATATTCCTTGTCTTTGCCCGAAAGAAGCCGCATTGATGGACATCTTTCTCAAACTCGCGAGGATTTGCCCGGACGTAGCTTTCAAGCCTCGGATACTTCTTAAAAAGCGCCGGAGTCACCTCGTTCACCTTTTTGTCCGTACATTGGGCGGAAAGTTGCACCGCCACGAGCAACTCCCAGTTATTCTCATACTTTAAAGCGATTTTTGGGTTCGGAAAGAGTTTCCGAAGCGAAATAAAAATCTTTGCCGCTCGTTTTTTGAGCCGCGGGGAATCTTTTGCCGTTACCATAGGCACCATTATACCCCGCGCGGGAAATTTTCAGGTTTCCGGAAGCTTTTTCACCTTGGTAATATTATAATTCCACGATATTTGACAATTTCCGTCAAACCTGCTAGCATGTCCCCTAATAATTGGATACCCCTTCAAAGGGGATTTTTTATTGCAAACCATGTCAAAAAGCCTGGTTTTAATTCTTATAACAAGCGCACTCGCCATATATCCCTCTTCGACGGGGGTTACGATGGCCGACGAGCCTACTTCAAGAGGTATGGGCGGCGCACTCACCGTTTTGCAGAGCACTCCTCAGGTTGTGCCTGCACAAAAGTTCTCCATACGCACTGTATGGGTCACCGCATATGCAAGCGTACCAGAAGAAACCGACGATACACCTTTCGAGACCGCTTCCGGATCCACCGTGCATGACGGGGTAATGGCGGCAAACTTCCTCCCGTTCGGCACGAAGGTACAAATTCCTTCGCTTTTTGGAAATAAAGTCTTCACGGTAGAGGATCGTCTCCACCCCCGTAAGAAAGGGGTTGTGGACATTTGGATGGCCACACCAGAAGCCGCGCGCGATTTCGGTGTGTACAAAACAGAGATTGCGGTACTCAACTGACGTGGACTTACGCGAAACAAACGCGGACAGACGCTGAAGTTCCTAATAATGCGGCTCGAGCCGCGTTTTTTTATTCCTATGACCTTCGTAAATGAGTACACTACAAGCGTATGAGAAAAGTCCTCGGGAAAAGATTCTTCAACCGTCTCACTCTTACCGTGGCGCGAGAACTCCTTGGGAAATTCCTTGTACGGAAAATAGGTCGCCGCACGATTGCAATCTGCATCACTGAAGTCGAGGCGTACGACGGGCCGCATGACTTGGCATCGCACGCTTCACGGGGAGTTACGCCACGAACGAAAATCATGTTCGGCGAGGCAGGATATTTTTACGTGTATTTCACCTACGGCATACACTGGATGCTGAACGTGGTGACCGGACCGAAAGGATATCCGGCGGCGGTGCTGATTCGGGGAGGAGTCCTGACACGACACAGAAATAGTGACGTGCGACAAGGGAAAGTAATAAATGGGCCGGCGCGGCTCACGAAGTATCTCCGCATCGGGAAAAGTTTTAACGGGAAGCCCACAGTAAGAAAAAGCGGGCTGTGGTTTGAGGATAGAGGGAAAAAAATCTGCAAAAAAAGTATCACTGCGAGCAAACGAATCGGCGTAGAGTATGCGGGGATATGGGCGAAAAAACCCTATGGATTTAAAATCAGGCAACACAAGTTATAATAATAAAATCGTCTCTGTGAGCACAAAATAGTGCCCACAACATGAGAGACGAGGCCCACAAGGGGGTAGCCCAACCGCAGCAGGCGCCGCGGTTGGGCAATTTTCTTATCTAATCGCGCCCTCTCGTTGTAACTTCCTCAATTTTTCTTTTGCGCCACGATTATATCCACCAACTTTTCCATCCGATCGCACCACGCGGTGGCATGGGATTTTCGGATTGAAGTTTTTATTCAGAACATTCCCCACCGCGCGGTAGGCTTTCGGCCGACTGGCGCGCGCGGCAACTTGCTTGTACGTCAAAACTTTCCCGCGAGGGATTTTTGAGACCACCGCATATACTCGTTCGCGAAATGTCATCCCGTTAGAAGTTTAACCTTCCAAAATATCCATTCATAATCAACTTCATTTTTTTGAGAAAAACTTAAGCGTCTGTAAGTCATACACTTCTAACGGGATCATGTAAGTAAGTTTAACCCTGTTTCCGCGTCATGCATACGTTGCAGTTTGCCCGACAACGCTTCAAAGCGAGCCTCGCACGTTCCGGACACGACGACTTCCTTCACGTGACCACTCTTCGCAACGCAGTCCCTTCCCGAAAACACGCCATGCGCATGCACGACGCGCTTCCCATTTAATGTTCCTATATTTCCGGTGAGCGACGCGATTTCTACCTCCTCGAGCGCAACATCCAAATATTGTTTTGTCTCTAAATCATAGTAAGAAATAACCACCCGTGATGCGGCGCCGATTCCCAAAAAAGTCCCGGCTTCAACGTTCCGCGCCTCCGCAAAGGAAGTAATTCCCGAAAGCACTTCATCGTCCCGGTCAAAACGTAGGATATATACGCCCCCGTCCTTTAATAACTGCTTCATGATAAAGCCGTCGTGGTTACTTCACTATCATAACCGCCTCCCCTTTACGCCGCAAAAAGCCTTCTCGTTCAAGTGCGCGGAGTACTGTATCCACACGCTCACCGGATTCGCGCGTGAATGCTAAAAGCGAAGAAACCGCCACACGGGATTTCTCCACAAGGAGACGTACAATTCGCCCGCGGAGTTCCCGATTCGAACCTTTAAATGCGGGCTGGCGGCGATACTTCGCGCTTCTCCGGTTTGGATTCACAATCTTTTTCCCCAGCATCGAACCGTAATCCATCAGCGCCCAATACCACTCACGCGGCTTTTTCCTATCAAGTACATTTGTGGCAGCCGCCGCTATGTCTTCTTCGCAAATATTCTTCCGCCGCGGGAAAAAATAATGAATAATCGCGCGCCGTATGTTCGTTTCGACAAAAACCGCCGGCGCATCAAAGGCAAACGCGGCGATGGAACCCGCTGTGGCGGGGCCGATGCCGGGAAGTGTTTCGAGCACTTTGGGTGCGCGGGGCAATATCCCACGGCATTCTTTTACGACAATTTTTGCCAGTTCGTGGAGCGCGAGCGCTCGGCGATTGTATCCCAATCCCTGCCACACGCGGAGCACAGTTGCGGAAGAAGCGCCCGCGAGCGCCCGGAAATTCGGGAATGTCCGCAGAAACGCTTCATACTTCCCCCGCACGCGGTCCACCTGCGTCTGCTGGAGCATTATTTCTGAAACCACAATTCGGTAAGGGTCAGTGGTACACCGCCACGGCAAATCGCGGCCATGTGCCCTGTAATACTGCCACACCTTACAGCGAAACTTTTTGATCTCTTTCTTTTCCATTGCACCTTAGGCAATCCAACCTCCTAATATTAGGAGGAGGTTGGATTGCCTAAATATTTTCCTCTTTTGCTCTTCCGACACAGCTCTATATCCGACATTCCTCGAGCGGTATTCCTTTCTTCGCACAGCTTGATGCCTGGCATACGCCAGGCGTGGGCGACACGCCGCCGCATCCGCCGGTACACGTATAATGCGCCGGGCGCGTTCTGAAACTCTCATACGCGAGATATCCTGCAATAATGGCTGCGAGGATGCTCGTCCACATAGGCACCGACCACCCGGCAAGCAATACCTCCCATCGAAGCGCAGCTCGCACAAGATGCGCGAGCGCAATCAGTGCAAACACCACACCACCCATTTTTACCAATAGACGTTTACTCATGATGAGGCAGAATTTTTCTCCTCTTTCTTCCGGAGTTCGAGACACACCGAATTGATACAATATCGCTTCCCACCTTTATCCTCTGGTTCACCCAGCTTGCTCGCCTCGCTGGAGATCTCGCCTCGCTGACGCTCTGGCGAAGCGGGCTGGCGAGGCGAGCTGCGAGGCGGGTCATCGAATACATGCCCCAGATGCGAGCCACACTTCTTA
>OBEQ011314336.1_pt1 | contig 11772 bp, 8 predicted proteins | sample 1670901 | NCBI WGS metagenome assembly OBEQ01 (sample SAMEA104232315, study PRJEB22302) | groundwater metagenome | biome: forest; feature: aquifer; material: groundwater | place: USA | collected 2011-08-07 | depth 5.4 m | reverse complement strand
GTTAAGGGATGCCATTGCTGACCGCCATGTGTTGTTTTTCCACCTGGGCCATACGTTCCAACGAAATGCCCGACTCAGGAATTCACCATGTGCAAACCATTGAAATTTGCCACTGTCACGACCGAATGGTCAACCCAATTGTTTCCACCATTCGAGGTTTGTAAAATAGTTCCAAGATTCCCGACTATCCAACCGTTATTTGCATCTAAAAACTGTACTGAATTAAGAGTATATGGAACATTTCCTGATTGAGCTTCCCATGCTTGCCCATCATTTGTTGTATGGAAAATATCACCGTTACCACCACACGCCCAAGCGTTTGACCCCACAGCGCTAACAGAACGTAATTCATTCAATGTAAGACCGGCGGCATACCGTTTGGGATTTCTTATATCGGCTTTCAAGTGGTAAATGTACCTGCTATCGGAACGTTTATAGACTTGACGGGCGTAAATAAGATGTGTATTAGGAGATGAATTAAATTTTAACTCAGGATAGCCACTTGAAGAACTATCAGGAAGTACAGAATAGGCAACACTGCCACCCGGTATTTGATTCGTGCCGGGTAATGGATATAACAATCCCGGACTGATGAGGTCAACTCTGTTCACACTATCAACAGGAGCAAAATCTTCCAGAGCACGACTTGGATCTGCTGTCGTATCAAATGGCATCGAGTAGGAATAAATTATTTTCCCGGGGTTGGTTGAGCTATGGATGTACTCAAAAAATGGAATTTGCACTACATACAAACTTGGGTAAAAATCAGTATAACAATACACTACATCAAATAAGTGGAGAGTAAAAATCAGAGCCGGGTCAAAAAATGGCGGTACATTTTTACCAACACGATGATTTTTCTTATCCTCAAGCGACATCCCTTTGGCTATATTCAAAACCTCAAAATCAGTATATTGCCCGCTTCCGACTGTTGGGAAAATATTTTTATAGAATGTTATAACTGAATTACTATCAGAACCTGCATAATCGCTCAATATAAGCAGTTTCCCAGTTGGTTTTTTCACATACCATTTTTTAGCCCCTGAAGGCATACCTATGTAATGACTGGAATCTGCCGCAACATCAACAGCCTGAACATAGAATTTATTCAAGGAATCAAGTTTTAATCCGCCAATTGTTCCTATTGAATCAAGCGTTGGATAGGTACCCTTATACACATTAGCTGTAACTATTCCCGAAGCATTATCACTTACCGATCTTGGCACAACTAAGGTCACAAGTTTGATTTTTTTATCCAACACGAATTTATAATCAGAATTGGAGGTATCATTAAGTGCAATAACATAATTCGCTATTGTCTGATCGCCATCAGGATCAGCACCATACCATGAGAATGTAATAGCAGTTAATGTTGTGTCGGGTTGTTGAAAAACATCAGTTTGAGTATTGGGATCGAGCGCAAAATAGATTTTTGGAGGTTGATTCCTGAGAGGCATTGGTTGTGTAGCGCCATTAGGATCCATAGAACCATTCAAACTCGGTAACTGTACATCACCTGAGTTAAATATTTTGTCATTATTTTTATCCCAAAATGGTGTTGACGATAAAATAATTGCCGCATCTTCAAATGTACTATCGGTTGTACTAAGTGCGGGCAAAATAAAATTATTATCAATTGCACGGATAACGACATCAAATGTATCGCGCTTTGTAACTAATGGGAAAGCAACAGTAGAATCCGTTTTTGTTGTAAAATGCCAGCTAATTGTATCCGGAGAGACAATACTCCCGGTTGAATCCAAAAATTTTCCTATGGCAAAGAGATATCCTTTAATAATGCCGTCAGGGTCTGTTCCCCACCAATGTATATGTTGCCTGCTATTGCCTTCGCGTATTGTTGAGTCAGGAGCGATCCAGAAAAATGTCTTGGGTGTTTTATTTGGTAATTTTTTTCCCTCATCGTTTGTACATCCAACAAGGAAAAGAAGCGCAGTTACACTAACAAGTAAAAATGTTCTCATTTAACCACCAAGAACTTTCCACGTTTTATGTTACCATTGCTCTTATCTTCTACTGTGAAGAGGTAAAGTCCGGTTGCAATTGCCTGATCATACTTGGTTATCAAATCCCAAGCGTGCTCGCCACCTGCAAATTGTGCTTTGGTTGAACGATCTCCAAACTGATTAAACCAGTCAATTTCCGACCCATCATATGTTGCCGCATCATGATCAAGCCGAGCTACAACATCACCCGAAAGAGTATAAATTGTAATAGTAGAACGACTTGGCAAATTAAAGAAATAAATTTTTCTTTGTCGTTCACGCGATCCATCCCAATATGCATTAGCATAATAAGGGTTCGGATACACCCCTATTTCATCAGAACTCGCTGAGGTTGGAAGCGTTCCGGGAACCAATCTCATAAGTTGTTTAGAACTTTCAAGGCTTATGACATTCGTATCGCCTTGATCATACGCAGTAACAGCATAAACGTACTGCCAACCATTAAGTAATTTGACTTCGGTTCCAACAGGCGGGAAACGGTACCAATAATCAACGCTATCACCTTCAAAGGTTTTAGGCGTTGGCATTAAAATTCTGCCAAACCCTGTATTGTATCCTATACTATCATCTGTTCTATCAAACTCACCAACAAGTTGGAGATTAGAAATAAACTGATCAGGCGTTAAGAAATCCGAACCTGTTTTGGAGCTATAAACTCTATAACCTTCAAAGTCTTTTAATCCACTAATCGGGTCAGTAGATAATTCTGCATTTGACTTATCCCAATACACAACAATAGACTGATTTTCAACAACAGCCCGAACTTTAGGATTACGTGGAGGCGTAGGTAATAAATATCGAGTAATTTTGCCATCAGGTACATATTGTAACCCAAACTCATCCCGTCGTGCAACGTCTTCGCCTGCATCTAAACTGTCATTTCCGTTTACGTCTTCACCATTATATGCCTGTTGAGCCCAACCGGCATTAGTATATAACGTTTTGCGTTGTTCCGGTAAATCAAGATTAGGAGGTAAAATTCCGGCTTTGGGTGCGCAAACTACAGCATAGACTACTTCCAGTGAATCTCCGGGGTTTAATCTGCTAAATGGTCCTGTTGAAACAAGGTAGCTTACATTTCTTGGCTGGACACGTAACGGTGGAATAACTGAAGAAGGTTGCGCTCCAGTCATTCTACTATAGCGGCTAAGTGGCCATTGAGAATTCCAATCATCCGTAGGTGAATAAAAATCATTATCTCCGCTTGATAAGCGGAATTGCCATACACTATAACGTGTATTACGGTATAAATCACCCAGAGAATCAACACCATTGGGAAATGGGTATGTCCCTAATAATTTCAATCCAACATAGCTATTTGCCGGTTTATTGCCCGGTTGACCGTCAAAATCGAATGAATACGCCATTCTCTGTAGTGAATCATAGCCTTGTCCTGTTCTATCGTAATACCCTGGAGTTCCGGGAACGACACCACCGGAGCGACTTGTATAACGTACACTGGCATTATCCCAGTATCCTACATAGACAGAATCCAATGTATCGGGACTTGCATTGTAAATCACATAACGTAAAATGACAAAGAAATCAGCAAAGGGGAAATTCCAAGCATAACTTTCCTGATGAACTTTTACTTTTAAGGGAGTATGATAAAGAATGGAATCGTTTGTAGCCGGAACGCGGGTATTTGTATCGGAGTAATCGCAAATAAAATCTTGGTGGCTTACAGCGCTGAGGCTATATTGTGCAGTTGCAGGGCGGGAATCGGAAAGTGTAGAAAGTTCTGTGATTGTGTCGCCGTTTTGAGTAGTAAACTCATATCCTTGACTACCTCGCCGCGAAGCTCCTGCTTGATCATTCGTAGCGGTTGTAACGAGGATTTGATTATTACGACCATCGTTTGGGTCTTGAGTCTTGACTAATGCCCCAATCCAAAGCCCGCCTTGATAAATGTGTTCCTTAAAACTACCTCTAGGATATTCACACGATGGTTGCGTAGGCCAATAGGCGTTACGAGTTCCAATTGTCCCGTAATTGGTAATTGTCAAACCAATATTCCCAACTGTTGTGTACTTTTTATCAAGGTCATCAGTGACTTTGTAAAATGCACTCTGTGAATACCCTTGCATTGTTACTAACAACACAAAAGCTACACGAAGAAAATTTCGGGCAACTACATTTACATTCATCAACAATGGATCATCAAATGGTATTTAGTTTGGTTTGCAGTACAAATATATATTAAATTTGTAGAATCTCCAAAAGAAACAAGTTAGTTTTAAAAAATTACCATCTCACTACCTGCTCATGGTTCGTAGAACGGGTTCTTTAGTATTCAGCCGGATTGCCCATACTTCCTTGGCTTCATGGTCCGGCAAGGAGGCGGAACCGAGTTGAAAGGGTTCTTTAGTGTTACCCTAGACCAAAGCAGCTTCTTTGAACTTTTTGAAGTTGTGGTAATAAGAATACATGAATTATTGTTCATAATTAATGGTAAATTAATTTCCCATATAAAGTGTTGACAGTTTTCAAACGAATATGTATTTTATGGAAGTAATTTTCTACTCATGCTTTCTCCCTAGAGCATGGATAGACTCCACACAGACGCTCAGGTACGCCCCCGACCTGAGCGTTTTTATTTTAAACAATATTATTAATTGATTTCTACTTGCACTCTGAAACGTTTTTTGGTATTTTACGTCTATTACTAGAAATGCTTCATCCAAAAAATGTACACTTGTTGTTGTTGCAAAACTCATAATAAATTTTCAATTACTCCCGGATGTTTATGAAAACTTTTTACACTTTTCTTTTTCTTCTTCCAACACTCCTCTTTGGAGAATCATACTGGCAACAACATGTTCACTATACTATTAATGCCACGCTTGATGCTAAAGAACATAAAATTCTTGGCAAAGAAACCTTAGTCTATACAAACAACTCGCCTGATACGCTTCATTATATCCTCTATAGATTATACTGGAATTTGTTCACCAAAAACAGCCGTGGACACATTCTCGGAGATCATTACAAAAATTATGACGATGCTGACGATGGAGGAATTACTGTCAACAAATTTTCTATTATAGAAAATGACAATGAACTGTCTCCTCCCTATTCTATTGATAATACCTTAATGAAAATAAATTTACCTTCGCCTATCCCCCCGGGAGGGAAGACAACGTTTTCAGTTGAGTGGACAGAAAATATTCCTGCCGATTACGAGCGTACAGGGCATGAAGGTCGGGATTATAATATTGCTCAGTGGTATCCTCAAATAGCTACCTACGATAAATATGGATGGGATCAAGATCAGTATCTTGGACCGGCAGAATTCCATAATGAATTTGGAACATTCGATGTCAATATTACTCTTCCTAAAAGTTTTACAATGGGCTTTACAGGTGAACTCACTAATCCTGAAGAAGTCTATCCTGAAAGTATTCGAACAAAACTGCATGATGCAGAATGGAAAAGTGAAACACAACATATCGCTGATTACTCTAACGCAAAGTGGGATAATGGAGAAGATTCTACTCCTGTTACGTGGAAGTTCCATGCCGAGAATGTTCGAGATTTTGCATGGTGTGCGTATGAACATTACATCTGGGATGTTTCTCATTATGCTCCCAATGATGGCGCTCAACCGGTAACCATACACGCATTGTATCAAGCCGATAAAGCTGAGTATTGGAAAAATGTTGCCGAATACGGGCGTCATGCGATTACATTCTATAGCGAACATTTCGGGAGATACGCCTATAAAAATTGCTTTGCTGTCGAAGGACCGGTTGGCGGTGGTATGGAATATCCAGGAATTACTTTCATCGGTCATTATGGCGATAAAAATAGTCACTCACCATTTGGGGTTGTTGTTCATGAAATCGGGCACAATTGGTATCCTATGATGATTGGTTCAAATGAAGAAGATTATGCCTTTATGGATGAGGGTTTTAATACGTTTATTACTTCGTTGGCAACCGAAGCCTACTACGGTCGTTACGATAATAGTTATGTATGGACTGAGTGGTATCAAAAACTTTTTGCATTCCCCAACGATGAAGTTCGTTCCGAAATTCAACGCGGATCATTGTATCTTGCAAAAACTGATTATGAAGAACCGATAGCAACGCATGTCTATAGATTCACTCAACTCCACTATGGTACTTCTATCTATTCTAAAACGGCTGCTGTGATGTACATGCTCCAATATGTTCTGGGTGATTCCGTGTTCGAATCGGCAATGAAAGAATATTACAATCGTTGGAAATTCAAACATCCCTACCCAGAGGATTTTTATCAAACTATGCAAGAAGCAAGCGGAAGGCGCGATCTCCGTTGGTTCTTCGATGAATGGTTTAACAGAACATACACCTGCGATTATGGAATATGCAGTCTGAATTCTCAGCCCGTTACTAAAGAAGATATAACCACTTATAAAACTTCATTCCATATTTCCAGAAAAGGGCAAGCAATCATGCCCCTTGATGTTCAATTTCAACTTGAAAATGGGAATAAACAAACAGTATGGATTCCTGTTGATAAATGGTTTAATGCAGAATTTGACCTTGATACTACTGTGGAATTGCCTTCAAAAGCTCTTCGAGCTGAAATTAATCCTGATGGCAGAATTATGGATATTGACCGCCTCAACAATACAACGGGTTTACCCAAAATAAAAGTATCTTTTGATAACACAATAATGAATATCATACCAATTGATGCATACCAAATCCGATGGCGTCCATCACTATGGTACACCGATGAAGGGGGAGTAAATTTAGGTTACAAACTTACCGGCTCATATATGGATGATATGCAAAGGTTCACTCTCTATCATTTATATAATACACGGTTACAAAATTTAGATTATGACCTTGCACTCAGCAATAATTTGTATAAAATTTCTGCTCTTACCTCGTTCGATGGAAGAGCGTACTTGCTTGAAGGAAGAAGAGGATACGCATTTCAACTGAATAAAGGCTTCAGAAAAAATTATACAGTTCAGCCTTATCATAATATAAGTCTGCTCTATTCGTACTCAAAAGTAACTAACCCCGATTACCTCCTTTATCCTCAATCATGGGATGCAGGAAGATTAGGCCGGTTAGCGGTTGGCTATACCTATACTAACCGCGGTGAAAATTGGAATGTCAATGCTTCGGCAAATCTTGAAGGTTCCTCCTCCCTTTTTGGTGAAACTGATTTCCAATACTCAAAGAGAACATTTGAAGTAAAAGGCAATTACAATTTGCCCGATGGCTCTTCAATAGGAATCCGCTTCTTCACAGGAAACGGATACGGGAACATACCTAACCAAGCGAAATATTATTTAGGTGGAGCATCGCCTATTGAAGAATTTAACATGCCCTTCTTCCGAAGTAAAGGAATGTTACCGAGCACGATTCGTAACCACGCATTCGCTCCGGGCGGAGGAAATATGAGAGGGTATTATGCAGGATTAGTCGGCGGTGAAAAGTTGGATGCAATGAACCTTGAGTGGAAGTGGAGTTCACTGTTACCCTTTACAAGATTCAAAATCCCTATTGCAGATTATGTATTGAAATATTTCCGTAGTTCGGTGTTCGTAGATATAGGAAGAGTTTGCCGCTCTAATGAATATATCACCAATCAAAACTTTGAAGTGGATTTTGGCGTTGGGTTACGCCTTGCTTCGCTTTACGGATTAATTGGTCAGGCATCTCAATCAAATATTCTTGCCGGCTTGGGATTACGCACGCTTCGTATAGATTTCCCATTCTTTAACAGTTTACCACTGCCGGATGAAAATAAATTCAAATTTAGGTGGGCAATCAGCATAAATGAGGTATTTTAAGTAAGTTCTCACCAAATATTATAAAAGACGTTAATAAGCGATGGGTGTAAAACCCATCGCTTATTTTTTTTACGCATTCTTGCCTTTCCCTTAGTTTTTCCGTACTATCATGTCATCAAGATTACAGAATCCAATTCACTTTATATAAAAATGTATGTCTAAAGTTAGAACATATCTTACTTCGTTTTTCCTATTGATTGTTGGGATACTTCCTCTCTATTCGCAGGTGGATGATAATCCCGCCCTTGCGCAAAAACAGGTGCAGGACTTTCTCAAGAACAAACAATGGGACGAAGCCATAAAGAAACTCACTGAACTCATCGAGTGGGAAACTGCAACTCCTGAATTCTATTATAATCGCGGTTACGCCTACCAACAAAAGGGAATGGATTCCCTCGCCCAATTAGACTACAACAAAGTTGTTGAACTTAAACCACAATTTGTTGATGCTATTGCAAATAGCGCGCTTCTTTCGCTTATGCACAACGAATATACTGTTGCCATAGAGGGATATTCCAAAGCAATATTCTTAGACTCGACCCGTGCAGATTTTTACACTTTCAGGGGAAATGCCTACTTCAAAAAGGGTAATTATGATAATGCTCTGTTAGATTATACCTCCTCTATTTCAAAAAATTCCAAATCATGAGGGGCATACAATAACCGCGCATTTCTCTATCTCCAAAAAAATGATTTCGATCATGCTTTGAGTGATTACGATAATGCTATTGCTTATGATTCATCGAACGCTCTCTCCTATCACTACCGGGCAAGCCTTCACCAACGTAAAGGGAACACTGAACAGGCTATACGTGATTACAGCCGCAACTTAGCTCTTGATCCAAATGATACTGATGCATATTATCGTCGTGCAAAATTATATTCTACGCAACGAAATTATACAGCCGCAATTGCCGATTTTACAAGCGCCCTTAATTTAAAACCAACAACTGCTGATTGGTACAATGAACGCGCCAATGCAAATTACAATGTCGGGAACTACGATGCTTCAATAGTTGATTTTTCAAAAGCGATTGAATTACTTCCAACGTTCTCCAATGCATTCATCGGGCGGGGATTAGCGTATTCTAAAAAAGGAAAGAATGAACTCGCAATACCGGATTATGAAAAAGCCCTCCAACTTGATACGACTGCATTTGTTGCAGTACTCAATCTAGGAAATGCTTACTTCTTAAAAGGCGATTACGATCAAGCCATCGTTTTGCTAACGAAGGTAGTTGCGAATGATACGACAAATAAAAATGCGTACTATAATCGTGGTACTTCCTATTATCGAAAAAATATCTATGATAAGGCTATCCTTGATTTCACCAAATCAATTAGTATAGATTCAACGTTTGCCGGCGCTTATTATAATCGGGGATTATGCTACATGAAATTAAATTCCTTTGAAGATGCCATAGATAATTTCAATAAGACAATCAAAATTAACCCTATGCACGCTTACGCTTATTTAAACAAAGGGAATTTGTTAGAGAAAAAAGGATTCGGAGTAATGGCTCTTGACTGTTACAAAAACTATTTGAAGTATGCCACCCCTGAACAAAGCCAATACATCGAGCAAATCCAGAAAAAAATTAAAGACCTCTCAAGATAAACTTGAATTGAGCGATGGGTATTAAACCCATCGCTCATGTCATTTACAACAACAACCTATCCCCCGGTAATTCCAACGCCTCAATTTCGGGAAGCGAGGAGCCGATAATCCCCTGCAAATCGCCGTACATACCGGCGGTGCTTTGAATAACACGATTAATCTGTGTTTCCCGTTTCGACCAAATTTTTTCCATTGCCCTCCGTTCAGCATCGAGATCGCTTTTTAATGATGTGAATGATTCCACAATTGCTTCAACGCGTTGCTTAAATTCAGGTCCTGAAAGATAATTATAAATCATTTCCATCTTATCATTTTTTCCCGCAAGCGAATTTCTCGCATACGCCAATTGAATAAGATTCACACGTAACGCTGTAGCAAGTCCGATGGCAGAGTTAACATCAGTCACCCAAATTCCCTGTACCAAACCAAAGTGTTCAATTTCCTTTGGAAGCGCGGCAGTAACTATAACCGCTATCTCCGCCTTGGATGCACGTTGATCATCTTTTAATTTTTGGATCCAGCCTTCACTCCATGCCTTTGTTCGTTTCGATTCCCAAATAATTTTGCCGCATGAAATACCTTTTTCGTCACGTACTTCTTGTAACACATCTGCTCCGCGAACACCTTTTGCAACCGGTTCAATTCTATCGTAACGGAACGCCGCACCTAAAATATTTTCCAGTTCAAGTTCCTGCACTTCACCTTGCGCTTGTTGGGAAGTTAGCTCGATTTTGCGTTTCATCTCCTCAATTTGCTTGTGCATATCGGCAAGCTGTTTATCTTTTTCCAGCATTTTCATGTGCTGGTCGTCCCCTGCGCGTTTAGAAGCATCCTCCCAAATTTTTGCTCGTTCCGCATCAAGTGTGCGCTGGACTTCCAACTTGAGATTACGCTCACGGTCTTCCAATTCGCGTTGACGTTTGCGCAATTCAAGCTCTTGCTTTTGTGCATCATCAAGTTGTTTTGATTTATCAGTGAGTTGAGTTTTCAAATCCTTCATCTCGATCTCAAGTACAGCCTGTGCTTGTTGCTGAGCCTGCGATTTTACTTTCTCAACTTCTTTATTCAGCGCATCACGATACTCTTTTTTCGTTGCCTCAATCGTTTTTTGATGCTCTTCTTCTTTCTTTTTAATATCAGCTTGAAAATTCGATTTGAGTTTGTCTTCAATCTCGTGCGTGAAGGCTTCGGTCATCGGTATCTTCGCCCCGCATTTGGGACAGGTAATTGTTTGTTCGGTCATGGGGTTAATAATGATAAAAATAAATTCAATGATAAATACTGGAGAGTTCTAAAAACTACTTCCTACTCCGCAATATGCTAAATCATTTTTACTCAACAAAAAAGGCGAGTCTAAAACTCGCCCTTCAAATCTAACATGCACTTTAATGCATAACTTACTTACTCTACTACTTCAGCATTCCATTTCCTCAGTGTCCCGATGAATCCGATAACGGCAACACCGCCAAAGGCTAATGGAGCAAGAGGGGGTTTATCTTTTTCAGTTTTTTCGTGTTCAACCTGTTCCGTGGTTGCTTTTTCATCATCATCTTCCTCTTTCAAGTGAAGATACAAACCGGTTACTGCAACAGCAACTGAAACTAAAAGAACAATTTGAAACGCTTTAATGCATCTCTCTTTCCATCGTACAAAGGCATTGACGGCAAAAAAAGCGCCAAGCGCCCCAAATACAATAGGAACAAAACTCATTGGCTCTTTTGTAAGAACTGACCAATGTTCGATGATAGAATCAACGGAAAAAAATGCAAAGGCGATTGCACAGTAAAGAACAAGAAGACGATTGATGGTGAATTGTTTCAGCATACAAACTCCATTCTTATTAGGTGTACTACAATATACAAAAAAAGCCCGGATATTCTCGGGCTTCTTGTTCTTTGTTGAGGAGTTATTATGTGGGTTTACTTATTTTTAATTTCTTCTTTCAACTCTTTTTTATCTTGCTTGAGATCTTTGACGGCTTTGTGCATTTTCTTCTTATCCATCCGCACTTCCTTCTTTGCATGTTCAACCTTTGCCTTATCTTTTACAATTTCCTTCGTTGTCGCGCCGGCTTTTACATCTTCGCGTAATTCTTTCTTTGCGGCATCAACTTGCTTTGCATCTACTTTTATTTCTTTGGCAGTGGTACGGATTTCTTTCTTGTCCATTTTGACTGCTTTTACATCTTGCTTAACATCCTGAGCCATGGCTCCCTGAGTAAGAACAAGTCCGATTGCAAGAACGAGTGTTGCGATGATTGTTTGTTTCATAGTACTATTCCCTTAATGAATATTTTGATTGATTAAATGTGTAATTGAAAAAACTCTATTTGTCTT
>OBEQ011989417.1_pt1 | contig 11774 bp, 12 predicted proteins | sample 1670901 | NCBI WGS metagenome assembly OBEQ01 (sample SAMEA104232315, study PRJEB22302) | groundwater metagenome | biome: forest; feature: aquifer; material: groundwater | place: USA | collected 2011-08-07 | depth 5.4 m | reverse complement strand
GAGGGGGAAGGCCCCTTTTGTCCTATCTTAAGTATTGAGAGCTTTCCTTATTTTTACCCGTATGAACAGCCTAAAGCCTCAGGTATACACCTGATTAGTGGTAGAATACTCCTCATGGATACGGAAAGAATTCAACATATTTACCAGGATGCGGGCTTATACTTAGGCGGAGGAATAGATTCAGGTGTTTGTTTGATACCACCCAAACCAGGAGAAACGAAAAGGTACGTAGCAAAATTCTATAAGGATCATCTTCCTTTAAGTCAGCTGAATCTTTACACGCGAATTACCAATGAAGCCTCACATATAGCCGTAGCAGAACAGTGGAATTTGTATGTTGATACTCACTACGGAAAACTGGCCGTCAGAGTGATTCCTACTGAGGAAATACTGTTTCATAATAACCTGCCTGTAGGTATTACTGAACAAGTTACCGCCAAAAGTTGTAACGGGATTATTGATTGTGAATTTGCGCAGCCGTTTCGCCAACTAAGTGGATTCATAAATGACCGACTTGGCGTTAGTGGTGTTAACATTATTCCGTTTAATGCGAGAGTAACCGGCAAACACGGCACTCTGTTTATTACTGACTTATGTGATGAGATTATGGACTTAAGAGTTAATACCTAAGGTTACCCCTGACTGACATAGTTCGAACACATTTTGTGAGAATAATTTTCGTATTTGCTTATTGCAAGCTTTAGCCGAAAACCCTTGTCAAAAGAGGGAGATGACCCCTGTATTAAGGCATAAAGAAGTAGTTATACTCATCAAAGGGAAAATGCCCGGAAGGTTTATTGAGAAGCGTATCGGCAAGTTCCCATGCAGTCATATTTTCTGATATACGGTATTCCGCATTCGTATCAATAGTTCCCTCCCGGCCAACCTTTAAAGACACAGTATTTGGTGTCGTATCTTTTGTATGTTCTAACGCATAAAATAAGGATTTTTCATCACGGATAAAGCCATAATATGCCAAATTACTCACCAATGCCGTGAGTGTAACCTTCGTGTTAATCCGCAGATTCACCTTTCCATCAACACCGGGTTTTGACCGGATAGTGGAGGCTTCCTCTGGCGACATATGCAAATTACTCACAAAATAGTCCTCAACTTTCTTGGAAGATTTCCAATCTCTTCCGGGAGCCTTAAAGTTTTCTGTGTTGGGTCGAGTCAAAAAATAATAGCCACAAAAGGCGACAAATACCAGGAGTACGAAGATAATTAACTTCTTTCCCATAGAGACATTATAGAACTATTTTGTAGCTTTTTATTTATTTGAGAAAAACTAAACCCTTGTCAAAAGAGGGGTAAGGCCACTGAGTTACCTAAGAAGTTCTTCGTAGATCATATGCTTTATCAAAGTTTGAAGTCTGTACGCCTGTGCGTGGGAAAGATACCCAAGATATGACTGAATCATTTGATTTGCATTCTCATTATGGCCAGCTGTTCGAATGCGTTCCAATAGTCGTCTTTTCGTTTTTGTGCGTGGAAGTACATAATGCGGTAACACAATATATCCCAGAAAGTCTATTCCCCACGATAACTTGCGAACGGTCACTTTACGGGGATGCAGGGAGAGTAACAATCGCTTTTGTAAAAAATCTCCGATAGGCATAATCAGATCAATAAGATGCCGTTTAGAAGAATCCACGATAACACCGTCATCTGCATAACGAAGATAGAACCGCGCTTTGAGAATATGTTTCATATATGCATCTAATTCATGCATATAAATATTGGCAAATATCTGACTTGTCAGGTTACCCAAAGGTATACCCTTTCCAAGCCCAGCAGTAGAGTGAAAACTATCAATTACCTGAGAGAGAAGCGAAAGTATACGCGCATCCGCTATCTTTCTAGCTAGTAATTGTTTGAGTACTTCATGCTCGGCACTGCCGAAAAACTGCTTGATATCAAACTGAAGCGCCCAGCAATCTCTTGTGTAATTGGCAGATTCTTTTCGGGTAAAGGTAACGAGACGCGCAACCCCCTTATGCGTTCCTTTTCCCAAACGACATGAGTACGAGTCATAAATAAATGTGGGGTCAAACAATTCATATAAATATGTGTAGAGTAAATGATGGACTACCCGATCGGTGACACACGCCTTATGAATGTGCCGGCGTTTGGGGTCATGTACCCAAAATGCTTCATAGCCGCCATGTCTGTATATTTGTTGCTTTAGTGCTCTATGTAAGGTAAAAAGATTATCTTCAAGGTGTAAGGAGAATATTTGGACATCCCGTTTATTGGTCTTTTCTTTACGAAACACGTCCCAGGCTTGCAGAAGGCGCGGGAGTGCGATAAGCTCATCGTACGAAATCATACATGTATGGGAGAGTCACACACACACACACACAGCTATAGTAAATTTTGGTCCAGATATTCCCATCTTCACCAAACTATACGCGCTTTATCGTGCAATTGCGGAAACACTTCCTTCTTTTCCCAAAACCCAGCGCTATAGTCTAGGGGAACGGTTGGAAAATACGGTTCTGGATATTCTCGAACTTCTGTTTTTTGTTCCAACCTCACCCGAAAAGCTCAACACTCTACAAACAATGAGTGTCAAAGTGGACCTCCTCAAAGTACTCCTCCGGCTGGCCAAAGATACACAAGCGCTTTCCAACGGGCGATACCTGAATCTCCAGGAAATGCTCCAAGAAATTGGGAAAATGCTCGGTGGTTGGATACGAACAGTAAAACAGTCGCAAACGTAAGGTTCCGAGTCACTACCAGAGGGGAAGCCCAGACGTTGTCATTCCCATTGTCAGGATGCAAGTTGTTGACGTTCAAGCCATTATCGTTGAAATTGCCAACCATCGCAACGTTGGAACCGCTCTTTATAGAGTCATTCCTCGTACTTCAGATTCCCACCACAGTCCGACTCTACTGGTCAGGCCGTTGTATTGTATACGCCGATGATAATTGCACACCGGACAAAAGGAAAAACTCGTAGTGTCTCGAAACGCTTCTGTTCACTCCCTGTACCCCTTAAAAGGGTACAAGAATTCCGACAGGACTGTATCGTTTCAAAGAATGAGGCGACGAACATTTAAGAACATCCGTGCACTGCCTCACGAGAAGTATACCAAAAAAAATAAAAACGAGAAAAAAACGAAAACCCAAAACACAAGGAACCAAAAAAACCAAAAACTCAATATCCGATTACCGAGCTGATGCGGGCACTACCAGAGGGGAAGCCCAGACGTCGTCACCGCCACCGTCAGGATGCAAGCTGTCGACGTGCAAGCCATTAACGTCGAAATTGCCAACCAACGCAACGACGGAACCGCCGGAAGGGGTTGTGGTACGTGTATAGTCATAATTGTATTTACTCCCAAACAATTTATCTCCTGTTGCTCTCTGGTGAGCAAATGCAAGTTCGGCGTAGTCAGAAACTCCGCCTAGTTTAGCCACAACTCCTGGCACTTCTTTACCAAGGGCTTTGTTAAATCGAGAAACTATGGCTAATTGTTCTGTGAGGGTTTTTCGATTGCTCCCTGAGAGAAAAAGGGCTGTTGGGTTTAGGGCTACTTCAGTGTGCATAGAAGTTACAGCTTCAATTGCCGCACCTTTGTGCCAGGAACTCCAAAACTTATTGCCCGCATCCCGAAGGGTAGCAATAGACTGGCCGGTAAGTGGATATATAAATTTATAGCCAAGACGTTCAAGACCACGTTTTTGTTCTGTGGAAAAAGTCGCAATTCCTGCTGTGCGCTCAGAACCACCAAGATCAATATTCGTTACCTGCTTGCCAAAGAATCTTTCCATCATATGGTGCGCTTTATAGCATACTGTAGGGCTGATTGTCAAATTTTGGCTGCTAAAACAGGCTAAACCCCTCTAACTGAGGCTAAAAGAGACTACTTCTTTCTACGTATGGCTTATTGGAGGCTTTAGCCGAAAACCCTTGTCAAAAGAGAGGACACCTAGATTACCACGGTAAGTCTTAATTTAATAATACTTAGTGAATTTCTTGTTGTAACGCTCCATCTTGTTGACATCTGATATAGTTTGTATCATAATCACGCCAAGTTCAAAGAGCTGCCCCTCACAAAGGGCTTTTTTGTAACTAGACCTGCCACAGTAACAACGAACTTATTTTTAAGGAGGCAGATATGAACAAAAAAATCATTACTCTTTCTTCAGTCGCTATAACGGCACTTATGTTTGCTTCTCCTGTCTATGCCGCAGCAGCCGACGTTACCTCAGTTCAAACGTTCATCAAAAGTGTTATTCAAATACTGGTAACCATTGCCGGTCTTATTGCTGCGGGGTTCTTTGTTTGGGGTGGCATTGGCTATATTACAAGTTCCGGCAATCCGGAATCACTAGATCGTTCAAAGAAAACGATTTGGTACTCTGCAATTGGATTGGCGATAGTCCTCGGCGCGTTTGTTCTCACCAACATTGTCTCTGGCCTGGCCACTACTGCTTTCGGTGGTACGCCATAAAAAATATGCCCACATATTATGCGGAAACTACTGCTTGCGATCAGTTTTACTCTTTCTACGCTCATCTTTCCCCACGTTGTTCTTGCAGCCTCTTCAGTTCCCGAAATTAGCTCGTATACTTCCGATACTCTCGCAATAATTACAATTATCGCCTCAGGTGCCGCAGTGTTCTTTTTACTTCGCGGCGGCTATATCTACATAACCTCAACCGGCAAACCCGAAGCGCTTGAAGACGCCAAAAAAACTATTCGGAATGCACTCATTGGTCTTGTCCTGATACTTGCGGCAAACGGGATTGTATCGCTCCTTCAGGGAGCGCTTGTGGGGAATAGTAATACCGCAACTGTTGCCAACCTGCCACTAACCCAAATTGAAAGCGTGAAGCCCGCCGAAGGCCTCACCCAAGTCCTTATTGATGCAGTCAATGGATTCATTCAAAACATTGTGCAAAGCGCCACTAAACCGGTTGTAGACGGCATTATGACATTCCTCACTACGACCCCGGAACTTCTCACTAATGCCACCATCGTCAAGTTTTGGCTCATCATGCTTGGGATTACCGACACCCTTTTCGTTCTGGTTGTAGCGCTTTTAGGCCTTCAGTTTATGAGTGCTTCAACTTTTGGTTTTGAAGAAATTGAATTTAAACATCTTCTTCCACGAATTGGTCTCGCGTTCTTGGGTACTAACGTCTCGCTCTTTCTTGCTAACTATGCCATCGTAACCTGTAACGCTCTGGTTACCGGTGTGATTAACGCAACCGGCGGACTGAACCATGCTTGGATAACGAACGCTATTACGATTACCAATCTCACGAACGGTACGGCACCGCTTATCACCCTCATTTTTCTTTTACTATTCCTCATTATTGCCATCGTCCTTCTGCTTATGTACATCAGTCGCCTTATCATTATTGCCCTTGGCGCTGTACTTTCCCCGTTTGTATTTCTCCTTTGGACGATCCCAAAAACCGCCGACTTTGCCGAGATGGCAATGAAAGGCTACTTGGTATCGGTATTCACCATATTCTTCCATGTTGTTGCAATTCAGTTGGCCGCATCATTTCTTGCGCTTCCCGAACAAACAGGCAACTCGCTTATCTCTATTGCCGTTGCCATTGGGTTACTACTCACCCTTCTTAAAATCCCTAGTTTTCTCATGCAACTCATATTATTTTCGCGAGGTGTTGGCATGGTAAAACACATGGGAAGCCAGATTGTAAATGTCATGACTACCGATAAGTCTCAAAAAGGAATTACAGAAGCCGTTAAAACGCCCAGAAGGACGGTCAACCTATGAGAACCACCATTATTCCGGCACAAATTACGACTGTTGAGGACAAGATCGCGGGATCGCTTAACTTTGCCCAGATTCTTCTTTTTATGGCACCCGTTCTTTTTGGAACATTGGTCTACACACTCTTTCTGCCCTTTATGAAAATTACTCTTTATAAAGTAGGAATTGTCTTTATCGTTGCGGTCATTTGCCTCGTCATGGCAATTCGAATAAAAGAGAAAATTGTAGCTGAGTGGGTTGCGGTACTCCTTAAGTACAAGCTCCGGCCTAAATTTTATCTTTTCGACAAAAACGATCTGACTGAACGTGTGGTCGATTTGCCATTTGTCGAACTGGTTAAAAATCTTGCAAAGTTACCGGCAACAAGTCAAAAGAAACAACAACGCGAAATGACCATCGCAGAGCGTATCAGGCTTGAACAGGCGTTAAGCTCAAGAAAGCTTGCCGTATCGTTCCGCTTTGGAGGGAAAAGATGACTATGACGGGACTATTTTCTAAAACACACAGTCAACCTGCGAGGCAACAAGTCCAGATTAAAAAAGTCGTGGATAATATTCTGGTGTTACCAAACCAGGAATACCGGATCATACTTGAAACCTCCTCGATTAACTTTGAGCTCAAAAGCGAAGAGGAACAGGATGTGATTATCGACAGCTTCCAGAATTTCCTAAACGCCCTACCGTGCCAAATGCAAATCCTGATCCGTGTGCGGGAAATTGATATTGACAAGTATGTTGAAGATATCGCCAAGTTTAAAGACAAGGAAAAAGAGACCGTGTATAAAAAGCAGATCGAGAGCTATAGTGCGTTTGTCAAAAAGCTTGTCTCCGGCAACAGTATTTTGTCCCGTCGCTTTTATATTATCCTGCCATACCATCACCCGGATAAACATGAGGACTGGAAAGTTATTAAAGAACATTTAAACCTTAACCGCGATATTGTTATGAAAGGCTTGGAGCGGATGCAGATGAAAGCACGCGAACTCACGAGCCTTGAAATTCTCAATCTCTTTTATACCTTCTATAACCCAGAATCGGTAAAAACCCAGGCAATTACCAAAGAAACGTTAACCACGTTATTCAAATACAACTATGTTTAACCTTAAAAGAAAAATAAACCATCTGAAACCGATCAAGAATTGGAAGAGACGAGAGAAACAAAGGCGACTAGCACACCAGGCGGTTAATATTACGTTTGGTGAACAGGATCAGCTTGACCTCATCTCCTACGCGGGACTGAAGGAAGAATCAAGTTACTTAGAGATTAATGACACTTTTGTACGAACGCTATTTGTATCCGGATATCCATATGTTGCCTCAACCGGCTGGCTCTCTATGCTCATTAACTTCAACCACAATATCGACATCAACTATCACATTGAACAAATTGATCCCTTGATTGCCCTGCCCAAACTCAACCGCAAGATTACGGAGCTTGAATCCACCAAACGAACCATGCTTAAAGAGGGACGGGTTATCGGCAGCGAAATTACTGATCCTTTGGAATCGGCTATGGAGCTAAAAGACAAAATACAGCGGGGCATGGAGAAACTGTTCCAAATTTCCATTTATATGACTGTAACCGCAGACAGTCTGGTAGAACTCAACAAAGTCACCAAACTTTTGGAAACTGTGATGCAGACACGGCTTTTTTATATTAAACCTGCTACCTTTCAACAGATTGACGCCTTACAATCCATTCTTCCCCGAGGTGAAAATAAACTTGCTCAAAAGAGAAACTTAGATAGCTCTAGCGCTGCACTTACCTTTCCGTTTGTGTCATCGGAACTCGTACAGGAATCCGGCATTCTCTACGGTATCAACAAATCAAATAATTCCCTTGTTATTATCGACCGCTTCAGTCTCAACAATGCCAACTCCATTATTTTTGCCCAAAGCGGGAGTGGTAAGAGCTTTACTGCTAAAGTTGAGATCCTGCGTCACCTCATGCAGGGCACGAAAGTTATTGTTATTGATCCCGAGCGCGAGTATAAACAGCTCGCCAAAAGCGTAAATGGCACCTATATCAAGCTCTCAAGTACTTCAAAAGAAAAGATCAATCCGTTTGATTACTCACAATCATCCGTTACCGGCGAGAACAGCCTTGCCGAGCACATACAGGACCTCACCGAGCTTATTTCCCTGATGGTCGGGAGCCTTACCTCAGAAGAACGCGCTGCGGTTGACCGCGCGCTTCTCCAAACCTACAAAAACATGGGGCTATCTAAACGGAAAAATGGCAGAAAGCCCAAAAGAATTGTCTATCCGGTGCTAAAGGATTTCTACAAGGAGCTCAAATCCATGAAGCACAAAGACCTCTGCGACAGACTGGAACGGTTTGTCAAAGGTTCACTTGCGGGAGTATTTGATTCCCAAACGAATATCGAACTCAATAACCGCCTGGTTGTCTTTGATATTAAAGACCTCAATGAATCCTTGCGGCAAATTATGATGATGGTGGTTGCTAACTTTGTGCATAGCGAAGTCAAACAGAACCCACAAAAGCGCATGTTGGTCATTGATGAAGGCTGGATGCTCTTACAAGAGCCGGAAAGCGCAAGGTTTATCTCAAGCCTTGTTCGTAGAGCCAGAAAATATTATTTGGGTGTCACTATCATTACTCAACAGGCAAATGACTTTTTGTCTCAAGAGTATGGCAAGGCGATAGCTAGCCAGTCGTCTCTTCGGATTCTCATGCGTCAGGACACCACGACAATCAAAAAAGTTGCCGAAGAATTTCACCTTTCCGCCTTTGAACAGCATTACCTATTAACCGGCGACCGTGGAGAAGCGCTCATTATTGCCGACCAAAACCATGTAGCTGTCAAGGTGGTTGCTTCGGAGGGAGAATATCCGCTTTTGACTACCGATCCTCGGGAGATTTACTCCTGACATGAATCCGAAAGTCATCTTAACCCTCTGGTCGTTTCGGAAAGAGCTCAAGTACGTCCTTTTGGCATTTATCACGATTCTTATGGTTCCTGTCATCGGGGTCATTCTTCTTACTCAGGTGGGCATAAATATCATTTCTGATAAGTTGGTGCAGAGTAACCCGACGAATCAAACCATACAGATAAAAGATCCAACATCAGGGGAGGTGGTAAAGGAAATCAAACCCCAGGTTGTCTGGCCAGCCCGAGGAATCATTACCCTTGAATTTGGAGAAACTAGCTTGTATCAGGTATTTCATACTGGTATTGATATAGCAGGACCATTTGATCAACCGATTAACCCTGCCATGGATGGGAAAGTTATATATGCCGGAGAGATATTCTGGGGTTATGGCAAACACATTATTATTGATAACGGAAACAACATAACCACCGTGTATGCACATCTGGATAAAATATATGTGTATCCGGGAGAAAAGGTAACAATCACTGATACCATCGGCCTTGAGGGAGAAACCGGCTGGGCAACGGGGCCACATTTGCATTTTGAGACAAGGATATATGGGATTCCTGTTAATCCGAGGGTGTTCTTGGGATACGGAAATCCACAACTAACTCCAACAGAATAAAGAAGTTTTAGCCATAAATACCTTAATCTTAGAGGTCAAGACCCCTGTATTAGTATATTTAAACCAATTGTTTATAAAAATCTTCTGCCAAAGGTATCACAGTAGTGGCTATATTTTTATCAGTTGAACTTTTAAGTCCTTCCGGAAAGATTATTGAATCATAATCTTCGGCTAGTAATTTCGCTTTATAGCTGTCAGCAATGTCCCTATAATATTCTCCTAAATTTTGACCCGATACCGGCAGCCCAAAAACTTTTATTATGCTGTTTTTGAGCGCTTCTAAGCTTCTAAATTTTTTAGGGTTTTTTGGATTGAATTCAGTTTCGATTATGTTTTTACCATAAGAACAGGCGACTTCTTTATTGTCGGTAAACGAAGGACCCAAAAATTCAACTGGCCCTGCACCAGGATGGTACCCCAAACCTGCTTTTACGGGTTGTAATTTGATGCTAGGATTATCAGTTCCATGATATAACTTCATGCTTATATTATAGCGCTAACTGTCGGTATTTGCACGCCCATATTCAGCCAAATTGATATAGTTTGATGTATGGCAAAGCCTATGGTTATTAGATATACTGAAAACATGAGTAAAACAAAACCAAAGGTATTATCTCTTTTTTCAGGATGCGGCGGTATGGACTTAGGTTTTTTACAGGAAGGATACAAAATTGTTTATGCTAACGACTTTTTCCATGAGGCTTGCGAGACTTATAAAAAGAACTTCGGCGATCATATAGTTGAGGGTGATATTGCGGATATTGATTTTAAGAAAACTCCAGATTGCGATGTAATTACAGGTGGCTTTCCCTGCCAGGATTTCTCTATGATATGGAAACGCGGAGGCATAACCACAAATAGAGGTAATCTGTACAAACATTTTGTGAGGGCAGTTGCGAGTAAGCTCCCTAAAGCCTTTGTTGCCGAAAATGTCAAAGGTCTATTGACTGCTAATGAAGGCAAGGCAATAAAACAAATTGTCAAAGATTTCCAAAACATAGACCATTCAGGTTATAGAATTTATATCAATCTATTTAATTTCGCACAGTATGGCGTACCTCAACTGCGCGAGCGGGTTGTAATTGTAGGCATAAGAAACGATATACATTTTGAATTTATAAAACCAAAACCGACTAACAATGAAGATAACTATATGACTGCGGGCCAAGCCTTAAAAGGCGTTGAGAATGTACCTTATAACAACGAACATTTAGACATTCATGAACGTACTGAAAAAATTATCAGTTTGATACCGGAAGGAGGTAACTTCACCAGTATTCCGAAAGACAGTCCCTATTACGTAAAAGGGATGATCAGCCATGTTTACAGAAGACTGAATAGGAATAAACCGTCAACCACAATTATCGCGGGAGGCGGGGGCGGTACTTGGGGTTATCATTATGAAGAACCGAGGCCATTAACTAATAGGGAACGGGCAAGACTCTTTGGCTACCCCGATGATTTTGTGTTTGTCGGTAATATCTCAAATGTTAGGAAGCAAATAGGCAATTCGGTTCCTCCGCCCGGCGCCCAGGCTGTCGCCAGAGAACTTAAAAAGTTACTCGACGGTAATTATAAAAAAATTCCTTTTAAAGATCTTAAACCGTTGTCGGGCGACGCCTTGAGGTATATAAAATTTGAGGATGAAAGTTTTAAGCAGCTCGGTTTAGTTTGATGTAAAATAACCCTATATACAGATATGAATACTAACAACGACGAAACAACGGTTGCCCCGTTTTCAAAAAATGACAGTGAATATTTAACAATAGATGAACTTCTGGCAGAGTTAGAGGAACAGGGGTTGCCGTTACCCCGCAAGCAGATAGATTTTAGGCGTAAATCCGGAAATATAAACGGCAACATAATCCACCCAGAACTGAACTTTGTCAAAGTAAAAGGCCACGGAGCCCGTTTAGTGATTAAAAAGGAAGAGGTTGTATCTTATATTGCAAGATTGAAAAAACAATCAGTACATATAACTTATAAGGATGTTAAAAATGTAGTCGAAAGTTACGATGAAGTTATGTTAAAGCCGGCGAGGGCAGCAATGCGGGCAAACAGGAATTTTACCGGTAAGATCGAAGACGAAGTAAAAGGAAAATTGGTTGAATGGGGATTGGCAAAATATGCTTATGAGAAATTAGGCCTTGAGTTGGTAATCGATTTTGCTTTAATTACTGTAACAACGCGGAAGCGGGATGAGGGAGATTTTGTTAAGTGTTTGGTCGACGGCAAAGAAAAAAATATTCCGGATGAGTTAAAATTGTCGGTTAAATCCACATCAGGTAACCTGCTGGCGGTTCCCGAGGTTGAAACAACTTGGGAAGGGAGCTGGTTTATATTGGCTAAACTGCACCTAGTTGATAAATTTTTATATGACGCTATAAAGGCGGGTTTGGGCCTGATGAAGCTGGATTTTGAAAAAAACTTGGGCTGGTTTGAGATAAGAGGTTTTGTATCCAAAAAGGACTTTATTGACCCGACCAAAAGTTATAAGGG
>OBEQ010917044.1_pt1 | contig 11774 bp, 10 predicted proteins | sample 1670901 | NCBI WGS metagenome assembly OBEQ01 (sample SAMEA104232315, study PRJEB22302) | groundwater metagenome | biome: forest; feature: aquifer; material: groundwater | place: USA | collected 2011-08-07 | depth 5.4 m | reverse complement strand
CCATTATGGATGACTATAACCGCGTCAAAGAAGAACTTTTCGACATGGGCCTCAAAGGCCTGAAATAAGGTTTTCAACTTAACAACAATGGGTCACCACGGTGACCCATCTTTTTTTCAACATATTTTGCCGACGGAGAAGACAATGGCTGTCGTTATAATTGGTGAGTCGCTGAATGCGACCATACCCGCGATTTGCGAAGCAGTAAAAAACCACGATAAAGCGTGGATACAAAAAGTTGCCCTGGAACAAGTGGAAGCAGATGCAGACTATCTGGATCTCAACGCACAAGTCACCGGCTGTGACGAGATGATCGATCTACCCTGGATGGTAGCAGCAGTGCGTGAAGTCACAGACATTCCGATGGTGTTAGACAGCTCAAACCCACCGGCAATCGAAAAGACACTGGCTGAGTTTGATTGGGGTAGCAGAGTTCCCATCATCAGTTCCGTCACCAACGAAGGCAATAGCCCGGACAAGCTGATGCCAGTCGCGGCAAAATATAACACCGGTATTGTAGCCCTGTTAATGGATAACGATGGTATTACACATACCGCCGCAGGACGCTTTAAAATTTGCCAAGATCTGGTGAGAAAATCCCGTGACTATGGCATTCCCGATAAAAATTTATGGATCGATCCGCTGATTCTCCCCATTGGCACCGCTGACAACGTGGGTACAGTAAGTTTCGATCTGCTACAAATGATTAAAAGTGAATTCCCCGACATCCGCACCTACTGTGGATTGTCCAACGTCAGCTTCGGCATGCCCCACCGCGCATTGATGAACCGCACCTATGTCGCGATGCTGGCCGCCAACGGCATGCAGGGCTTCATGATCAATCCACGCGTTAAAGAAATGCGCGCGATGATCTATGCTATCCGTGCGCTGATGGGTGAAGACACCCAGTGTGGTAAATACATCGCAGCACATAGATCCGGTGTTCTACTCACCCCCATGAGCGACGAGCAGAGAAAAGAGCTGGAAGAAAAAGCCAAACAGAAAGCTGAGCGTGAGGCGAAAAAAGCTGGGCGTGCGGCGCGTCGGGCAGATAAGGCTGATGGTAGTGAGGCTGAGGGTTAAATAATTTCTGTTGGTTGAATGTAAGCAAAGAATTATTTGAAAATAATAAAGGGGTGGATTTTTCCACCCCTTTATTATTTCTGCGCTAGTCAAAAATTTGATTCCGCCTCCTTAACCAATAATACATAATTACGCATAATTCAGTAAAGCCGTCGGAGGAACGTCGCAGAATTTGCTGAGGATTTGGGTTTACTCTGTAATCGGTTAAGTTATTTCGCCGCCCGATATATAGCCTTAGCCACATTTTCGTGATTTCGCAGATTTAAATACTGAATTTGTTTGCCGTCGATAATGGTATTGATCGGCAGATAAAGAATCACCGAGCGTCCTGGGATGAGAATCTCGAACCAGCTAAAGTTGAAGACAGAACCCGCAAAGCTATTTTCTGCAATATTCATATGAAATTGATCCATATAGTCTGCTTTGAATTGATTGAGAACTAACGGAGGTATCTTTGCCATCTTCTTACCGACGAGGCCTTGTTGATTCTGTTGATTGATCTCTATTGCTTGGTAGCGGTTGCCCCGAAAGAGCACTACACCGTAGTGTCTGGTTGGAAGTTGTAGCATCATAAAAAGCAAACTTGAATTATCGCGTAGCAGCGTCAAGCTGCCCTTGGGTTGTACTTTAATGCTTAACGGGGGAAAGGTAATTGCAATTTCTTTGAGTGCAGTCATAAAAGGAGTAATTGGAAAATTAATGGAATTTGCCAGACTTTGCCAGGCGTGATTTTTCTTTAATGGTTTTTCAATATGAACTAGATATCGAGTTTCCATGTCGCCAACGGATGGTTTTATATAAATCGTGGATTTGTCGTTTTTCGCGCGATTAATGGCTCCAGTACTGGCAAGCGGTATAGGCGGTTGCTCTAACTTTGGATTTGCCATTTGCGCTGGTTGCTTCACAATTTCTTCTTCAGTTGCAGGTAATGGAGATTCTGCAAATTTACCGGCGCGAGGTTCAGTAGCGGGGCCTTTGTGATCAGCATTAGGTGTTATGTGAATTTGCTGACGGTTGACTGAAGGATTTTGTCTAGTTTGTGCGGCGCTTTTTAATTCTATTGGTGCAGGTGCAGTAACGAGATCTTCTGAACTCTGTTGTTCTGATTCATTGAGTCTTGCTCCAATGAATAGAGGAATATATTTCGAAAATGCAGAAAGGACAAATTCTTCAGCAGCTGGCGTATTTAATAACATACCGCAACCTACTGCCAGGGCAATGATAAATATGTCTCGTGGCCACGTCTGGATTTTTTTTGATTTTTGGGGGGTGGCGACGAGCAATTGATTATTTTTGTTGGGCGGTTTTTTAATTGGTTTTTTTTTAGATAGTTCAGCGTACAGTTCATCCGTTTGATGCGAATGAAGTAGCTGCCGAGTAATCGCGTCGTATTGAAATTTTGTTGCTTCAATTTCAATTTCTGGTTTGTGCGAGGTCATATAAATTCTCGGTTCGCTGAGTGATGTGTCAGTTATCTATCAAAAAATACCCCCAAAATATTTTGCACTAACAATTGCATTGAAATTTGCTCATCCATCTGCGAGTGCTCGTTCGTAGAGATGACTGCAGATATCGCGCCAGTAGTGTCTCATTTGGTTAGAGAAAATTGGGTTAATGTGGACCCGAATTCCTGTGGCAAGATTCAGGTGGAAATAATCAATCCGCGATCGTGCATGATGGTTCTACTACGAGAAGTGCAAGCCTTTTTGTCAGCAGAAGAGTCAAAAGGGAAGCAGAGTTAAGCGCCATAGCTAACCCACATAAAATCATTAACCTACTGAAAATTATTATATAATGTAAAGTAACCTATACCTGCTTGCCCTTCGCTTGACCTTTAACTTACTCAAGAGTAAGATTCTGACTCGAGAGTAAGTTATGCCGTTCTTTAGGATTGTCACCTAGACTCAGAACAAGTGAGCCAAGAAGACAAAACTTAACGCAGTAGCACGACATTCAAAGCGACAGACCACAGCCAGCTTATATTTCAACCGTGCTGGTTAAATAGAGATTAGTTAATCTAGCGATTGATGAAAAAGAGGCTTAGGCCATGTTTAGCAAAAATTGGAACCGATCAAAAATTTATCGTGCACTTTTTAGTATCGAAGAGTGGATAAAGCAACGCCTTTTTGGTTGCCACAATTGCGGACAGTGTGTGGTGCGTAATTTGGCATTTACCTGTCCACAGCAATGTCCCAAGCAGATGCGTAACGGACCCTGCGGCGGCTCCATGAATGGCTACTGCGAAGTGTATCCAGACAGGATTTGCATCTGGACTAAAATTAATAACCGCGCTGATAGAATAGGGCAAAGTAAATCGCTACGGGATATTCGACCTGCGGTGGATTGGTCGCTTTACGGGACCTCCGCATTCTGGAATCTCTTTGTCGAAAAGACTATTGATAGCAAAGGTCTGGCCTATTCGCCGCGTCCCCTGCCGGCAGCGAAATTAAATAACCTAATCGCCCGTGAACAAGCCACTGAATTGACGTTACATAAAAATGAATTCTGATCAGACGAGCACTCTTTACAAAAAAATCAAAGCGGGTGAGTTTGTCGTAACGGCGGAACTCGCGCCGCCGAAACAACCACTCTTAAACAAAATTACCGATAAGCTGCATTACTATAAATGTGGTATCTCCGGAATTAATTTGTTGGACATGGCTTCGGCTAATTTGCGGATGTCTAGCCTGGGTGCCTCGATTGCCGTAGCGAATTCCGGTTTTGAACCCATTATGCAGATGACCTGCCGCGATCGTAATCGCTTGTCCATGCAGTCTGATCTCATTGCAGCTTATGCGCATGGCGTGCGAAATGTCCTCTGTCTGACGGGTGATTTTGTCACTTTTGGGGATCATCCTACCGCGAAACCAGTCTACGACATGGATTCCACCAATCTCATTATGATGGTGAATCAATTGCGCGTTGCCGGCAAAATGTATTCGCAGCAACCTCTGGTTGATGCCAAAATGGAAGCACCGTTTAAAATGCAGTGGTGTATCGGTGGCGCCGCGAACCCCTACGGTAATCCTCCGCATCATTTGGCTACTGTGGTGGCGCGTAAAATAGATGCGGGTGTTGATTTTATTCAGACCCAGCCAATTTTTGATTTAAAATTATTTGACGAATGGTGGAAAGCTCTCGAAGACCTGGGCCTCACCGATAAAGTTGCAATTATCCTCGGCATTCTTCCCCCCAGATCGGCGCGTGGTTTAGAGTATATGCGGGATAATGTTCCGGGTATCTGGGTGCCGCCCGAGGCAGATGAACGAATAAAGGGTGCAGCCGATCAGAAGGCTGAAGGCTTAAAAATGGCGCTGGAAACCATGCTGGAACTCAAGGAAAAATATCCGATTGCTGGGTTTCATCTGTACCCCTTGGCTTGGCCGGAAATTCTAGAGCCACTACTTGAAGAGGCGGGATTGCTCGGTTCTCTCATCAAGACTGTAGGGGGAGCTACAGCGAGCGAAGCTGCGTTGTAGACGATCGCCTATCAATGATTGAAAATAACCATGATTAAAAACAGATTAGGGAACATGCCATTCCAAATTACCGAAGAGGATGTTCTCGCGGTAATGGGCTATACCGATATAAGCAAAGCGCGCAAGCCAGTGCGAAAAATACTTGAGTATGAATTCAATCGAGCGCCCAGCTTAACCGATCCTTGGGGTGGAGTGGTGGAAGTAGGTTTGCATAATATCGAAGGCGATGTAGTGACGCTGACCGATGGCGTCGCCTTGGAAGGTGAGCGATTGCGGAAAATTCTGCGTAAATCGAGTATCGCGGCTATTATGTTAGTGACCGCCGGAAAAAAATTTACCCATGCGTCGCGTGAGTATGTGGCCAGTGGCAAACTCTCTAACGCGTTGGTAATTGACGCTATAGGCACGGCTTATGTAATCGATTGCCAGAAGCATTTAACCGAGCTGATCTATAAGGATGTGGTGCAGCGTGGCTATGGCACCTCTATGCGTTACGGTCCTGGTTATACCGGATGGCATTTTGATGACCAAAAGAAACTTTTCCACTATTTTGATGATGACTCAGTGCCGGTAGAGATTACCCATGGCATTATGATGATACCGGAAAAGTCTCTGCTCGGTTTGCTTGGTCTTGAGGAAGGCAAGGTACAAGCAGCACCAGAAATTGTCGCCTGTCGCATATGTGATATGGCCGATTGTGCGATGCGAAAAGAATCCTTCCGTGGTTAATTTGGCATAACAAATAAGATAGATTTAATTAAGGTGATCACTATGACTCAATCTTCCAACCAATCCCCCAACACGGCGACGTTATTAATTTCTTGTCCTGACCGGAAAGGCTTGGTGGCTGCTATATCTGCGCTGCTCAGTGATCACGGCGTTAATCTGGTTGATGTCCAGCAACACACCGACCAGATAGAAAAACTTTTTTTTCAACGCATCAAATTTGATTTAACCGATCTCGACATCACTCGAGAACAATTAGAAAACCTCTTGCAAATCGAATGTGGTCGCTACCAAATGAGTTGGCGAATTGCCTACTCTGATTATAAAAAGCGGGCTGCTATTTTTTCTTCTAAATACGATCACTGTATCTATGACTTACTGCTGCGTCATCGCATCGGTGAGTTGAATTGTGATATTCCGGTGGTCATATCCAATCATGAAGATCAGCGTTATTTAGCTGAAGGATTTGGCATTCCCTATTTTTGTTTTCCGATTAATAAAGAAAATAAACCTGAGCAAGAACAGAAAGAGATAGAACTGTTACGCGAACACAAAATTGACCTCATTATTATGGCGCGTTACATGCAAGTTCTTTCCGATGAGTTTATCGGAGAGTTTCCGCTGCAAATTATCAATATCCATCACAGCACATTGCCGGCTTTTAAAGGTGCTAAACCCTATCATCAAGCGTTTGAGCGCGGCGTAAAACTTATCGGTGCAACCGGACACTACGCGACTGCCGATCTCGATGAGGGGCCGATTATTGCTCAAGGTGCGGAAGATGTTACACATGCTGATACCATCGACGATTATGTGCGAAAGGGGCGTGATATTGAGCGCGTCACTTTGGCTGAAGCCGTAATGGCGCATTTAGAAGATCGCATTATTGTGTATGGGCACAGAACTATCGTTTTTTAAAGATGGCTCTAGAGATAAATTTCTAAAAATTAATCATCCGCTTGAGCAAAATATTTCACATCCTACCAAATTCGCTTAAGCCTTTATTTCTCATCTCTAACTGAGAAATTAGGGCTTTTCGCCATTTCTGCCTCATGAGACAATACGCAGCTATTGCTGAACACAACTCTCTAATGGGTGAAAATATAGGTAGCGCCATGTCTGCAAAAATATTGGATGGAAAAGCTTTAGCGGCGAAAACGGAAGAAGAGCTAATCGCTCGTGTGCAACAGCTGAAAGAGAAGAGTGGCGGCACCCCTATTTTGGCAACCATACTTGTTGGCGGCGACCCAGCTTCGGCGACCTATGTAAAAATGAAGGGTAATGCTTGTTCTCGCGTTGGAATGGCTTCACTCAAAGTGGAAATGCCAGACGAAACAACGACCGAAGAATTACTGGCAAAAATTGCCGAACTCAATATTGACCCCAACGTTCACGGTATCTTGTTACAACATCCTGTCCCAAATCAGATTGACGAACGCGCCTGTTTTGATGCTATCGCTTTGGATAAAGATGTCGATGGTGTAACTTGTTTGGGCTTCGGTCGCATGTCGATGGGAGAAGAGGCGTATGGTTCAGCCACGCCGGCCGGCATCATGCGAATTCTTCAGGGTTATAATATTGAGCTGGCGGGCAAACACGCGGTGGTAGTCGGCCGCAGTCCGATCTTGGGTAAGCCAATGGCAATGATGTTGCTCAACGCCAACGCGACGGTGACAATCTGTCATTCAAAAACGAAAAATCTTCCGGATATCATTAAACAAGCCGATATCGTCATCGGCGCTGTTGGTAAACCCGAATTCATTAAAGGCGATTGGATAAAAGCCGGCGCTGTTGTAGTTGATGCAGGTTATCATCCAGGCGGTGTGGGCGATATCGAATTGAGTGCAATTACCGAAAAAGCTTCCGCATATACGCCAGTTCCCGGCGGTGTTGGGCCGATGACGATTAACACGCTGATCTATCAGTCTGTAGCGGCTGGCGAGAAAAAACTGCGTTAAAAACTCCTAAGCTCGCTAGAAAAACTCTCTTAAATAAACCGGGCGGCATTACAGTCGGCCTGTTTATTTTTTAGATTATTGCGAGATGAAATATTTCATTTCTATTACAACAAATAGTATTTATATTGCCCTAAATGAATTATTAATAATCATAATTAATAAAATGTATCCTATTTTTCATTCATCCCATCTCAATGTGTATTATTTTCCGCATTTGCACTGATCCAGGGCGAAAGCGGAATATTCTATTTTTTAGTTTAATTAGTGGCTGTAAGTTACTTAATTCGCTATAAATTTCTTAACAGCCTCGGCAGTTCATGCAGAGCGCCATTTAATCCAATGGAAGATCAATAATTGTTCATTTCAAGCAGGAATTTGAAGAAAACAAAAATAGTAATCCACAGGAGACAGTCCAATGAAAAAAAATCATATAGCCATAGGTATCCAAGCGTTCGTAATTACGCTGTCCGCGGCGAGTTATGCGGATGGTCCAATTGATGGAAGTGTTTACGGCCGGCTCGATGTGAGTTATCAGAGAAATGATAACGAGGCGACGGAGGATGCTTTTGAATTGCGAAATAACGCCTCTCGATTTGGCTTTAAAGGCGCCACTGATTTACAAAATAATCTCTCAGTTATTTATCAAATTGAATATCAAGTTGCACCAGATGATGGTGACGAAGGCGGTGACACTATTACACAACGCAACACATATGTTGGCCTCAAGGGTGGTTTCGGTACTGTCATGGCAGGAAAACACGACACCCCGCTGAAAATGGCCCAAGGTAAATTCGATCAGTTTAATGATTTAAACGGCGATATCACCACTATGCTGGAAGGTGAAAATCGTGCTTCCAACATAGTGATGTATGGCACGCCGGAGATGGGCAGTCTGAAAGGTATGGTTGCCTTTATCCCTGGCGAAGACAGCACTGACGAAGATATGGATGGCCCGGTCGACGGAGTTTCCGCGAGTCTAGCCTATGAAGCGGAAGCACTTTATGTAGCGCTAGCCTATGACACTGACGTCCTGTTTAATACCCAAGACACCATTCGTTTAGTTGCAACCTACACAATCAATGCATTGCAGCTCGGTGGTATCTACACGACCTCCGATAAGGATGATGCACCATTTTTTGGTAGTGGCGAAGATAGCGAAGACGGCATTGGCGTGAGCGCTGCCTACACCATGGGTAAACACGTTATAAAAGCACAGTACATCACCTCGGAACAGAAAGTGGCAGATGGTTCGTCTCTTAGTCTTGGTGTTGATTGTATCCAAAGCAAAGCCACCAAGCTCTATACCTTCCTGACCATTCGGGACGGTGAGGCCGATCTCGCGCAAGAATCCAATCTTGGCGTAGGTGTTCAACATAATTTTTAAATAATAAATACAAACTGCGCCATTAATCTGAACCGTCTTCCCTTGGGAGGGCGGTTCATTTGATCAAGTGTGTCCTCGGAAGATCAAAACTGCGAAGAATGATAGTTTGCACACACTATTAATTTATCGCTTCTCTCGATAATCCCCCGAACAAGACTCCGCAGAAAATTTTAACTGCTCACAAATAGAAAATAGTGCTGCACGCAGAAATTTTCTATCGTACACTCCGAGGTGTAGCCCACAGTTAGAATGACGATAAGGTCACAGATGTTGAGTTAGTATTTAAAAAACTGAGTTCGCATTTAAAAAGCTGTGTTCGTATTTCAAAAACAGTAGGTACCGACCTATGGCAGATATGGCGCAGGGCTCTTCTAAAAAGAATTCTTCTGATAAAAACTCTTTAGGTAAAAAACCAACTGGTGACGACCTAGAACAGAACAATCCAACCAGTATTACAAAATCCCTCATGACGGCATTTAAGCCGGTAAATATTTTCTTTTCCAACTTTCATGTATTTGTGTATCAGGTATCGCGTGGAATTTTAGGGGGAACGTTAATAGGTGGTACAGAGGTTTGTTTACTCACAGTCGAAGGCCGCAAAAGCAAAAAATTGCGCACAGTTGCTTTAGTCTATATTCGTGATGGTGAAGATGTGATTTTGGTAGCTTCGCAAAACGGTTTGGATGCAGATCCTCAGTGGTATAAGAATTTACTTGTGAATCCCAAAGTCGATATTCAACTCGGCAAAATAGAACGCCAAATGGTTGCTCACGCGGTGGATATCAAAGCGAAAGATACCTTATGGCCAGTGATCATCAAAGAATATCCGGGGTTCGAAAAATATCAGTTAAGAACGAATCGTGAATTCCCCATAGTGATTTGTAAACCGAAAAAAATTGGGCCATCTAATCCAGCGCTACGCCGAAAAGAAGCTGCTCTGGCGTAATCTGAAAAGCGCTTTAGCGAACGTTTATTATTGCCTGCTTTTTCTAGGCTAAGCGGGGGCGAATTCTTCGTCTTGGACTTTTATAGAGTGAACTGCGAATTGCTGCAGCACGCTAACAAGCACCGGACGATTTATCGGCTTTTGTAAGTGACCATCCATGCCGGCGGCCAGACACTGCTCCACCTGCTCCTGAAGAGCGTGTGCTGTTAACGCATAGATCGGGCAGTTTCCAATACCATTCATTTTTTCCCACTGCCTGATTTTTTGTGTCGCGATAAAGCCGTCCATGACCGGCATATCGCAATCCATTAGCACCAGATTATAAGGCGTGCCCTGCTGCTGGTTCTGCTGCAGCAGATGCAGAGCTTCTTCGCCGTTGAAGGCAAAGTCGAAATCGCAAGACAGCTGTTTAAGGTAGCCAGATATTACCAGGCGATTAACATTGTTATCTTCGGCAACCAGTAAGCGGATATTAATGACTGGCCAGGAATCATTGTTGCGGATGGGTAAGAGAGGATGGCTTTTTACTATCTTAGCTTGATTTAAGTGATCCTGGATTGGATTTGCCGTTAACATCAGCTCTGCCCAGAATGTTGCGCCCTGGTTTATTGCGCTCTGTACGCCTACTTGTCCTTCCATTAGCTCTGCCAATTGTTTGCAGATGGTAAGGCCTAAGCCAGTACCGCCAAATTTGCGGAACGTTTCCTTGCTTGCTTGGCAAAAAGGTTTGAACAGTGCTTTTTGCTGTTCATTGGAAATCCCTATACCGTTGTCCTTCGCGGCTATCCGTACTTTTACTCGATCGGCGGCTTTCTGTTGTATGGAGATGGAGAGAATAATAAGGCCATTATCAGAAAACTTGACTGCATTACTCAAAAAATTCACCACAATTTGTTTAATTCGCGTTGGGTCGCCAGTAAATTCACGGGGCAAATCAGCTGCTGCGGATAAAAGTATTTGGAGATTTTTCTCACCGGCGGAAATTTTAAAGAGATCGATAGCTTGCTGACAGAGAATTTCTAGATTAAAAGGAATATTCTCCAGTTCAATCTTGTTGGCATTTATTTTCGAGAAATCCAGAATGTCATTGATGATGGCCAGCAATGAGTGAGCAGAATTGCCGATGACTTCGTTGTAGCGTTTGCTTGTCTCATCGTCTAGTCGTTCCTTTAACAGTTCTGACATGCCAATGATACCTGTCATGGGGGTGCGAATTTCATGACTCATTTTGGATAAAAATTCTGATTTCGCCCGATTTTCTGCTTCCGCAACCTGCTTATCTTTTTCTGCAGATTCTTTTAATTTGCGCTCGGTTATATCAATGATTGTGCCTTCAATTTCCACTGGTAGGTCGCTGCCGTCTCGCACTAGTTTGAGATTGATTGAGATCCAGATTGATGCTTGCGTGATGCGATGTTGAATCAACAGTTGATGATCAAAAACCTGATCTCGCTGATTCAGAATATTATAGAGATTGCGGCTGCTTGTTATCGCTTTATCATCAATACTTTCGCTTAGATTAATGAAATAGGCCACGGAATCATAGCCGCAAATATCGGTGAAGGCTTTGTTGCACTTTACTTCACGGGACTTGAAAAAATACTGAAAACGCCCCTCTATAGATTGTTCATAGAGTTGCTCGTACTTGGCCAAATTGCTGATGGCCATATCTTGGGTGTGTCGCGTTCTGGCTGCCATAGCGAGTGAAAGTAATAGCGCTTCGCTCATAAATCCCAGGTGGAGGGACCAGAAGCTAATCGTTGTTATCTCAACCATGCCTTGAATCATCAGCATAAAACAGCTCCCTCCTAAGAGGGTCAGGGATTCTGCAACGAGTAAATACCCGGCAGACGTATCTTGATATTTGATGCCACGAATAATAATAGCGAGATTGATCAGCATAATGGTAGCCGAGTAAAATTGCGTGACTAGGGCGCAGTCTTGCAGATCAGCGCTAATACTGTTATGCAAAAAAATTACAGCGCCGACAGCATTATTTTACTGCCTGTTCAAGATATTTTTCTACAAACTCGTCCAGTTCGCCGTTAAGGACTGACTCTGGGTCGGATGTTTCCATTGCTGTGCGGTGGTCTTTTACCATTTTGTAGGGATGGAGGACGTAGCTTCTAATTTGGTTGCCCCATTCCGCGCTTTTGAATTCGCCGCGGATTTCCTGTTTTTCTTTCTGGAGTTTTTCT
>OBEQ012514485.1_pt1 | contig 11776 bp, 11 predicted proteins | sample 1670901 | NCBI WGS metagenome assembly OBEQ01 (sample SAMEA104232315, study PRJEB22302) | groundwater metagenome | biome: forest; feature: aquifer; material: groundwater | place: USA | collected 2011-08-07 | depth 5.4 m | reverse complement strand
GGCGGAAGGTACGTCATCCATTAAGATCTTCCCCCGGTCCATGATGATGAGTCGATCACATAGGCGCGCGGCTTCTTCCAAATAATGGGTGGTCAGCACCAGCGTGAGCCCCTGGCGTTTCAACGCCTCCAAGCGGTCCCAGGTGAGGCGGCGGGCGTGAGGATCCAATCCCGTGGTCGGCTCGTCTAACACGAGACACTCGGGACGGTTCATCAACGCGCGAGCGATCAAGAGGCGGCGCTTCATCCCGCCCGAAAGATGGGAGACATTTTCATCCCGCTTGTTGGATAATCCTACGAATTCGATGAGTTCCCGAGCACGCTCGCCCGCCTCGCGATTGGAAATCCCGAAACACCAGCCGTAGGTGGTGAGATTTTCGAAAGCGCTGAGATCCCGGTTCAAATTGTTCTCCTGGGCGATCACGCCCAGCCGCCGCTTAATCTCCGCCGGATGCGTCCTCACCGAATGGCCGAACACGGTGAGCTCCCCCTCTTCCACCGGGAGATGGCACGTCACCATTCTTAACGTCGTAGTTTTTCCCGCTCCGTTCACCCCGAGCAACCCCACGCAACTCCCCGGATAAATGGCGAACGAAATGTCATTGACGGCCACGGTGTCACCGTATCGCTTGGAAAGATTATTGGCGGCGATCACCGCTGGCTTGATGTGTGAAATCCTTCTTTCTCGGCGGCCTCTTTTAGCCTCGAGTCGAACGTGGCAAATTCCATTTGGTTAGGGTGTTCCCCGCAGGTCCACAGCGCCGCCGCCAATTGCAGGGCATCAGCCGCCCCGAGCGAATGAACTTCCAACAGTCGGTGCGCGCGTTCTCTGACGACCTCAAACGACGATACTTCAACCCACACGTTGGCCAACTCTTCCAGTCGTTGCTTGCCAATACGAAATGTCTCATCGTCCAACAACCCGCCCCGCCGCTTGCGACAGAGCGCGGAGATCACTTCAGTGATGGTGAACATCCACACCATCATGCGAGCGTCCCCCTCTCTCCATGCCTCCGCGCGCGAGGAAGCCTCTTCAACGGTGACGAGCGGAACGATCGCCGAGGCATCCCAAAATTTCAACGGCCCTCCTCACGTTCTTCTAATAAAGCTTGAAGCACTCCTGCAGATTTCCCAGGCTTCAAAGGATGTCGCTTCAACCACGCCAATGCGGCCTTGGCCTTGACGGGATCAGGACGCCGGATGATACCCTTTCGCTCTAATTCGGCTAGCCGGGCTTCATCCTCGTCTTTCTGGTCGGCCACCTTTTGCGGACGTGATTGATACACTGGAACAAGCTCCGCCACAAACGTTTCTCGGTCAAAAATTTGACCCCGCCCGCCGTGTTTCACATATTCCAAGTACTGACTGAGTTTGGCTTTGAGTGTGGACACGTTGGTTTTCTTCATATGACTATTATGGTCATATGGCTTCTTCGGAGTCAAACGCCCCATCCTCTGACCCAGCCTCTGACCTATCGGCCTTCGTTCGGAACGGGTTCCCCCTCTTTGGCCTGGAGTAGTTGCCGTTTTATCAATTCCCGTCCGGCGGCGGTAAACGGCCTCAACCTCTCTTTTTTTAAATCTTGAAACTGATCATCGGTCAGCTCCGCCCAACTCTTCGGGAGCTTCCTGGCCGGTGATGAGGGAAGACGTCCCATCCCCAAGCCCTGGATATTTAATGAGATCCCGCTCGATGCGCCCGGACCGGGTAGTTTCTTCAAGGTTTTTTCATCATATCGTTCACTGAGATGGTTCAAAAATACCGGAAGAGAAGCGGCATTCACCATCGAACGATCCAAATCTGATTGTTTCTTGATCATAGGAGCCATGACATTCATCAACGGCTTGATCTGCTCCATTTGTTGAGACATTTCGTCCATGTTGTCGGAAAGATGTTCCTCAACCGATGCCGATTCCTTGGCATCCATTAAATTTCCCGCCATGGCTTTATTTATCAATTCCGCCATACGCGCGCGACCGGCTTCAGGCGTCGCCTTATCATCCGCCATAATCTCAAACATCCCTTCCATCAAATCCAGGCTTAGATTGGCGGCTTGAATGACCGTAGGATTTTGAGCTTGCTGATTGGCTAACGCGATGAGCTCTACTTCCGTCAACTTCGTCAAATCCCGGGCCGCCGCCTCCGATACCTCTATCATCTGCAAGGTGTACCACGGCGCCTGTTCATGGCTGGCGTCCGCTCCTTTACGACTGAATTGAATCGCTCCAGCCGTGAGAGGGATAGAACACTCTGCACTCCACCGCTTTCCAGATACGTCGCGGTTCACTTTGGCCTGGCTTGACCACCCGAGATCATTTTGCCAAGCGCCATTTTCATCTAACCGTTGCTTGACGTCGTAGACTTCCCCGGCGGATGTGAGGAGCACCCGGTAATACAGCTTGCGGTTGCGATCGGTGATCGTGACCTCGATATGGCCCCCCTCTTTAATCCGTGGATCATCCTGGGGTTTGGCTGGCGACCCCGTCAGCATTGGACTCGCTTCCTGCACTTCCACTCCCAGCCACAAATTCCCCTCTTTCACCACGCCCATTACCGTCAAACCATCGTGCGAGATGGGTTTAGCCTCTTTCCAAACGGTTTCTTTGAGCTGGCCATCCAATGTCATCGGCCAATCCACCTTCACGCATTCCAGCGAGGTCGGTTGAACCTCCGCTGCTACTATCATCATCAATCCCACTCCGATTTCTGTGACCATTATTGGCCCTCCCCCATACATCTTATGTGACCCGCTAAGGCGTTCCCTATGATACACTGCCCCCGTGAGACCTGGATCCTCCTTGAAGAACACGGAAGGAGAGCATTTGTTGCATTTGTTGCATCTTTATCCGACGGCTCTCTATAGGTACAATACCGCGTCGTGCGAATCCTTCAATTAAACGGATCCTCCATGAATTGGCGGGATGTCCAAGACATCCTGGCCGGTAGCGTGCAGTTGGCTGTGTCATCGTCAGCCCAACGACGCGTCGCTCAATCACGAGAGGTCGTTGAACGCGCCGTCACACGCGGCGAACGGGTGTACGGCGTCACGACGGGTTTCGGACGGCTCGCCTCCGTTTCCATCCCCGTGGCCCAGCAAGCCGAGTTGCAAAGAAATTTGATCTTGAGCCATGCGGTGGGCGTCGGGCCCTCGCTTTCCCTTCCTGAAACCCGTCTCTTTCTCGCCTGCCGTATCAACGCCCTTGCCAAAGGCTATTCCGGCATCCGATGGGAAACTCTACGCGCTCTGCTCACGCTTTATAACAAGCAACTCCTTCCCGTGATCCCCGAACAAGGATCTGTAGGGGCCAGCGGGGATCTTGCCCCCTTGGCCCATCTGGCCCTCGTATTAATAGGAGAGGGGCATGCCTGGTCTCGGGAGAAAAAGATCAGCGGAAAACAGGCGATGACCCGCGCAGGACTCAAACCTCTTCACCTCCAAGCCAAAGAAGGGTTGGCCCTCATCAACGGGACCCAGCTCATGTTGGCGATCGGCGCGGCGGCCTGGCTGGACGCCAGGCGGTTGGCCGATGCCGCGGACGTGGCCGGCGCGATGACACTTGAAGCCCTGCAGGGCTGTCCGGATGCGTTTCGACCCGAACTCCACGCCGTGCGGCCCCATCCCGGCCAACGACTCGTGGCCAAACGCCTCCGCACTCTGACGGCGGGAAGCCAACTCATGGGGAAGGCGGGGCGGGTGCAAGATGCCTATTCCCTCCGGTGTATGCCCCAAGTTCATGGGGCCGTCCGGGACGCCCTCTCTTATATAGAAGGGGTGCTTCTATGTGAGTTGAATTCCGCGACCGATAATCCGCTTGTGTTCCCCTCACCCCACCCTCCCCAGGTCCACTGGACCTGGGTCCCGTCCACAAGGGGAGAGGGGAAACTAAAGGGTAGTATTCTTTCTGGTGGGAATTTTCATGGCCAACCGCTCTCCCTGGCTCTCGATGTCCTTGGCATCGCGGTCGCCCAACTGGCCGTGATCTCCGAACGTCGCATCGAACGATTGGTCAATCCGGATCTCTCCGGCTTGCCGCCTTTTCTCATTCAAGACAGCGGACTCCAAAGCGGGTTGATGATGGCCCAAGTGACGGCCGCAGCCCTGACCTCAGAAAACAAAGTATACGCCCATCCGGCCAGCGTGGACTCTATCCCCACCTCCGCCAACCAGGAAGACATGGTGAGCATGGGGGTGACGGCGGCGCGCAAAGCCCGCACGATCGTGCACAATGTCCGTCTCGTGCTGGCCATCGAACTCTTGGCCGCCGCCCAAGCCCTGGAATTTTCCCTGCCTAAAAAACCCGGCCGTCTTGTCGCGCAAGCGTATCGAGAAATTCGTCGGCTCGTCCGTCCCCTTAAAGAGGACCGCATTCTGGCAGGCGATATCCAACGATTGGCGGAGCGCCTTGCCCAGGCTCCGCTCGTCCCCTATAATGAGATGTAACCATGGCTATCGCAGGAGAAAAAGAAAAAGTCAAGGTTCGGTCCCGCAAACCGAAATCCCTCGCGTGGATTAACGAGAGTTGCACGGGCTGCGCGGGTTCGCCCGTCTGTCAAACCCTGTGTCCCGTCGAAGAATGCATGATCGCGGTGCAAAATCCGGACGCCCCGACGATGATCATGATCTGGGTGGATCCTCTTAAATGCATCGGGTGCACCAAATGCGTCACGAAGGGACCGAAGGGAATTTATCTCGAGGGATGCCCGTGGAACGCCATTGACATGATTCCCACGGAGGTTTTTGAGAAGGATCACGGGATTTTGGCATATTAAAATAGAGGTATAAAGAAAAAACTAAAGAGGTATGAAACAACTACAAAAGAGGTATGAAACGAAAACAAAAGAGGTAGTAGAGCAGGCGGGAAAAACAGAAAATACATCACGCTTTTGGTTTACTACCTCTTTAGTTTTTTCCCCATACCTCTTTAGTTCTCGCTCTATACCTCTTTAGTTTTTTCTTTATACCACTGTGAATCCTATCCTAAGGGCCCCGAGGGGCAACAAAAAAACCTGTAAAACCTGGGGCGCGGAAGGCGCCATGCGGATGTTGATGAACAACCTCGATCCGGAGGTGGCCGAGCGCCCGCAAGATCTCGTGGTGTACGGTGGCACGGGGAAAGCCGCACGGAATTGGGATTGCTACCACGCCATCATCAAGTCGCTGAAAGCGCTGAAGGCCGATGAAACCTTGCTCGTGCAATCCGGCAAGCCGGTCGGCATCGTGCGCACACATCCCGACGCGCCGCGTGTGTTGATCGCCAACAGCCATCTCGTGCCCGCATGGGCGAATTGGGATTACTTCCGGGAGATGGAAGCACGCGGCTTGATCATGTACGGCCAAATGACGGCCGGCAGTTGGATTTATATCGGTACCCAAGGCATCCTTCAAGGGACGTACGAAACCTTCGGGGCCGTGGCCGCCAAACACTTCGGCGGCACGCTGGCCGGGAAATTGGTCGTGACCGCCGGCCTGGGCGGAATGGGAGGAGCCCAACCACTCGCCGTCACGATGAACGGCGGGGTCGTCATCGCCATCGAGGTAGATCCCGCCCGTATTGAACGGCGAGTGAGTACGGGATATTGTGATTTTAAGTCGGAAAATCTTGATGAGGCGTTAAGAATGGCCATGGAGGCCAGGAAGGCCAAGAAGGCCACCTCGATTGGATTGGTGGGAAATGCGGCGGACGTGCTTCCTGAATTGGTGAAGCGGCAATTCCCCGTGGATGTCCTGACAGATCAAACGAGCGCGCATGATCCTTTGAACGGTTACTTGCCCGCCGGGCTCAGTTTGGAAGAAGCCGCGGATTTGCGACAGCGCGATCCTCGAACCTATCAAACTCGCTCCATGGGAAGTATCGCCGTCCATGTCAAAGCCATGTTGGCCCTTCAACAACAAGGCGCCGTCACGTTCGACTACGGCAACAACATTCGCAAACAAGCCGAGCTGGCCGGAGTGACCCACGCCTTTGATTTTCCGGGATTCGTTCCGGCCTATATCCGCCCGCTCTTTTGCGAAGGCCGCGGACCGTTCCGGTGGGTAGCCCTTTCCGGCGATCCCAAAGATATCGCGATCACGGATGATCTGGCGCTCAAAGAGTTCGGTAAGAACGCCGGTTTGAAACGATGGATTCAGCTCGCCCAAGAAAAAGTGCATTTTCAAGGTCTGCCCGCCCGCATCTGTTGGCTGGGACAGGGAGAGCGTGCCCGCATGGGCGTGCTGATGAATCGGCTCGTCGCGAAAGGCAAAATTTCCGCGCCGATCGTGATCGGACGCGATCATTTGGATTGCGGATCCGTGGCTTCCCCGTATCGGGAAACGGAAAATATGAAAGACGGTAGTGACGCGATCGCCGATTGGCCGATTTTAAACGCGCTCGTCAACACGGCCTCAGGAGCCAGCTGGGTGTCCTTGCATCATGGCGGCGGGGTCGGCATCGGCTACTCCATTCATGCGGGACAAGTGACCGTGGCGGAAGGCACCAAAGCCTGCGAGAAGCGGCTCGAACGCGTCCTCACCAATGATCCATTGATGGGGGTCATCCGCCACGTGGACGCGGGGTACCCGGAAGCCGTGGCCGTCGCCAAGCGCCATCGTATCAAAGTGCCCCTTCCTGAGTAAATTTGACAAAATCCTAGCAAAAGATTAACAAAATCTTGATATTTAGAACATCCTTTTCGCGTACAATCTTTCTGTGATCCATAACCTCTTTCTACCCCTTTTGTCTTTTCCTTATACCTCTTTAGTTTTTTCTTTATACCTCTTTAGTTCTTGCGTCATACCCCCCGCGTACGCCGCCGAAGAACTCTTTCTCACCCCGGAAGTTGAAGCCGCCACCCAGCGGGGGTTGGAGTTTCTCAAAAAACAGCAGAAAAAAGACGGCGGATTTGCCGCGCAAAATCCGGTCGGGTCCGCGAGCATCGCCCTCCTCGGGTTTCTCGCCAACGGCCACTTGCCCGAGAAAGGGGAATTCGGATCAAACGTGACCAAACTGGTGGAGTACCTTTTGAAAGTGCGTAATACCTACACCGGCTATCTGGGTCAAAGCATGTATGAACACGGATTTGCGCTCCTGGCGCTCTCGGATGTGTGGGGGGAATACAAAGATAATAATAACGAGTTGGAACAAGCGATCGAACAAGCGGTGCAACTCTGCGTCTCCGTCCAAAATCGGGAAGGCGGCTGGCGGTATTCGCCCGGCTCCACGGATACCGACATTTCGGTCCATTCAGCCGTGCTGCAAGCCCTCCGGGCGGCTCGGGAGGCGTTCTTTGCCGTGCCCGAGGACACCATGCGCAAAGCCGCCCAGTATGTCCTCCGGTGCCAGATGAAAGACGGCGGATTCGCCTATCAACCCGGCGGGGGGTCCGGCCTCGCGCGCACCGGGATCGGGGTGATGTGCTTGATGGCGTGCGGGATGTCCGAATCAGATGCCGTGAAGCGCGGCCTTCAGTTCTTAGTCCGGCGCCCCCAACTCGAACAGTCCTGGGCCTCGTACGGGGCCTACTACACGGTGCTCGCCATGTATCAAGGCCGCACGATCAACCCGCGCTATTGGTCGGAGTGGTACCCCAAAATTCAATCCCAGATCCTGAAAGCCCAACGAAAAGATGGGTCGTTTGTGTTTCAAGGGGGTGGGGGCAGTTCCGGATCGATCGTGGACACGGGGTTTGCCTTGGTGGCGCTCGGGGTGCAGAAGGGGTATTTACCGTTGTTTCAACGCTAAAAATACAAAAAAATTACAGGGGGTGGGTAATGAAACACATGAGATTTTTTTATTTAGGAATACTCATGCTGGGGGGTCTTCCTTTGGCATGGGCCGAAGAACCGGCTTCAATCGGCGAGGCCAACAAATCGGAGAACGCTCAACAGATGGAGAAAGGTCAACAACCCCACAGGGGTAACCCTTCTATAGGTGCCCCCGAGGGGCAAGGCGACCGCATGAAACACATGCAAGAAATGCGGGAAGTGCGCCGGAAAAAAATGATGGAAAAAAAGGCCATGATGGAAAAACCGGGCGAACGCCGGGAACACCGCGGCGAAATGCTCGAGAAACGTGGCGAAATGCGCGCACACCGCGGAGAAATGTTGGAACGACGCGGCAAACAAGTCGAGCAACGCGGGGAACAGCTTCAAGAACGCGGCGAAGTGGTGGGGGGCAAGAAGGGCGAAATGTTGGAGAAGCGCGGTGAACACATGGAACATCGCGGGGAACACATGCAACAAAAGGGCGAGCGGATGCAACATCAAGGGAATCGTATGGAACACCGTGGGGAACATAAGCAGAATCAAGGAGAACGCGCACAGAAAAGGGCGGCCCGCCGGTAAGTTCTTCATGTAAACCAGAATCTCGGGCAGGGGAAATTCTCGCCTGATCGGCCACCTCGTGTGGTCATGGCCCACCGGGCCATGACAATTACGGGGCCCCATCCCCGCCTGCCTGATTTTTTTTGAAGGATGTCCTATACTCGTTTCCCATGCTGACGATCGACCAATTAATTCTCCATGCCTCGGTGGTCACGCCGCCGAATGCGCGGGGGCCGGTGTACGGGCGGCGAATGAATGATCTGACCATCGAACACGACGCCGGAGTCGCCATCCATGAAAAGCGCATGATAGAAGTAGATTCCTCCAAAATCCTCCTGACACGCTTTCGGGCCAAACACGTGTTTGACGCGGGGGGCAAAGTGGTCACGCCGGGGCTGGTGGATGCCCACACTCACTTGGTATTCGCCGGCGACCGCGTCCATGAATTCGAAATGAAAATCCAAGGGGCGACCTACCAGGAAATCGCCTCCAAAGGCGGCGGCATTCTCTCCACCGTCCACGCAACACGGGCGGCCTCCTCACCCTCACTTATCCGGCTCGCCATGGAACGGCTGAATCGCCTGCTGGCCCACGGCGTCACCACCGTGGAAGTCAAAAGCGGCTACGGCCTCTCCTGGGAAGCCGAACTTAAAATGCTGAACGTGATCCGCCAGCTTCAAATGCGCCACCCGCTCGATCTTGTCACCACGTTTTTAGGAGCCCACGCCGTACCCCAGGAATACCGTGGACGACGGGCCGCATTTGTCTCGCTCATCGCGGACCGCCTTATCCCCCACGTCGCCAAACATCGGCTCGCGGAATTTTGCGACGTTTTTTGCGACGTGGGGGCGTTTACGGTGAACGAAACTCGCCAAATGTTTGAAGCGGCCACCCAATCGGGACTTTCCCTCAAGCTTCATGCGCACGAATTCAGCCAAAACGGCGGCGTACCCCTCGCAGGCCGGTACCAAGCCGTCTCAGCCGATCATCTCCTGCAAATGTCCTCTTCTGACATTCAATCCATGAACGAACATCATGTGGTACCTGTGGTGCTCCCGGGCACCCCGTTTGGCCTGGGCCTCAAATCCTACGCGCCGGCCAGGAAAATGATTGAGGCAGGTCTTCCCGTCGCGCTCGGCTCGGACTGTAATCCCGGCACGTCCTATAGCGAGAACTTTCCCCTCATGATGACACTCGCGTGCACCCAAATGCGGATGACCCCCGCGGAAGCCCTGACGGCTGCCACCATCAACGCCGCAGCGGCCATTGGCCGGGCGCATAAGGTCGGCACCCTCCAACGCTACAAACAAGCGGATCTGGTGGTTTGGAACACGACGGATTACCGGCATCTCACGTACCACTACGGAGTCAATTTAGTGGAGGCTGTTATCAAGAAAGGAAAGTGGATCCTTAACAGAAGTCAGGAGTCAGAAGTCAGGAGTCAGAAGAAGAGATGAAAGTTGCAAAACGACTTTGGGCATTTATTCTGAATTCTGGCTTCTGTCTTCTGACTTCTATCTAAACATCGATCATGAAGATCGTCGAATGCGTGCCGAATTTCAGCGAGGGGCGGAACGAAGAGACCGTGATCGCGCTCGCCCAAGCGGGCGTCAGCCGCGGGCACGCGGTGCTCCTCGATAAGGAAATGGACGCGGACCATAACCGGTGCGTCCTCACACTCGCCGGTGATCCCCAAGCCGTATTGGACGGGGTCTTTGAAACGATAAAGTTGGCAGCGGAGCGCATTGATCTCCGCACCCACCAAGGGGCCCATCCGCGCATCGGCGCGGCGGATGTGATGCCGTTCGTTCCTCTCCAGGACATGACCATGGAAGCCTGCGTAGCATTGGCCCACCGGCTGGGCGAGCGCGTGGGCCGGGAACTCAGGATTCCGGTGTATTTTTACGGTGAAGCGGCGAAACGCCCCGAGCGGAAAGAATTGCCCGCCGTGCGCCAAGGACAATTTGAAGGCTTGCGAGAGGCCATGAAAACCGATTCCGCCCGAACGCCGGATGAAGGCCCCTCGGAAATTCATCCCTCCGCAGGTGCCACCGCCATCGGCGCGCGGTTTTTTCTCATCGCCTACAACATCAACCTCGCCACGAAAAATCTGGATCTGGCCAAGTCCATTGCTAAAATCATTCGAGAAGCGACGCCGGGAGGACTCCCCAAAGTGAAATCACTCGGCTTCGATCTACCCGCCAAAAAATGCGTTCAAGTGTCTATGAACTTAACCGATTACCGCGTGACATCTCTCCGGACGGCATTTGACCGCGTGGCCGACCTCGCTTCAACTCAAGGCGTCAATATCGTAGAAAGCGAATTAGTGGGTCTCGTGCCCCGCGCGGCCCTCGACGAAGCCACCGCCCATCACATCAAGCTCCAGGGGTTTTCGTCAAAACAAGTCGTGGAAGAACGATTGAAATCGGCGGGTTTTCGCTAAAACCAGCTCCATCTCATTTTAAGATCAATATTACCAGGTACTTTTAATCCACCGTTCACTTTCTGAGAGGAAGGTCACTATACCTATGACAGATCACATGCCCCTACAGGAGGATGCTGAATTGGTGGAACAGGTATTACAGGGAAACCGAGAAGCCTTCGGCGTACTCGTGGAACGGTACACCCCCATGGTGAAAGGGATTGTCATCCGATCCACCCCTCCTGACCACGCCCCGGATGTGATGCAGGAAGTCTTTTTGCAGGCGTTCCAAAGTCTGCCCTCGCTCAGAACCCCGGAAAAATTCAAGAGCTGGCTCTACGGAACCGCGTTTCGCGTCACCAAACATTTTATGCGCCGTGAGGGGATCCGGCGCACCGATCCCCTTGAAGCCCATCCCGCTCCGATAGATTCCGCGGCCCGCCCTGAACAGGTTGTCCTTTCGCAAGAACTTCACATTCACATTGAACGGGCCTTCACCATTCTACCCGAGCGGCAAGCGGTCGCCGTCTCCCTCTACGTCCAAGGGCTCTCATACCAAGCCATCGGGGAACAAATGGGGGTCGGCCGCATCGTGGTGCACGGTCTCCTTCGCCGCGGCCTTTCGACACTCCGGAAGGAACTCAAATCATGGCTGTGATCTCCTGGATGTGTTGGCGTCCTCGAAGAGGGCTCCCCTCCTATCTACGAAACGAGATAAGACCGGATCGGCGCCTTCGATTGGAACAGCACCTCCACACCTGCCCGGACTGCACCAAAGAGATGGAGGCGCTCAACAAGATGGTTGGACTCCTGGAACAGTATCAAGCTTCTCTCCCCTCCGCGGCCCAACTCAAAGCTCGTGTCCTTTCAGCTCTGCCGCCGCTCTCGCCTACCATCCCTTCCCATACATCTCACCCCTGGTGGATTTTTCTCCCGGAGGACTGGACCGGGTTCGGCCGACCGGTCCTCGCCCTCGCCACCGTGGTCCTCCTCGTGTGGAGTGTCGCCTTATGGCGGCACCCGCCCCCCCCGCGGATTACCGGCGGGCCGGAG
>OBEQ010431297.1_pt1 | contig 11776 bp, 11 predicted proteins | sample 1670901 | NCBI WGS metagenome assembly OBEQ01 (sample SAMEA104232315, study PRJEB22302) | groundwater metagenome | biome: forest; feature: aquifer; material: groundwater | place: USA | collected 2011-08-07 | depth 5.4 m | reverse complement strand
CTATAGGGTAGAAGTCAAAATGCAAAAGTCAAAGGTCAAAATTGAAGAGCCGGAAATCGGTCCCCAATCGGATGGAATGCCGGAGGCCGATCTTATTTTTGCGTTTTGCATTTTGACTTTTGCATTTTGAATTCTAAGGAGCAGACATGAATGCACTGATCGACCGCCTCTCCGCCATCCGCCTAATGCCCGTGGTCATCATCGACCGCGCCGAAGACGCGTGGCCCCTGGCCCAGGCCCTCAAGGCCGGCGGCCTGCCCTGCGCCGAAGTCACCTTCCGCACCGCCGCCGCCGAGGCCGCCATCAAAGCCATCTCCGCGGACAAGGACATCTGCCTAGGCGCGGGAACCATCCTGCAGCCCGATCAGGTGGACCGCGCGCTCGCCGCGGGCGCGACCTATATCGTCTCGCCGGGCTTCAACGCCAAGGTGGTCCGCCGCTGCCGCGAACTGAACGTGCCGGTATTCCCCGGCGTCGCGACGCCGACGGAAATACAAATGGCTTTGGACGAAGGCGTCGAAGTGGTGAAGTTCTTCCCCGCGGAATCCATCGGCGGCATCAAGGCCCTCAAGGCCATCGCCGCGCCCTTTTCCATGGTGCGCTTCATCCCCACCGGCGGCATCGATCTGGCCAAGCTGCCGGACTATCTGGCCTTCAAGGCCGTGGTGGCCGTGGGCGGAAGCTTCATGGTGGCGCCGGATCTGTTGAAGGCCGGGAACTGGGCCGAAGTCACGCGCCTTTCCGCGCAGGCGGTCGCGCTCGTCAAAGGCCAGCGGTAGCCCGCCCCTCAAAGCATGCCTAAGGTAACCTCAAAGCTACCCCATAGCGCCACAGGCGCCTCGGTCGCCTCAGGCGGGCGGCAATTGCGCCGGGGGCAGCGGCTTGAGGACCGGGATCTCCACGCCCCGGTTGTGGCCGGCGGTGCCCGGAGGGACCTGGACCTTGTACGGATCCCGGAGCTCCTGGTACGGCGCGAATTCCTTCCCGTTGCGCGGGTTGTCCTTGATGGTTCCGTCGTACCCGTAGTTCTTCCCGCCGCCGCCGGGAGTCCGGTCCAGCATCATCTCCTGGGAGATGTTGGTGTTGGGGCCGTGGTTGGCGTTGGTGATGTTGTAGTTGGCCGCGCGGCGATCGGCCGTGGAAACCTTGCCCGGCTGGAGGCTCGGGGACACGTGGGTATGGCTGACTTCGGCCGTACCGTCGGGGAACATCCCGGGTTGGCCACGCACGTTCTTTTCCGTACCGTACGCGAGATTGGGCTGGTTCGGGTACAACCGGCCGTTCACCTCGCGCGAGGCCAGCATGCTCTCCTGGTTCCCCTGAAGTCCGCCGTTCTCAGGCTTGCGCATATAGTCGTGCATGGAGGTCTGGGCGGACTGGCGCGCGGTCATGTCGCTGGTTCCGGTGGGACGGTTATGCTCCGGGGTGTTGAACACGTCGCGGTTGCCGCGCGCATTCATCCCGTACAAGGCCTGATCCGACTGGCTGTACTTGCCGTCCGGACCCATCTTCGTCTGATCGGGCCGGTAATACACGGCGGGATCCCGGGGCGGTTGTCGCAAGGGCGGAGCCTGATTGGTCGGAACGCCGTAGCCGAGGGCGCCTTCCTGGCGCTGCAAGGGTTTTTCCGAACCGGGCGGCATGGGTTTGGGCTGAGGGGCCGGGCGCTGGGGAGCGATCTGCGCGGGCGGGGGTTTGGCCGGTCCGCCGGGCCCGGCGGGTTGCGAGAATTCGGAGGGCCCGTTGCGGACCGCCGGTTTCTTCTGTCCCGGCCAGGATGCCTGCTTGGGCTGCGGTGGTTCGGGAGCCTGCTGGGGTTGGGTGGGTGGACGCCGTCCCCCACCAGTGAGTCGTTTGAACATAAGCCGTGCCCCTCCTCGTATCGCCCTAATGTAGGTTGGAAAAGTGCTCCGTCCGCCGCCGCTTCCCTGCGCCGCGATAGATTGGGTTACGGTCCTATACCCGCGCCACTTTCCATCCCGCGAATGCGGCCGCAAATCAGGTCCTTTTCCGGGTCCTTTTCGAAGTTTCCGGACTTTTCCGGGCCTTCCACGCCTGTGCTGAAAACGCGGCAGCCCTTTTCCAGATTACGCGTAAATTGGGAGGACCAGATTCCCAGCGCCCATTCCGAAACCCGCCTGGAGGCAATCCATGTCCCTGCTCACCGTTAAACCCAAATCCGCCTGCCGCTTCGACCAGGTTTCCCTCGGCGAGATCATGCTGCGCCTCGATCCCGGCGACATGCGCATCAAGACCGCCCGCAGCTTCCGCGCGTGGGAAGGCGGCGGCGAATACAACGTCGCCCGCGGGCTGCGCCGCTGCTTCGGCCAGCGCACGGCGGTCGTGACCGCCTTCGCAGACAATGAAGTGGGCCGCCTGGTCGAGGACTTCATCCTCCAGGGCGGCGTCGACACCTCCTTCATCAAATGGGTCCCTTATGACGGCCTGGGCCGCGCCACCCGCGTGGGGCTCAACTTCACGGAGCGCGGCTTCGGCGCGCGCGGCGCGGTGGGCGTTTCCGATCGCGGCCATACCGCCGCCAGCCAACTCAAGAAGGGCGACATCGACTGGGAAGACATCTTCGGCAAGCAGGGCGCGCGCTGGTTCCATACCGGCGGCATCTATGCGGGCCTGTCCGAGACCACCCCAGAAGTGATCGAAGATGCCATGATCGCGGCCAAGAAATACGGCACCCTCATCTCCTTCGATCTCAATTACCGGCCCAGCCTGTGGAAGAATTTCGGCGGACAGAAACGCGCGCAAGAGGTGAACCGGAAACTCGCGCGTTACGTGGACGTCATGATCGGCAACGAGGAGGATTTCACCGCCTCCCTGGGCTTCAAGGTCGAGGGGACTGACGAGAACCTTTCCCACGTGGAAGCGGAGAATTTCAAGCAGATGATCGGCGAGGTCACCAAGGAGTTCCCGAACTTCAAGGTCATCGCCACCACCTTGCGCACCGTCAAGTCCGCCTCCATCAACGACTGGGGCGCCGTGGCCTGGGGCGGGGGCAAGTTCTTCGAATCGGCAATGCGTCGCGGGCTGGAGATCTACGACCGCGTGGGCGGCGGCGACAGCTTTGCGTCCGGCCTGGTGTATGGTCTGTTGGAAAAGGGCGATCTGGCCCAGGCGGTGGAATACGGCGCGGCCCACGGGGCCTTGGCCATGACCACGCCGGGCGACACGTCCATGGCGAGCTTGTCCGAAGTGGAAAGCCTGGTCAAGGGCGGCGGGGCGCGCGTACAGCGTTAGCTTCGTCGGAGGTCGGCGCCGCCTGCGACGGTGACCTCCTGCCAAGCATATTGTAAGCCTTTTTGCCTTGAATGAACCCGTTCCGGGCAACCGCGGTCGATGAACGTTTGCGGTGCGAACCGGAATCCCTCCGACCCTCAACGGACAACGATACCTGCTTGTCCCGGATCATAAATGCCACACGCGTCTCGGATCCGGTCAGGACCACCGAGGCCGAATCCGATGCCGTGCGCAAGATACCCCCCTGACACCCCTCGGGGATGCCTTTGATGGTGAACCGTCCGGAATCCACCACAGGGGAACCGACATCCTTCCACGCGGCATCATAAAGCAGGAATTCGCCTTCCGGAATGCCGCAGGAGAAATGGACCTGCTCCCCGCTGACGACTTTTCCGGACACGGTCTTCTTGATCCCGATAAGGGTTTTGGAAACCGCCGGCGCCTCTTTCGTCAATACGACGGTCAGGGACTCCTCGAAGGCCTTTCCGTCCGCGGAATCCCTGAGGTAACGCGTCCGATACCCCGGGTACGCCGTGGTCAAGCCCAGCCCGCCCGGCTTCACTCCCCCCAGGCGGAAACGGCCGGCTGCATCGGCTTCGCACCCGTAAATCAGGAACGAGGGAACCCGGCTGTGGTCATGGCTTCGGCAATCCCGCCAACCAATCCCTGCATACCGCCTCCACTTCGGCCAGCACATCCGACCGCGTCCGCCCGGATTTTTTCGCCACCCTGAGGCCATGGTCCGCGCCGGCGATCCAATGATGCATCCATTTGCGTCCCGAGGGAATCTTCGCCGTCTGCTTCGCAGCTTGCTCCGCGGCCATTTTCGCGTCCCTCTTCGTGGCCTTCTTCGCCGCCTTTTCTGCGGCCAACTTTGCCTGCTTCTCCACCGCCGCATCCATCAGCTTAGGGCTACAGAACGCGTCGCTAGTCCCGGATAAAGTCAGCAGCGGAACCTTAAGCGCATCCAGATGATCCAGCCGCAGCTTCTCCGGATGCCCGGGCGGATGCAACGGATAGGAGAACAGGATCAGACCGCGGCAGGGAAAGCCTTCGGCGGCCAACGCCAAGGCCGCGCGCGTGCCCATGGAGTGTCCGGCCAGGATCAAGTAGTCCGGCTTAACCTCGTCCACCACACGTTGGGCCGCGGCGCGGAAGCTCTCCGTCAATACCGGCATGCGATCGGGAAAGCCGCGGCCTTCGGCGCGATAAGGAAAGTTGAAGCGATGCGGACTTAGGCCCGCTGAGCCAAGAGCGGAGGCCAGGTCGAGCATATGCGGATGATCCATATGCCCACCCGCGCCATGGGCCAACACCACATGACCGCTTCCCGATTTCGACCCGGCTGCTTTTTTAGTTCCGGTCCGCTTTTTTGTTCCACGCTTCAATCCGGACACGGGCTTTGCGCCGTCGGCGACAGGGGATGCATTACGGGTACCGGCGGGAGCGCGTTTCGCGCTCTTCGCGTGCGTCGCAGATGCGGGTAAAAGAAAACCCGTCTTGGCTTGGACCGAGGCGGGTTTTTTCATCGGATCGATTTCGGGATGAGAGGCAGGTTTGCGAGCGGATCGCCGCTTACGGAAGCCTCTGGGAAAGCCTTTAAGGCATCCAGTGTTCGCGGCTCCAGAAGAGCATCAGGCCGAAGGCCGTGCAGAAACCGAAGAAGGAGTTCCACAGGACCAGACCCAGCACCAGGGTCGCGCCTGAGGATAGGGCGTAAGAGACGGAGCAAGCGGCCCCGGCGGCCCAAATGATGAAGAGTACGGCGGCGGAAAGAAGGTTCATGTTCGGCTCCACAATCCCTGGTCCGAAGTCCGGCAGGGCCCCCCAATGATAACAAATCGGGAAACCGGGAGTAAGGGCCGCGGGGGTCCCAAAGGAGACTTTTTGAGCGGAATTTCCGGCCGAACCGGTCTTGCGTGGGGGGAGCCGGTGCGACTAGCGGATGGGAAAGGTGAGGGCTTGGGAAAAAGGCGCGCCTCCCAGGGTGCCTTTCAGGAAATACGCGCCGGCTTCCAGGCCCGTCGACCCGATGGGACCAGAGCCTTGCCCGCGGAAGGAATCGATGCGGCGGCCGGAAAGATCGCGCAGGTCCAGCTGCCACACCATGGGCCGGGACAATTCCAACAGGAGGCGTCCCTCGCCGGTGCGGGTAATCCGCAATCCCGATAGTCCTGATAAGGCGCCTTCTCCGCGGGGCCGCGGGGCGATGCCCGCTTCCTGATCCGGCCAGACATAGCCTGGCGTGGTCCAGGGGTCCGCGGTCAGGGGACGGATCTTGAGATTGCGGTACCAGACGTGGCTGGCATGATCCTGGAGGAACAGTTTTCCCGCATGGATGTCGCCGTACAAGGGGAAGCTCGCGTATTTGCTCGCCGCGTATTTCGTCTTCCAATCGTCGCTGCCGATCATGTAATCCAAAAGCCGCATGCCGTTGCCGAAATGCGCCACGCGGTTTTCATACATCACCACGCGGAAGGTGTTGTATTCCTCGGCGGGCCGGATCCAGGGTTTCGCTGGCGCATACATGGCATAGCAGGCGCCGGCGCTGGTGGCGGTGATGCCGCCTTTATAGTCCGAGTGCAGCTTGCCGCAAACCTGGGACTCCGGACCCGTGCGCACGTTCTCGGAAGCTTCGGTTTCCAGATAGCGCAGGAAGATCCCGCTGTTGCCCGAGTCCGGCACTTTCCAGTCCAGGGAGATCTCGAAATTCTTCAAGACGAATGCTTCCGGCGCCAGCAGCGCGCCCGCCGCCGGGCCGCGCAGATAGATGGCACTGTCGTTGATGATCCACCCGTTCTCGGTGATGGCGGTCTTCTTGAAGGAATGCCAGCCGTTCAAAGTCTTCCCGTCGAACATGAGTTGCCAGCCCTGGGCCAGTTCGGCTTCGCTCAGGGTGTTTATGGCATTGGCGCCTTGAACATGGGCCTGGGAAAAGACGATGGCCAGGCACGTGGAAAAAAGCAGGGACGGAGGCACTCGCATTGCTTGGAAATATATGACCTGGATGGGATTTGGACGCACGGATTCACCCCTGGCCGACCCAGGGGATGGAAATCGGGGTCCGGCTGCGAGCGCTCATTTTGCTTCGTAAATATTCCTAATTTTATCGGTTATATTATCCATTTCATCCGCGTCTCGAAACCTTCCATCTGAGCCTATTGTGCGTAATAAATCATTTTTAAGCCATTTATTGGATAAAAACCGGAAAAATTAGGACAAAAAACTTAAACCCAAAATCCTCAATTCTGCTTCGTAATAAATATGGTTTTTAACGACATGAAAGCCGATTTCCGTTTTAAATTTGTCCTAAGGTTTTTCCAGTGGGGGATTTCCTGGAACGGATTCTAAGGGGGAGCGAATGAAAATCGAAAGACCAATCGAGCGGATTATTTCGGGAGCGATGGGAAGCGCCCTGCGGGGAATCATGGCCGCCGGCATCGCGATGATCACGATCGCGAATGCGCAAAGCGCGGATGGCGGCATATACGTGCCCGGGCCGAACAACGGACTCACCGCCGCCCAGGTCAAGGACGGCTATCAACTGCTGTGGAACGGCAAGGATTTCACCGGCTGGAAGACCTATCAGCAGGCCGCGCCCGGAACCAACTGGGGCATCTATGCCGAAGCGGGCAAGGAGAACGGCGCCAAGAAAAGCCTGGCGGCGGATTCCAACGTGATGGAAGTGCTCAGCGCCGGCGAAAGCATCTGGACCACGGACACCACCTTCCAGAATTTCGATCTCATGGTCGAGTGGCAGACGACTCCGGGCGAATCGCAGAACGGCGGCCTGCTGTATCGCTTCAGTGAAAAGACCAGCAAGGACAACAACGCTTCCGCGCCGGAATACCAGGTCTGCAACGACAAGTGGGTCTCGGAATGGAACGTGCCCGTGCAAACCGCCGGTTCCCTCTATGAACTGAAGCCGCTGCCCGCCTCGCGCCTCAACCTCGACAAATCGCCGAGCTGGACCCGCGCCGCCGGCCACTGGAACCAATCGCGCATCATCGCCTACGGAGGCCGCCTCGCGCATTTCGGCAACGGACTAAAGCTGGTCGAGGATCAGATGCTCACCCCGGATTGGAATACGCGCTATAAGGCTTCCAAGTACGGCAAGTGGCCCTACTTCGCCACCATCCATCCCGGCAGCATCTTCCTGCAGGATCACGGCCAGGCCAACGTGAAATACCGCAACGTGCGCATCAAGAAGCTGACCGAGAGCCCATGGGGTCCCAAGTCCCCGTACCTGAACAAGGTGGCCGCGGCCGCCGGCGACTCCGCCCTCATCGACACCATCACCTTCGCCACGGATCTCTTCCCCGCCGACGGCGTGCCCACCTTGCCGCATTTTGCAATCAACGCCATCGCCCCCAAGCTGGACATCCGCTCCAATTCCCAGGGCATCACGGTATTCACCGCGCGCCCGGGCGACTACACCGTGCGCCTGCACGATCTGCGCGGCGCGGACCTCTCCATCAAGCCCGTCCGCGCGGCCGACGGCATCTTCATCCCCGCGGCTTCGGCGCGCAACCGCGGTATCCTGAGCATCTGGAAGGGCGATCGCAAAGTAGAGGAGAAACTCCTTGGCCTCCCGTAATACCATCACCGCATCCCCCGTAGCATTTACGTTACCTATGCCGACCTGGCGGACCTTGCCGGCCATGCTGGCCCTGCCCGCGTTCCTGATCTTCGGGGCCGCGCCCCTGCGCGCGGAAGAGGAAAAAGACAGCATCGAAATCTCCAAGCCCGCCTTCTTCATCTCCCAGGAAGTCTCCCGGGTCTACAAAGGCGGCACGCATATCAAGAAGGAAGGACTGGACGACGCCTGGATGGAGCCCACCATCGGATCGGTGCGCTTCCAGGCCCACAAGAACACGCGCCTGGGGATGGATGTGATGCTCGCGGCCGTGTACTATGCCGCGCCGTACCATTACGATCAGCCGCAGAACTACACCCGCAACGTGGCCTTCTCCGCGCGGCGCCTGGACGCCAGCTATATCTTCGGGGATCCTGAAAAGCCTTCGCTGCGCATCGATGCCGGCATCTTCCTCCAGAAGTACAACGAATACTCCCGCAACCTGGGCGAATACATGTTCCGCACCTGGGCCTATCCCGGCATCATCGCCACGGGCGGCACCTACAATTATTTGGGGGACAACAGCGCCTGCCTCACGGGGCTCAAGGCGGCCCAGACCCTGGGGATCTTCTCCCACGAACTTCTCGTCACTCTGGAAACGGATCTCACGCCCGTCTACGATTTGAACCTGACCTATATGGCCAAAGCCAACTTCGGGAATATCCTGAAGGTGGGCGGCGGCGTGCAGATCGCCCGCGCCCTGCGCGCGGACGGGGACAAAGAGACCCAGATGAAATACTTCGACCACGCCGGCGTGTCCTATGGGGACGCCCCCGGTTATTACAAAAGCCTGGAAGCCGGCATCAACGAGAAACTGGCGCGGCCGGGAACCAGCCATGCGGACTCCGCGGCCTTGGCGACCGAACTCACCCAGGCCGTCACCGCGTCCGCGGTCCTGGAGAGCGTGAGCACGGGCCAGATCAATCCGTCCATGAAGACCATGACCAACGAGGCCATCAAGCCCATGTTGTATTTCTCCTTCGATCCCAAGCCCCTGATCGGCTCGCACCTGTTCGGACCCAAGGATCTGGTGCTGTACGGCGAAGCGGCCCTGCTGGGCGCGAAGAACTATCCCGTCTTCTATACCGAGATGGGCAGGCGCATCCCCATGATGATCGGCTTCAATTTCCCCGCCTTCAAGATCCTGGACGTGTTCTCCCTGGAAGTGGAATACTACGGCTCGCGCATGGCGCCGACCTTCCGGCCCAACCAGCCCAACGCCACGCCCACGCCCGTCGTCCCCGACTCCTATTACCCGGCCGACTGGGACAAGGACAACCTGAAATGGTCCGTGTCCGCGGAGTGCACCCTGGTGCGCGGTGTGACCTTGGCCGCGCAGATGGCGAGCGATCACGGCCGCTCCTGGGATTGGAATTATTACGGCCGGACCCCGTGGGAGATCTACACCACGCCAAGCCAATACTATTGGGGCCTGCGGCTGGCCGTAAGCATCTGACCTGAAGGCACCGGAGGGTGAGGGACGGGTAGCCTCGGCTGCTTGCCCTAAGCGGGGGATGGGAAGTCGTGGGGGCTTTCCTCCTCCGCGCCTTCGGACTCTGACCGACCAACCCTGCATTACCCATCCGACCTCCGCCCTCCGATTTGTGCCCCCTGGAAACGCACTTCGCCGAAAGCGGCGAAGCGGCTTTGAATTTGTAGTTGTCGACACCGCTCGCGAGCGCTCGCTCCCGGCTCACAGCCCCTTGTGGGCTGTTTGCCGCCCTGCCGTTAGCCCCAGCCGCCCATCCCATTCCTTCCCAGCCCTCCTTTTTCGTTCAATCCCCTTCCTTCCCTCTCCCCAGCGAATTTCCCCTAAAACCCACAGATACGGCTATTTTTACGCAAATTAGGCTATTTTTTTAGCCTGGGTGGGTCGCCAAAAGAGATATCGATAAATCACGATAAGTCGATGTATTAATTCCGGGAATATTGTATAATTGGACCAACGGCCTTGCCGGCCACGGCCGACCTGAGGGTCGGCTTTGAAACTTCATCAGGAGCTCTCAATGTCCAGACAGCTATTCACTTCCGAATCCGTTTCCATGGGCCATCCCGATAAGATGGCCGATCAGATTTCCGACTCCATCCTCGATGCCATGCTGGAACAGGATCCCAAGAGCCGCGTGGCCTGCGAAACCATGATCGCAACCGGCATGGTGGTCGTGGCCGGCGAGATCACCACCAAGGCGAGCATCGATTTCCAGAAGGTCGTGCGCGAGGCCATCGCCCGCACCGGATACACCAACGCGGAATGGGGCTTCGACGCCAAGACCTGCAGCGTGCTGGTGGCGCTCAACAAGCAGTCCCCGGACATTTCCCAGGGCGTGACCGAAGGCGAAGGCCTCCACAAGGAGCAGGGCGCCGGCGACCAGGGCATGATGTTCGGATTCGCCTGCGATGACACCCCCGAGCTGATGCCGATGCCCATCCATTACAGCCACCGCCTCGTCGAGAAGCTGGCCGAGCTGCGTGAGAAGGGCGTGCTCACCTGGCTGCGTCCGGATGCGAAGTCCCAGGTCACGGTCGAATACGTGGACGGCAAGCCCAAGCGCATCGACGCTGTGGTAGTGTCCACCCAGCACGGCGAAGAAGTCTCCCATGAGACCATCGTGAAGGAAGTCATCGAGAAGTGCATCAAGGCCATCATCCCGGCCCATCTGCTCGATGCCAACACCAAGTACTACATCAATCCCACCGGCCGCTTCGTGGTCGGCGGCCCCATGGGCGATTGCGGTCTCACCGGCCGTAAAATCATCGTCGACACCTACGGCGGCATGGGCCGGCACGGCGGCGGCGCCTTCTCCGGCAAGGATCCGTCCAAGGTGGACCGTTCCGCGGCGTATGCCGCGCGTTACGTGGCCAAGAACATCGTGGCGGCCGGCCTGGCCACCAAGTGCGAAGTCCAGGTGGCCTACGCCATCGGCGTCGCCAAGCCCGTCTCCATCTACGTGGACAGCTTCGGCACCTCCAAGCTTTCCCCCGAAACCCTCGAAGCCCTGGTGCACGAGCACTTCGACCTGACCCCGGGCGGCATTATCCGCACTTTGGATCTGCTGAAGCCACGCTACAAGGCCACCGCCACCCACGGCCACTTCGGCCGCAAGGGCGATTCCTTCACCTGGGAAAAGACCGACAAGGCGGAAGCGCTAAAAGCCTCGGCCACCAAGCTCACCGCCAAGCCCCAGTTGGCCACGGCGTAAGCGAAGGGGTCTTGAGAACGGCGCGTTCAGGTCGCTTGGGGCTTCGCGCCCCGGTCGACCTCCGCGCCGCCGGATGCGAAGCATCCACGGAGTCTGGAGCAAATGCAAAAACCAACGCATTCTACTCCAGACCCCGGACTCCGGACTCCAGACGTGAACTTGCAAACCTGAACCTGACGTCCAAATTCACCCAAGCTTCCCGAACTGATCTTCCTCCACATAACAAGGAAAAACGAAATGTCGACCATGACCCAAGAAGCCCCCAAGGGCGTCAAGTCCACCCAGTACAACGCCCCCGCCTGGGGTAACTTCCAGGTTGCGGATATGAGCCTCGCCGATTTCGGCCGCAAAGAGCTCGACGTCGCCGAGAAGGAAATGCCCGGCCTGATGTCCACCCGCGAGAAGTACGGCAAGTCCAAGCCCCTCAAGGGAGCGGATACAATGCTCCAACAGGGAAAGATCGACGTAGTTCAATTCGAATATAACTACACATGGATCCGCGCAAGAAATTTTCTTAGGGATATATTTGATATTCTCGGGGAAGGAGAAGGAAAGTATCTGTACGATATATATAAGGCCTATCCCACGAAGGCGGTAAAAATAGACGGCTACAGAACTACCATGGACAACTTTAAATTTGCGACTTACTTTTTGGTGAGAAGGGGGTATAAAATATATTAAATCGGTT
>OBEQ011165322.1_pt1 | contig 11778 bp, 11 predicted proteins | sample 1670901 | NCBI WGS metagenome assembly OBEQ01 (sample SAMEA104232315, study PRJEB22302) | groundwater metagenome | biome: forest; feature: aquifer; material: groundwater | place: USA | collected 2011-08-07 | depth 5.4 m | reverse complement strand
CCGAAGGAGACGTAGCCGGTCAGGCCGGAGATCAGGTTCCAGCTCTGTGCCAGGGCCACCCACATGAAGAGCTGAAGCATGAACCTGATCCCGTAGCCGCTGGCCATCGTCGGATAAAGCGCCAACCCGAAGAGAAGGACCCCGAGGCTGGCCTGGAACGCGCGTTTCACGTCGAGCGCCCTCCGAGGAGCCCCGTGGGGCGGAGGAGGAGGACCAGCACCAGAAGCAGGTACGCCACCGCCTCGGAGACCTGGGTGGTCAGAAAGAGGGAAGAAAGCTGCTCCACGAGTCCCAGCAACATGCCCCCGAGGAGAGCCCCGGGATAGTTCCCCGCCCCGCCGAGCACGATCACCAGGAACGACTTGAAGGTATAGACCTGTCCCATCTCCGGCTGGATGGCCACCATCACCGCCACCAGGCTCCCGCCTGCCGCCGAAAGCGCGGAGGCAATACCGAAAGAGTACAGGTGGATCCGCTGGACATTGATCCCGCAGACCATGGCAACCTCGCGGCTCTGGGAGGTGGCGCGGATGGCCTTGCCGAGCTTGGTCCTCTGAAGGAACCAGAAGGCGAAGAGGGTGAGGGTCACCGCGAAGGCGAAGGACACCACCCGTGATTTGGAGAACGCGAACGGCCCGAGCAGAAAGGCGCCCGTGAGAAACTCCACCGACCTGAGGTCGGAGGTGAAGGCGAGCTGAGCCATGTTCACCAGGGCGATGGAGATCCCGAACGTCAGAAGAAGTGAGGAGAGTTCCGGGGCGTCCACGACCCGGCGAATAAACGTCCGCTGGAGCAGTACTCCGAGGAGGAACATCAGCGGCATGGACACCAGGAGCGAGAGGTACGGGTTGAAGCCGAGGATGTGAAACCACCAGAAGGTCGTGTAGGCTCCCAGCATCAAGATCGTGCCGTGGGCGATGTTGATGACCCGCATGACGCCGAAGATGAGGGCCAGTCCAAGGGCCACCAGGGAATAAAGCGCGCCGGCCAGGAGGCCGGAGATGACCACCTGGCCGACCATGGCGGGGGTGATGACGACGTTCATACGTCGGAGGGGGCCTCGACGGCCCCCTCCGATTCCTCCCCCTTAGGGTGGCGCCGGCAAAGCCGGCGCTCGAACCGCGCCCGCTCTCACCGCTCAGACCAGGGGGGTGTCGGGAACCGCGCCTTGCCCGCGGCCAGCTCGTCCGGCCAGACGATCACCTTCCTGCCTTCCTGCCACTGGAACATGACCATCTTGTGAGAGATCTGGAAGCCGTCCTGATCCACCTTGAATCCGCCGTACACCGTATCGGTATTCGTTTTCAGGATCGCTTCCCGGATCTTTTCGCCGTCCAGGGAGCCCGCGCGCTTGACCGCCTCCACGAGAACCTGGCAGCCCGCGTAGCCCCCGGCTGAGTGATAGGAGAGATCCACCCCCGGGTACTCCTTCGTGTAGGACTCAAGGAACGCCTTAGACCCGGGGTACGGGAGCTCCACCTCCCACTGGGTGGCGCCATACACGAACTCGGCGTTCTTCCCCAGGAGCTGGTAGAACGTGGGCAGGTCCCCGCCGACGGTCACCCCGTACATCTTGGGGTTCACGTTCAGCTCCCTCATCTGGCGGGTGATAGCCACCGCGTCATCGAAGTAGGTCGCCGCCCCAATCACGTCCGGATTGGCCGCCTTCATCTTGGTCAGGATCGCTGAGAAGTCGGTGTTGCCCTTCGGATAGGCCTCGACGAAGACCACCTGGAGCCCCTTCTTCTTGGCGATCTCAATGGTTCCCTGCACCGTCGCCTTGGGAAAGAGCGTGTCCTCGTTGACGATGGCCACGGTCTTGAGCCCCTTCTTGGCGGCCACATCGATGAGCCCCTCCAGGTACGCCTCGGCCGGAGATTGCATCATGAAAATGAACTTCCGCCCCTTCTTGAAAATCGCCGTGGTAGAAGCCATGGGAGCCACCATCGGCATCTTGTACTTCTCGTTCACGTTGGCCACGGCCTCGGTGATCGCCGAGGAGTACGGCCCCATGACCAGATCCACCTTGTCCTGGGTGATGAGCTTCTCGTAGAGGCGGACGCCGGTGGCGGGCTGGGACTGGTCGTCGTAGAGGACAAACTCGATCTTCCGCCCGAGGACCCCTCCCTTCTCGTTCACGTGCTTGGCGCAGAGCTGGTAGCCTCGACTCTGGTTCTGGCCGAGCGCGGCGTACGTCCCGGTCAGCGAGAGCGACGCCCCGATCTTGATCGGCGCCTGGGCTGCCGCCGGCATCCATAACCCCGCCGCGAAGATGAGCACGGTCGCGAGCCAGGCGGTCTGTCTCATCCATCGAGCCATGTCATATCCTCCCGTGCAAAGTGCCCATCACGAATAGCAGATTCCCTCGAATGTGTCAAGGAGCGGCGCCCTCGCCACCGGCCTTGACAGCCTCTTGGGAGAGTTCATAGACTGCCGCCAATGGCTCCCCCTCGCCCCGCGCCCCCGCTCGATGGCCTGACGGTTTTGGACCTCTCCACGCAGCTCTCCGGTCCCTACTGCTCCATGCTCCTGGGCGACCTCGGCGCCGACGTCATCAAGGTTGAGCGGCCGGGTCAGGGCGACGATGCCCGTGCCTTCCCGCCGTTCGTCAACGGCCAGAGCGCCCCGTTCATGACCTTCAACCGGAACAAGCGAAGCCTCGCGCTGGACCTGAAGCGCCCCACCGGCCGCGAGATCTGCCTGAAGCTCGTGCGGCAGGCGGACGTGTTCCTTGAAAACTTCCGACCCGGCGCGGCCGAGCGTCTCGGCCTCGACTACGCGCAGGTGTCCGCGGGCAACCCCAGGATCATCTACTGCTCGATCTCCGGTTTCGGCCAGACCGGTCCCTACCGGGAACGCGGCGGCTTCGACCTGATCGCCCAGGGAATGTCCGGCCTCATGTCCATCACGGGGGAGGAAGACGGACCGCCGCTTCGGGTGCCGATCCCCCTATCGGACATCGGCGCCGGGATGTTCGGCGCCATCGGCATCCTGGCCGCCCTCAGGGCGCGTGACCAGAGCGGCCGGGGGCAGTGCGTCGACACCTCGCTCCTCGAGACGCCGATCGCCTGGTCGGTCTACGAGGCGGCCAGCTACTTCGCCACCGGCGAGATCCCCCCGCGGCTCGGGGCCGGGCACCGGGCCAGCGCCCCTTACCAGCCGTTCCGCACGCAAGACGGCTGGCTGAACCTGGGGGCGGCGGGCCAGCAGTTCTGGCCGAAAGTCTGCGAGGTCCTGGGCCTGACAGACCTCGTCAGCGATCCTCGCTTCGTCACCAACGCCCTGCGCGTCAAGCACCGGAAGGAGCTCGCCGCGCTCCTCCAGGAGCGGTTTGACCGCGCGACCACCGCTCATTGGCTGTCCCGGCTGGAGGCCGAGGAAATCCCGGCTGGCCCCATCCTGACCTACGACCAGGTCTTCGCCGACCCGCAGGTCCGGCACCGCGAGATGGCGGTGGACGTGGACCACCCGGTGGCCGGGCGCACGCGCGTCCTCGGAGTGCCCATCAAGCTGGGAAACACGCCGGCCGGCGTCCGGCAGCCCGCCCCGACCTTGGGCCAGCACACCGAAGAGATCCTGAAGGACTTGGGTTACTCCGAGTCCGAAGTGCACCGACTGAGAGCCGAGGCCGTCATCGGCTAGAACGACGCCCGCGTCGGCCCGCGCCGCGCCGGGCTTTGGCCCGGGGGGCGGCCTGCGCCACGGGGCGCTTGAGGCTCCCGGGGTAGACAGAGTATTCCATCTGCTGGCTGATGCGCTCGCGCGCGTTCGCCCCCCAGAACCGTTCGACGAGGTAGAGTCCCAGGTCCAGCGCCGACGACCCCCCCCCGGCGGTGATCACGTTGCCCTCGTCCACGATGCGCCGGTTGCGCACGACCTCGCCGCAGTACGGCGCCAGCAGCTCGTAGGCGTTGTGGTGCGTTGTGGCGCGCTTGTCCCGGAGGTACCCGGCCTTGCCGAGCAGGAGCGACCCGGTGCAGACGCTGGCGACGGGGCGCTCCGACCCCCATTTCTTGAGGTACTCCATGCACCAGCCGTCTCCCATCAGCCGCCGGGTCCCGAGTCCCCCCGGGATGTAGAGGAGGTCAAAGGCCGAGAGGTCATCGTAGACCCCATCGGGGGAGAGCTTGATCCCGGTCTCGTCGGAGATCTCGGAGTGGGTCCCGACGAATCGGTGAGTCACCTCGGGGTCAATGCCCATAAGGGCCACTCGCCGGAGGCTGTCGTACGCGCCGACCAGGTCGAGGAGCGTCAGCCCCGGAAAGACGAAGAATGCGATCCGCTTAACGGGCCGCACGCCGGTCTCCTTACGCGTGTCGCGCGCGCTCGGCGCGCTCGATCACCTTCCGGGCGCGCGTCAGGTGAGGCATGTCCATCATCCGTCCCCGGAAGGCAAAAGCGCCTCGACCATTCCGCTGGTGCTCCTCGAAGGCGGCGATCACTTCCCGGGCCTCTTCGACCGCCTCCTTCGAAGGGGTGAAGACCTCGTTGATCACGGGGATCTGGTTCGGGTGGATGGAGATCTTCCCCGTGAACCCCATCAGGACCGCGTCCTGGCACTCCCGCCGGAGCCCGTCCAAATTGGGAATATCGGTGAAGACGGTATCAACGGCCTCCACCTGCGCAGCGGCAGCCGCCACCGCCGTCATCACCCGTGCGTACCGCGGGATATCGAGATACCGCCCGTCCGCGTCCCGGGTTCGCTCGAGCCCCATGGCGGCTCCCAGATCCTCGACCCCCCAGGAGACTGCGGCGATGCGCGGGCTGGCCTTGGCGACCTCCGCGATGTTGAGTAATCCCTCGGGAGTCTCAGTCGCGATGAGGAGAAGCCTGGCCGATCCACGCGGCAGGCCGTGCGCTCGCTCCAGCTCGTCGAGGATCGCGCCGACGGCCCGGACGTCCGCGGCGTTCTGCGGCTTGGGGACGACGTAGCCATCGGGACGTCCGGCAATCGTGCCCTCCAGATCGGCCCGGCCGAGCTCGGTGGACGGCGGGTTGATTCGAACCCACCGCTCCCTGCCGCCGAAGTCCAGGGTCTGGAGCCAGCGGAGCACGATCCCCCGGGCTTCAGCTTTTTTCTCGACGGTCACCGCGTCCTCGAGGTCCAGAATCAGCGCATCCGCGGGCAGGGTGCGGGCCTTGCCCATCATCCGCTCATTGCCGCCGGGAACGAAGTGAAACGAGCGCCGCAGGCCCGTCACGCCGGCGGCCCCGGGATCCGCCGCCGCATCATCGCCGCGCGTCGGCAGCGCATAATGAGCTCGCCCCGCTGATTCCTGGCGCGGTGCTCGAAGATCACGATCCCCCACTGGGGGCGCGAGCGCGACTCGCGCTTTTCGATGACCTCGGTCTCGGCGTAGACGGTGTCGCCGTGGAACACCGGCTTGGGAAATTCGACTTTCTCGAAGCCGAGGTTACCGACCGTTGTGCCCAGTGTCGTGTCCCGCACCGAGAGCCCGACCGCGAGGCCGAGGGTCAGGAGACTGTTGACCAGGGGCTTGCCGAACTCGGCCTTCGAGGCCGCCTCGAAGTCGAGGTGGAGCGGCTGAGGGTTCATGGTGAGGCAGGTAAAGAACACGTTGTCCGCCTCCGTGATGGTGCGGCCGGGCTCGTGCTGGAACACCTGCCCCACGGTAAATTCCTCGAAGAGCTTCCCCGCCACGGTATCTCACTCGACGGCGACACCAGCCACCGTGAATGTCCCGTCGCGCTCCTCGAGCGTCACCGTCCCCTTTCCTTTTCGCTCGGAGCCCCCCGCCTTGACCGTGATCTCGTCCACGGTCACACCCTTCACCCTACCCTCCACGCGGACCGCCGAGAGGCCCCGGAACGGGAAGATCAGTTCGGCGTCCGCTTTCTTCGCCTCCGCCTCCAGCGCGTACTCTGTCCCGCCGACCTTCACCGTCACATTGTTGCCCGCCCGGGCCTTGACGGCTTCCCAATCCTTTTTCCCCCAAGCTAGCAGAAACTCTTGGGCCGTCTGGATGTGCGCGGCCACCCCGGGCGCGGTAGCCTCCTTCTTCTCCTGTGCCCGGGCGGGATTCGACCCAAGAAGGACAGCGAGCCCCATCACGAGGATTGCCGCGAGCCAAGCCATGGTCGCCTTTCCTCCCTTCCTGATGTGCTTCGTCTCCATTTTCCGGAACGCCCCCGACTCTACTTGTGCCCCGAGCACCTTGTCAATTGCCCAAGTCCCGGAAATTTCAGCGCTCAACCTAGCTCCGAAACACGGTTCCGTTCAGAAAATCAGCCTGATTTTATCCACAAATTAGCCACAACTTGTGGATAAATGCGCCCATGAGCCCTAGATCTGGTGTCAAGACAGAATGGCAAGCCAAAAGTCCCTCTGTTGACAGGGGTTTGGGCTTCGTTTAGAGTGGTGGTTCGGGAAAAAACCGATGATCACTGTTCCGGCGCATCGGGTAAAGCAGTTCGGCCTCGAGTTCTACCAGGCCTCGTTTTCGGCCAAGGACATCGATCGCCTGGTCAAGTTCGAAGTCCTGGACTATTCAGGCGGCTTGCCCGAGGAGGCCCCCAAACCGAAGCGCGTCTCCCGCTCCCGCGTCAACTGGGAGATGCTGGAAAAGCGGATCGGCGAGAGCGAGGCTGCCTACCAGCGGCCGGTCATCCGGCGAAAGATCGAAGAGCTCGTCTCGTACTACCGGGATTGCAGGGAGGCGGGGACCCTGCCGGCGATCCCGGGCGCGGTCATCATCACCTCGGAGAAGCGCTTCACGTTCACGCCGCTGGCGAGCCACCACGACCTGGGCCTCCTGCAGATTCCCGAGGAGCACGGCGTGCTGAGAGTCCTGGACGGCCAGCACCGGCTCCTGGCTCTGCACGCGCTGACCCAGGCCGGTGAAGTGTTGGGGATCGAGGTGCCGGCGGTGTTGTTCGACACGCTGGACGCGCGGCAGATCGTGGAGCTCTTCGTCACGATCAACGCCAAGCACACCCGTCTCAACCCCTCCCACATCGTCAGCCTGGCTGGACGGAAGCTCTACCCCGACCCCAACCAGGCCATGGCCCACGATGTGATCCGGTCCCTGAACGAGGACGACACCTCTCCGCTCCACGGCGACATCAAGATGCTCGGCACGGGGCGCGGCCGCGTGTCCCAGGCGCCCCTGGCCGAGGAGATCGTGGACTTCCTCGAGACGGTCCAAAACGTCGGCGGCAGCGCCCGGATCCAGGAGCTCCGCCAGGGTGCCAAGCGGTTCTTCCTGAACTACGTGAAGGCGATGGGCGGCGTCTTCGCGACCGCCTGGGCGGGCCGGAAGTACTCGATCAAGACGGGCGCGGCTCTCCGAGCGTTCATCCGGGTGGCGCCGGACGTCATGGCGCGGGCGCGGGAGCTCCGCAAGGATCCGTTCGACCTTCACGCCATCCGCGAGGCGATCAAGCCCTGGGGCTCCCGGCTCGGCGACCGTCGTTTCGAGACCGAGGGCGAGTGGAAGCAAAAGCTGGCGGGCGGCACCCGAGGGACCGTGGAGACGCTGACGCGAGAGCTCCGCGAGGCCCTTCGAAGCTAGCTATCGCCCCACCGGAAGTTGGCCGCCAGGATCTCGTAGGTTTTCCTCCCGCCCGGCACCTGGGCAATCACCCTGTCGCCAACCTCTTTGCCGATCAGCGTGCGCGCCAGCGGGGACATGATCGAGATCTTCCCCTTGGCAGGCTCTGCCTCATCCGATCCCACGATCTGGTAGCGGACCTCCTTGCCCTCCTCATCCTGGAGGCGGACGGTCGAGCCGAAGGTCACCCGGTCGCCATTGGTCGGCAGGTCAATGACCTCAGCGTGGCCCAGCTTCGCTTCCAGCTCGTTGATGCGTCCTTCGATGAAGGACTGCTTCTCCCGGGCCGCGTGGTATTCGGCGTTTTCGGCCAGGTCGCCGTGGCTGCGGGCCTCGGCGATCGCCCTCGTGATCCCGGGGCGCTCCTCCCTCTTCAGCCGTTCGAGCTCGGCCTTGAGGTGAGCGAAGCCCTGCCGGGTCATGGGGGTGCGCTGTAGAGCCATGGATCCTAGAGCCTCACGAAGCCTTAGTGTACGGCAAGTCCCCTTGACACAAAAAGATTTAGATGATTAACTAATTGAACCTGCGGGGATAGGACGATGCAGGATGACCTCGCCGACACGAGCCGTCACCTAGTGGATCTGCTCACCACGCTTTTGTCCTCGACCTTCCGCCAGATCCTCTGGAAGCAGGCGCTCGAACTCGACCTCAACTACTCCCAGGCCCAGCTCCTCTTCCACGCGGCGCGCCATCCGGGCGCCCTCATGGGGGATGTGGCCCGGAGCTTCGGCATCACGCTTCCCGCCGTCACCCAGGTCGTGGACCGGCTGGAAGCCAAGCAGTTTCTCCGCCGCGCCGACGACCCCCGAGACCGGCGCCAGGTCCACCTCTTCCTCACCCGGAACGGGGAAATCCTGGCCCGGAAACTGGAAACCCTCCAGGTGAAAGGCCTCTCCCGCGTCCTCAGGCGGCTTACGCCCGCCGACCGCAAGGACGTGATCCGAGGCATCGAGCGGTTGGTCTCCGCCGCGCGGGACACCGTATGAAACGGGCGGGATGGGCGCTGCTCCTGGCACTCCTGCTCACGGCCTGCGGCCAGTCCCAGGCGCAGGACCCCAAGAGGAAAGAGCAGGCGGAACCCAAGCCGTTGCCCGTCACGGTGGCCCGCGTGGAGACCCGTGCGGTCCAGCGAAGCGTCGAGACCATCGGCAGCCTCCTTGCCTGGGAAGAGAGCCAGGTCAAGGCGGAAGTCGCGGGTACCGTGGACAAGCTTTTCGCGGACCTGGGAGACCGGGTGAAACTCGGCCAGACCCTCGCCACGCTGGATGCCCGCGAGTTCATCCTGCAGGTGCAGCAGGCCGAGGCCAGCCTCCGCATGGCTCGCGAGACCGCGGGGCGGACGCGCGCCGAGCAGGAGGAGGCCAAAGCCAACGCGGAGCGCGCGGAGGAGCTGTACGGGCGAGAGCTAATCGCCGCCCAGGAGCGCGACCGCTGGCGCACCCAGTACCGGGTCACGCAGGCCCTGGCCCAGTCGAGCGACGCCGACATCCAGCGGATGGAGGCCGCCCTGGGCGTCGCGCGGAAGAAGCTCCAGGACGCGACGATCCGCGCGCCGATCGGGAGCGCCGTGGCGAAGCGCCACGTCAACGTCGGCGAATTCGTCAAGGACGGCACCGCCCTCTTCTCCCTCGTCGTCGCCGACCCGCTGAAGTACGCCGGCACGGTCACCGAACGGTATGCCCCCGAGCTTCGGGGCGGCCAGGCCCTCCAGCTGACGGTGGAGGCTTATCCGGGGCAGACTTTCTCGGGCCAGGTGACCCGGGTGGCGCCCGCGGTGGAGGTGCAGACGCGCAACCTTTCGCTGGAGGCCCGAGTGCCGAATCCCGACGGCCGCCTCCGCCCCGGTTTCTTCGCCAAGGGATCCGTGCTGACCCGAAAGGACGAAGCAGTCGCCTTCGTTCCCGCCGAGGCCATCACGTACTTCGTCGGCATCAACAAGGTCTTCGTCGTGTTCAACGGGAAGGTTCAGGAGCGCCTGGTGAAGCCCGGCGCGCGCCAGGGCGGCTGGGTCGAGATCGTCGAAGGCGTCAAGACCGGCGAGGTCGTGGCCACGACCAACCTCCCCCAGCTCTTTCACGGCGCGTCCGTCACGGTGGTTCAGAAACCATGAGCTTCCTCGAGGTCTTCGTCCGACGTCCGGTCTTCACCACGATGCTCATCACCGCGCTCGTGGTGCTGGGGCTGGCCTCCTTCATCCAGCTGGGCGTGGACATCTTCCCCAAGGTGGACCTCCCCACCATCACCATCACGACGCGGCTGCCCGGCGCCAGCCCCGAGGAGATCGAGAGCCAGATCACGAAGCCCATCGAGGAGGCCGTCAACACGATCAGCGGCCTCGACGAGCTCCGCTCCAGCACCATCGAGGGGCAATCTCAAATCTTCGCGACCTTCGTGCTAGAGCGCAACGTCCAGGAGGCGGCCAACGACGTGCGGGAGAAGGTCGCCACGGTAGTCTCCCGCTTTCCGGCAGGCACCGAATCGCCGATCATCGAGAAGGCCGACCCGGATTCGGCCCCGATCATGGCCCTGGTGGTCTCGGGCCAGCGCTCGGCCCGCGAGGTCACCGAGATCGCGGACAAACGCATCAAGCGCCAGCTCGAGACCGTGCAGGACTTAGGCGCCATCACGCTGGTGGGCGACCGGAAACGCGAGATCCAGGTGCTTGCGGACCCGAACAAGCTGACCGCCTTCGGCCTCTCCATCCAGCAGATCAAGGACGCCCTCCTCCGTCAGAACGTCGAGATCCCGGGCGGGCGCGTCACCGAAGGCGGCCGCGAGGAAGGGCTCCGGACCCTCGGCCGCCTCGAGTCCCCCGCGGCCTTCAACGACCTGATCGTGGCGGACTTCAAGGGGGCGCCGGTTCACGTCCACGACATCGCCACCGTGCTGGACGGCGAAGAGGAGCCCAGGACGCTCTCGCGCCTGAACGGCCAGAACGCCGTCAGCCTCCTCATCCGCAAGCAGTCGGGCACCAACACCGTCGAAGTCGTGGACGCCGTGAAGAAAAAGCTCATCGAGGTCCAGAAGGGATTGCCGCCGGACATCAAGTTCGAGATCGTCCGCGACCTTTCCCGCTTCATCAAGCGATCATTCCACGAGGTCCAGGATCACGTGCTCCTGGGCGGCCTCCTCGCCAGCCTCATCGTCGCCATCTTCATCGGCAACCTGCTCTGGTGGGAATCCGCCGCCATCGCCGCCATCGTGGCCGCGGTGGGGACAGCCTTCGCCGCGGGCGACCCCGAGGTCCTGCTCCGGGTCACCGGCGCGGCGATCGTCGTCACGATGATCTTCTTCCTGGCCATCAACAGACTCCGCCCCGCGTTCGTCGCCGCCCTGGCCATCCCCTGCTCCATCATCGCCACGTTCACGGCCATGCGCATCGCGGGATTCACGCTGAACAACCTGACGATGCTGGGGCTTTCCCTCTCCACGGGCATCGTGATTGACGACGCCATCATCGTCCTGGAAAACATTTTCCGCCACCACGAGGAGGAGGGCCGCCCGCCGTTCGAGGCCGCGATCACGGGCACCCGCGAGATCGCGCTCGCAGTCATGGCCACCACGCTCTCTCTCGTCGTGATCTTCCTCCCGGTGGCCTTCATGGGCGGGCTCGTCGGAAAATTCTGGAACTCCTTCGGGCTGACGGCGACGTACGCCATCATGGTTTCCCTGGTGATGGCGTTCACGCTGACCCCGATGCTGACCGCCCGGATTCTGTCCGCCCGCACCGGGGAGCATGCCCCCCACGCGTCGAAGGAGTCCCGGTTCTACCGGATGATCGAGCATTCGTACGAGGCCCTCCTCGCGCCGTGCCTCCGTCACCGTCTCCTCGTGCTGGGAATGACCGCGTTCATCCTGGTGGGTGGCGTGTATCTCTTGAGCCGCTCCAAGCTGGAGTTCGTGGTGGACGACGACATGAGCGAGTTCGAGGTGCTCGCCGAGGCCCCTCCCGGCTCGTCGCTCGAGCGAAGCACCGAGATCGTGCGAGCGCTGGAAGGGGAGATCCGCAAGGTCCCCGAGGTGCAGACCCTGTTTGCCACCATCGGCGTCCGCGGCCAGTACCAGTCGAGCGTCACGGACATTTCCGTCTACGTGGGCCTCACGCACCTCTCCCAGCGCCAACGGTCCCAGGAGGAGATCAAACAGGATGTCCGGCAACGGCTCGCCCCCGTCCCCGGGCCCCCCCTCAGGGCCCCACAGACAGGCT
>OBEQ012268178.1_pt1 | contig 11780 bp, 9 predicted proteins | sample 1670901 | NCBI WGS metagenome assembly OBEQ01 (sample SAMEA104232315, study PRJEB22302) | groundwater metagenome | biome: forest; feature: aquifer; material: groundwater | place: USA | collected 2011-08-07 | depth 5.4 m | reverse complement strand
GGATTCCCGCCTTCGCGGGAATGACGGGTGAGTAGTTACGTAAAAACAGCTTAGCTTTCCTCATCATCTTTATCCTCGCCACCCATCTCAAGTTCCCTAATTTTACGTGTTAGCGTATTGCGTCCCCAGCCGAGTAACACGGCGGCATCTCTACGGCGCCCTGCTGTGTGCTTAAGAGCAGTTTCAATCATGATTTTTTCAAAGATTGGCACTGCACTGTCGAGCAGACTTTTCTGACCGCGGGCTAACTCTTGGTCTGCCCAATTGCGCAACGCCAATTGCCAGTTGTTGGTGGCGGTTTCACTCTCCTGTTGTTCGAGTAATTCAGGCGGCAGATCTGATACATGGACTTCGCGTCCCGCCGCCATCACGGTAATCCAGCGACAGGTGTTTTCCAGTTGCCGAACGTTGCCAGGCCACGCGAGTTTACACAGGTAATTTTCTGATTCGGGCAATAGTGATTTTGGCTCAACGCCTAACTCATCCGCCGCTTTGGCAAAAAAATGTTGCATCAAGCGCGGAATATCTTCGCGTCGATCGCTCAACCTTGGAATATGAATGCGAATGACGTTTAAGCGGTGAAAAAGATCTTCGCGGAAACGTCCTTGTTTGACCAGGCTTTCTAGATCTTGGTGAGTGGCAGCAATAATACGGACATCAACTTTAATCGGCGTATGTCCACCCACACGATAAAATTCACCATCGGCTAGCACACGCAATAAACGTGTTTGAGTATCCGGTGGCATATCGCCGATTTCGTCCAAGAACAGCGTGCCGCCATTTGCCTGTTCGAAACGTCCGGTTCTTTGATTAGCCGCACCAGTGAACGCACCTTTTTCATGACCGAATAACTCAGATTCAATTAAATCGCGCGGGATTGCTGCCATGTTCAAGGCGATAAATGTCTTGCTGGAGCGCGGGCTGTGTTTGTGGAGAGCTTGCGCCACCAGCTCTTTACCTGTGCCCGATTCGCCGTTAATCAGTACCGTAATATTGGATTGCGAAAGACGACCAATAGCGCGAAACACCTCTTGCATCGCTGGCGCTTCGCCAATGATCTCGGTGGAGGCGGACATTTGAACCTCGCGCGATTCGGTTTTTTGTTCGTGGGCATGGGTGATTGCCCGCTTGGCCATCGCCACGGCTTCGTCTACATCGAATGGTTTTGGCAAGTACTCAAATGCGCCACCCTGATAGGAGGCCACCGCGCTCTCTAAATCAGAGTGTGCCGTCATAATAATAACGGGGATATGCGGATAGCTGTCCGTAATGTGAGAAAGCAGCTGTAGGCCGCTCGCGCCGGGCATTCTTATATCGCTGATAATGACGTCTGGTTGTTCCCTTTCCAGTTGTTGTTGCATCGTTGTGCCATTCTCAAAGCTCACCGATTTGATATCCGCTTGATGCAAGGCTTTTTCTAGCACCCATCGAATTGATCGATCATCATCAACTATCCAGACGTTACTTTGCTTAATGTTCATGATTGAGCCCTAATGGAATATAGATACTGAATTTAGTGCGGCCCGCTTTGCTTTCGCATTCGATAAGGCCGTTATGTTGATTTAAAATCGATTGTGATATTGAAAGCCCTAAGCCAGTGCCTTCTGCTCTGCCACTCACCATGGGGAGAAATATGCTCTCTTGGAGTTCTGCTGGTATGCCTGGTCCGTTGTCTACAATATCAATTTTGCAGACTAACGGGTGGAGTTGATTGCCTATGGTAAATCGTCGAACAGCTCTGGTGCACAGAGTAATAGATTTTTTATCGATGCTGGGATCTTCAAGCAGCGCTTGCATCGCATTACGCATAATATTGAGTGTAGCTTGAATCAATTGTTCAGCATCGCCAACAACTTCTGGAATACTGGGATCGTAGTCGCGTTCAATTTTGATAATTCCTGAGGTTTCAGCAAGGATTAACACTTTGCAGCGTTCCAATACTTCATGGATATTGAGCGACTTAAACATAAATGCTTTATGCGGTCCAAGCATTCGGTCAACCAGATTCCGTAATCGATCTGCTTCTTCAATAATGATATTGGTATAATCACAGAGTTCTTCTGACGGTAGTTCACGTGCAAGCAGTTGTGCTGCGCCTCGGATTCCGCCCAACGGATTTTTTATTTCGTGCGCTAAGCCTTTCATTAATACGCGATTGGTTTTTTGCGATGCTAACATCGCTTCATCTTTATTGATGCGCAGCATTCTGTCGATCGCTGCGAGTTCTATCAACAAATGCGTTTCGTTGCCATCAATCATCGGCGTAACTGTGTAATCCACCATGAGGGTTCGTTCAGGCGGTACTGCAATCTTGGCTTTTCGTTTGGTATAGGCAATATTAAAATTCACGGATTTCTCGAGTTCAGCAGCAAAATCTTCAGTTACATCGAAACATAACTCGGTAATCGGTAAGCCGATAGCGCGCTGTTCACTGGCGTCAAACAGTTCTTCGCCAGCGGAGTTAATGTAGACAATCTCAAGTCGGCTGTTGAGCAACATAACCGCCGTCGTTAAATTCTCGAGAATGTGGTTTTGTAACTCGTTTTTTAGCATTTTGTGGTGCACCGTCTGAACAGATGTAGCCTTTATGCAATATTTAAACCACGCCCCTGCCTGATGAAGTGCTCCTAAAACAGAGCAGAATTCCGCTTAAAATCCTCTTTTAGCGCAGAACCTCAATTAAAACACTCGTTAATCGACAGTTGGAAAGGGTAGTGGCGGTGCATCAAGGTTGAGAGTTAGCACCATTATAGTGCGATTTAGTTTCTCTGTGGATTTTTTATTGTGTGAGGCTAGTGAGCATTGTCTTAATTTGATGAGCGCTTTACGAAAATGATGACAGGTTCCGAAGTACGAATTTCTTTACCTTGGGGGTCAACAATTTGAGCCTGCAGTCTGTGTTCGCCGCGGTAAAGATTACCGAGTGTAAAACTGGAGGTGTGTTGGGCTGTACCGCTGGGACTGCCATCGAGCAGGATCACGATCTTATGTTCGGAGTGTAAGGTCGGTGCGGTAGATACTGATACGTTAATCGTCGTCACACCCGGCGGAATTGTTTCCCCGTCGTGCGGAGAGGTTATACCTACCTTGTCGTAATCAGGATCGGTAGCTTTAGAAGCGGGAGTGTAAGGGGTTGGTTTGTCAAATTGTTGAGTATTGGTCGGAGGTAATTCTATTTTTTCGCTTTTTTTGTCGGGTGAATCGCTGAACTTCACATCACCTTTTTCGTCCACTGAACGGTAGATCTCGGCGATTGCTGCTTGAGAGACCAGCAGCTTCAATGTTAACAGAGCATAGACAGTTGTTTTTCGCATGACAAATAACCCATCCCGAATCTAGGTTCTTGAAAGATTAGACCAACGAAAACTAAGAAGATATCAAAAAAAACCCTCACTTGAACATAATTCAAAATGAGGGTTTTAAATTTGCTATGAAGCGAAGAGCTTTAAAATTTTAAGGAAAAATATTTAAAACTCTCTGCTGCTTTTTAGCAAGAATAGTACAAGTCAAACTCAGCTGGGTGAGTTGCTTGGTGTAAACGATCACAATCTTGTTGCTTTAATCCAATATAGGCATCAATCATGTCATCGCACATTACACCGCCAGCTTTCAAGAATTCACGATCAGCGTCAAGTGCCGCCAATGCTTCTTCTAGGCTGCCACACACTTGTGGGATCTCCGCAGCTTCTTCTGGGGGAAGATCATACAAATCTTTGTCTGATGGGCTACCCGGATGAATCTTGTTCTTGATCCCGTCAATGCCAGCCATCAGCATCGCAGCGAATCCCAGGTAGGGATTTGCAGTTGGGTCGGGGAAACGCACTTCAATACGCTTGCCTTTCGGATTTGGTTCGAAAGGAATACGAATAGAAGCAGAACGGTTGCGTGCTGAATAAGCCAGCATAACAGGAGCTTCAAACCCAGGAATCAAACGTTTGTAAGAGTTAGTTGAGCCGTTAGTGAATGCGTTAATCGCTTTAGCATGTTTAATGATGCCACCGATGTAATAAAGCGCAGTCTCAGAAAGGCCTGCATAACCGTCGCCTGCAAACACGTTTTCACCATTTTTGGAAATGGACTGGTGGCAGTGCATACCGCTACCGTTGTCTCCCACCAATGGTTTGGGCATAAAAGTGGCTGTTTTACCGTAGGCGTGAGCAACGTTATGTACGCAATACTTCAGTATTTGTACTTCGTCAGCTTTACGCACTAAGGTATTAAAGCGAATACCAATCTCGCACTGGTTAGCAGTTGCCACTTCATGGTGATGCACTTCGACTTCTAGGCCCATTGATTCAGCTGCCGTGCACATTGCTGCGCGCAGGTCATGCGATGAATCAACTGGAGGAACGGGGAAGTAACCGCCTTTAATGCCAGGACGATGTCCTGTATTGCCTTCGTCATAGTCGTGATTTGATGACCAAGCTGCTTCTTCGCTGCTGATTGAATAGCTGCAGCTACCGACAGCAGTGTGCCATTTTACATCGTCAAAGATGAAGAATTCAGGCTCTGGACCGAAATAAGCAGTGTCACCAATTCCAGTAGATTTCAGGTATTCTTCGGCGCGATGCGCTATTGAACGAGGATCACGGTTATAACCTTCCATAGTGTCAGGTTCTGCCACTGAACAACGTAGGTTTAGCGTTGGGTCATCGGTGAATGGGTCCATGACGGCGGTTGAGTCATCTGGAATGAGTACCATGTCAGATTCGTTGATGCCTTTCCATCCGGCGATTGAAGAACCATCAAACATTTTTCCCGATTCGAAGAAGCCTGCTTTTACTTCTCTCGAAGGGATAGTCAAATGTTGTTCTTTACCTTTGGTATCAGTAAAGCGAAGGTCTATCCAGCGTACTTCATTTTCTTGAATCATCTTCAGAGTTTTCTCTGACATTTTATTTCCTCCAAAATGGAATAGTCGGCTTGCGCCTGTTTTGGGCGTGCATTTAATACACTAAGCAAGGGGCGTGGTGAGGTTGTTTGGTCTTTGCGTTGGTGGGCGTCCATTTAATGCATTCTTCAACGGAAGAAATTAGGCAGTCCGTGTAGCGCGTCATTTGTCCAATCTTCCAGTCCTTGGCGTTGCTTTAGGGTAAAAAGCGGTGGGCAAAATATATGCCATTTCAAACAAAGAAGAAAGCCCTTAATATCAAAGACTTTCAGGCAATTTTACCGCACATTTGCACCCATGTGGTGCATAAAATAAAAATACGATCCGAAATGGCCTTCACGATGCTTTAGATTTGGGCTTGATACAAAATCTGGTTGATAAGATATAATCGCGTCTCAAAAAAATCCCCAGAGTGTTCCTTACCCCATGCTATTCATCGTTAAATTTTTTCCAGAAATCACCATCAAAAGTCGCCCAGTGCGTCAGCGTTTTACTTGACAACTGCGGGAGAATCTTCGCACATTGCTTGTACCGATTGATCCGCAGATCGAGATAAAAAAGTACTGGGATAAGTTAGAAGTGATAAGCCAGTTCACGTCGCGGGAGGATTGTAACAAGATCAGCAATGTTTTGTCGCATACTCCCGGCATCGCGAATTTTATGTTGGTGAAAGATTATCCTCTGGAGAATCTTCACGATATCTATGAAAAAGCTAAATCTGCTTATGAAAATACATTAGCCGGCAAAACATTCGTTGTGCGTTGTCGTCGTAATGGCAATCACGATTTTACTTCGCTTGATGTGGAGCGGTACGTCGGCGGTGGGTTGAATCAACACACTGAGGCTTTGCGTGTTCAATTGAAAGATCCGGATGTTACTGTGCTCATCGAGATTCGGGGCGATCGCTATTTTATTATTGAAAAGGTTTTTCCGGGGTTAGGAGGTTTTCCACTGGGCTCACAGGAGGCGGTCATTTCGCTGATATCAGGTGGCTTTGACTCGGCTGTCGCAAGTTATCTCACCATGAGGCGGGGTTTGCGTACTCACTTTTGCTTTTTTAATCTGGGCGGTCGAGCGCATGAGATTGCCGTCAAACAAGTTGCCTATTTTCTCTGGTCAAAATACGGCGCTTCTCACAGGGTTAAATTTATCGCCATTCCTTTTGAGGAGGTTGTTGCAGAAATTCTTCAGAATGTGGAGAACTCACAGATGGGCGTGATTTTAAAACGGATGTTCTTACGCGCAGCAGCTGAAATGGCGGAACAACTTTCGGTTCAGGCTCTCGTCACTGGCGAAAGTGTCGCGCAGGTCTCAAGTCAAACACTGCCTAATTTGTCCGTTATTGATTCGGTGACAGATACGTTGGTTCTGCGTCCACTTATCACGTCAGACAAACAAGATATTATCAATCTTGCGATAGAGATTGGCACGGAAGAATTTTCAAAGAACATACCTGAGTATTGTGGTGTCATTTCAGTGAAACCAACCACGCGAGCAAAACGCGATAAGATTGTTCGAGAGGAAGAACATTTTGATTTTTCCGTGTTGCAGCGCGCTATTGAACGTGCAGTAATGACCAATATTGATGAGTTGGCAGCTGATTTGGGAAGTCCCACTGATGAATTGGATATTCGTTCTGAACTCGACACTATGGCAGTGATTATTGATATACGGCATCCTACAGAAGAGGAGCTCAATCCGCTTAAGCATAATTCCAATGAAATAGTTCGTATTCCTTTCTACGAACTTGCCGCCCGCTTTACTGTCTTAACAACAACTAAGCACTATTACCTCTACTGTGAAAAAGGCGTGATGAGCCAATTACAGGCCGTCAACCTCATTGATGCCGGCTTTAAAAATGTTGGTGTTTATCGCCCTTAGTTAGGTGTGTTTTCAGCGCTTCCTGGTACTCATTGAACTCTTTCGATGGTCTATACTTATGTTTAGTGGTTAATATTCGCCACAATTTAGGTTAACCGGAAGACAGGAAATGATTTCGCTAATGGGAGCGGGAAATGGCTAGAGAGCCGGCTAAGGACAAAACCAAGGATAAGGACAAAGATAAAGACAAGGATAAAGATAAAGCCAAAGGCAAGGATAAAACTAAGGATAAAGACAAGGATAAAGAAAAGGAACCCGAAGAACAGTCGATGGTGGTGGTGGATAGGGTTAGTATCCTTGAAGCCAAACTAAAGACTAATCGAATCATTATCATTGTTTTTAGCTTTACCTGTTTTTTATTTATAACTGTAGTTATCACCGGTTTAGTTTTGCTTGGCCGTGAAGTCTATTCGTTGCCGAAAGATCCACTCACGGATATGAAAGAACTCATTGATCAGCTTGATTTGGAGCAAGAAGCGCTTAATCTAAAAATCGCGAATCATTTACATGAGATCGAGACGGTGGGGAATTCTGTTAAATCTATTGATATCGCTTATCACAAAAATCAGATTGATGAGATTGGCAAAATACTTTTACGCCAAGAGAAAGATTATCAGTATCTGTTGGTGACTCTAGGAAAAGGCGTCTCCAGTATAGCTAACATGATGCGTGGTTCGAAAAAGTGGAAGGATGAGCAGCGCGAACGGATGGAAAAAGCCATGGAGGAAAGTAAACGGCGCGAAGATGATATTAATTCTGTCATTAATCCTGATACCGATACACCTGATCCAGCTGCACCTGACGCCGCTGCAACGGATAGCGACAAACCTGCTCCTGCTGGTGACAAACCTACAGCAGATCCAAAGGAGGCGACTAAATAGCACATGGAAGCAGATAAAGAACCCCATGACATACTTGATAGTGACCGGAAAGAATATGCGATTTCTTCAAGCCTGTTAAAACAACGTGTATCACTCATTTTATTGATACTATTTATGATTTTTCTCACTGGTGTAGCAGTGATTACCATGTTAGCTTTTTACGATAAAATGCAGGCCTGGCAGCGCAACAGTTTTGTCGTTGCTTTCGAAAAACGCGAAGTAAAATTTGGCGAGATGCGAGATCTAATAGCCAGTGAAATGGAAAAATTTAAACAGGTCTCCGTTTTTCTTGAAGCGCGCTTAGATAACCAGCAAGAACTTGCATTAGTTGCACTATTAGAAAGGCGAGAAAGAGATGACCGAGCATTTATCAAATTGCTTATCAAAGCTGCCTATCGATTAGCTGTACAAGTTCAGGGAGCAAGGACATGGTATGAACAATACTCTGACAAACTAGCTCGTCTGGTAAATAGTAGTCATTTGACCCAAATGAAACTGAAGCAACTTGAAGAGACTCACCACCCGCTCTATTCGTTACCTGAGGCATTAGAACCAAACGCACCACGAAAAATGGAAAATAATTAGTGTTTGTTACTGATAGAAATTTTTTCGGGAGATAAATTTTTATTTAATGGACAATAAATAGGCATAATTAAATTACAAATTCATTAACTCACAATATTTAAAGAGGAAAATTTACAAATTATTTGTTGTTTGAATAATGATCTATGTTTTAATCCGCAAGGTCGTGTATAATCGCCCACCCCCTTTTTTAGTGGCTTGTCCACATATTCAGCACCCACAGGAATTTCACGTGATTGAGAAGTTAAGAAATATCGCCATCATTGCCCACGTAGACCATGGCAAAACTACCTTAGTTGACCGTCTACTACAACAGTCAGGCACTTTAGACCGTCGTGATATCGGCTCTGAGCGCATCATGGATTCGAATGACCAGGAGCGAGAGCGTGGTATAACGATACTTGCTAAAAATACCGCCATTCGCTGGGGCGAATACCGAATTAATATTGTTGATACCCCCGGTCACGCCGACTTCGGCGGAGAAGTTGAGCGCGTATTATCGATGGTAGATAGCGTGCTGTTGTTGGTTGATGCAGTTGATGGACCTATGCCGCAAACACGCTTTGTGACACAAAAAGCGTTTGAGCAGGGGCTTAATCCTATTCTGGTAGTTAACAAAGTAGATCGTGATGGAGCGCGCCCACATTGGGTAGTCGATCAGGTATTTGATCTGTTTGATCGCTTGGGCGCAACCGATGAACAAATGGATTTTCCTATTATTTACGCATCAGCACTGAATGGTGTTGCAGGTCTAGATCCAGAACACATGGCAGAAGACATGTCGCCGTTGCTGAGTATGATTATTGATAAAGTGAAACCGCCAGTGGTTGATCCAAATGCGCCGTTTCAGATGCAAATATCAGCTTTAGATTACAGTAGTTATGTTGGCGTTATCGGTATTGGCCGTATCACACGCGGTAAGATTGCAACGAATACACAGGTTAAAGTTATCGATATTGAAGGCAGGGTGCGAAATGCGCGAGTGCTTTCAGTAATGGGGTATCACGGCCTAGAACGTAGAGAAACCCCCGAAGCTGAAGCAGGTGATATTGTCTGTGTAACCGGGATTGAGAAACTCAATATTTCAGATACTTTATGCGATCCTGCTACCCCTGAAGCATTGCCGCCGCTAACCATCGACGAACCTACGGTGAGCATGACTTTTCAAGTTAATGATTCACCTTTTGCCGGGAAAGAAGGTAAGTATGTCACTTCGCGCAATATTAAAGAGCGACTTGAGCGAGAACTTATCCATAATGTTGCGCTACGTGTTGAGCAGGGCGAAACACCGGATAAATTCAAAGTGTCCGGCCGTGGTGAGTTACACCTTTCTGTGCTTATTGAAAACATGCGCAGAGAAGGATTTGAGCTAGCGGTGTCTCGGCCTGAAGTTATTCAAAAAGAGGTCGATGGTGTATTACAGGAACCCTTTGAGCAGCTCGTAATTGATTGCGAAGATGTACATCAAGGCGCAATCATGGAAGAGTTGGGTCAACGCAAAGCAGACCTGACCAATATGGTCCCAGATGGAAAGGGGCGTATTCGACTAGAGTTTATTATTCCTGCGCGGGGATTGATTGGATTTCGCAGTCAATTTCTTACCATGACATCGGGCAGTGGGGTTTTGACGCATATATTCGACCATTATGGACCAGTGAAAGCAGGTGAAGCTGGGCGGCGCAACAATGGTGTGTTGGTCTCTAACGTCAGCGGCAAAGTGTTGGCTTATGCATTGTTTAACCTCCAGGATCGCGGCAGAATGTTTTTAGAGCCAAACGTGGAAATTTATGAAGGACAAATCATCGGCCTGCATATTCGCGGTAATGACCTGGTGGTGAATCCAACCAAGGGTAAACAACTTACCAATATCCGTGCTGCGGGTTGTGATGAAAATATAATTTTAACTCCTCCAATCAAGCATTCACTTGAGCAGGCATTAGAATTCATTGAAGCAGATGAGTTAGTGGAAGTGACACCTAAATCGGTGCGCTTGCGCAAAAAACTCCTCACCGAAAATGAGCGCAAAAGAGCAGGACGTTCAAAGGCCGCTTAGTTTCTAGGTTGTTTTTAGAGACAATATAAAATCGACACCAGACAAACTTCGGGTTTTACATTTCAGGAAGTTTGGTCTGGTGGATCGAAATAATTCTTCAATGCTAATTAATTTATAAATGAATCAACCGAGGAGTCTTCATTTGGTTGATATGGGTTGGTTACTTCTGGCTGACGTCATTCGACAAAGCTGCGCTTGCCATTGTGTGCATCTAGTTCTATCTGATACTCAACCAGTGTGCTATGCATTTCTCTCAAGCGGCGACAGACCTCGCGTCCCATATTCATTTGAATCATGGTGAACTGCTCGAGATCTTTTTTGTAAAGCGCGTATAAGGTGTCGGCAGAAATTTCCACGGCGTTACTATCAACTTCTGCAACAGCAGACGCACTGCGAACTTTCATATCCATGAGAGCCATCTCGCCAAAACAATCACCGGTCTGTAAGTGGCGTAGAACAAATTGGTGGCCTTTCCATTCTTTCAGAATAACAACACTGCCCAGTTCAATGATGTACATCGAATGGGCTTGATCGCCTTCTTTAAAATAGCTGTTGTAGATGCTGACGGATTTTGTTGTTGAGTGGTCAAGTATAAACTGAACGATATCCTCTCGAATTCCCCCAAAGATAGGTTGTTGTTGCAAAAGCGAGAGCTGTTTGTGCATGTTCTAAAAATACTCTTTGTATAAGAATGAGATGATTCTTCAAACTAGAAAATCATTCCACAGATTATAATTCTATCCTAAGCATTTTTAGAATAGCTGCAAATTAGACCAGCGAAAATAGGGGATTTAACGTTTTGGCCGAATAAAGGAAAGTCATCGAGATGATTTAGACGATTCACCAATACGGCCAATTGGTTTGAGTTACAAAAGCTTTCACTCAAACCGTTCCAACATGCTAGAGAGTGATTTATTTTCCGCGCCATTTTGGGTTTCATCGACAACCTATTCAAAGGTCTGCATCGCGAATTTTTATGGTAGATACAGTTTATAAAAGATTAAATAAGAGTAGTAAGCATGTGGCTGGTAAGAATGATTTTATATAATGCTTTAGCTTGATGATAGATAGTAGCGCCTGGAGATTAGTGTATAGTTAGTGAAGAATTGGTACAGATGCAACGAATTATTGATCTATCATCAAACCCTTAACAGCGCGATCGAATCGGGAAAAAGGGTTGTACAGTCAATTTATTCGATTCTTTAGGAGTACGTTTTGTAGGAGTAAGTTTTGCTGATTCTCTACCCGGACATTAAACCCTACGCTACACATCGGCTGCGGGTGGATGATACTCATGAGTTGTATATTGAAGAGTGTGGTATGCCAGACGGCATTCCAGTGATTTATTTGCACGGTGGCCCAGGTGCGGGAATAAGCCCTCAGAATAGATGTTTTTTTGATCCGGAAATATATCGCATTATCCTCTTTGATCAACGAGGTGCGGGAATTTCCACCCCCCACGCCTGTATCAAAAAGAATACAGCCCAGGATT
>OBEQ012164261.1_pt1 | contig 11781 bp, 9 predicted proteins | sample 1670901 | NCBI WGS metagenome assembly OBEQ01 (sample SAMEA104232315, study PRJEB22302) | groundwater metagenome | biome: forest; feature: aquifer; material: groundwater | place: USA | collected 2011-08-07 | depth 5.4 m | reverse complement strand
GAATCTTTCAAAGCTGCCTCCACGGTCATTCCCGATAATGCGCAGGCTGTCAAGGCTCTTTTTTATTTGGGAATTTCTTTAAAATCTCACTCCAAACTGGAAAAAGCAGTTGAAATTTTTGAAGAGATCATGGATCGTTTTCCTAAAAGCGAGTACGCGGTTTACAGCCGTTATCAGCTTGCTGATACGCACCGGAAAACAGGAGATTACGAAAAGGCGGCCGAGGAATTCAAAACCATTGCAGTCAATTTTTCAGGGACTTCCGTTGCCCCTCTTTCTCAATTTCGCGCCGGATATGTTTACTTCTACGATATGGGAGATCCCGTGCGTGCAACGGATTCCTTTGAAAAAATGAGATCAACTTTTGCGGATAATCGTTTTGCGCGCTACGCAACTCAGGAGATCAGTCCTTATGCCAAGAGTATGGTTCGTGATTTTGCTTTCATTCTTTTGGAGAAGGGGCTTTATGCTGACGCCCGTAGTGCATTTCAGGAAGCCATTCAGATGGACAAGAAGGATGCCTGGTCCTATGGAGGGCTTGCGACAGCGCTGGCCTTTATGGGAGAGAAAGAAGCGGCCCTTCAAATGGCAGATCGGGCGGTGAAGATAGAGGCCGATGAGTACACCATCGGGGCACTGGCGTATGTCAATGAGTTGAACGGGGAATATTATAAGGCCATTGATTTCTATAAAAAGTCCCTTAAGATAAAGAGTGATTACGCTCCGATTCTTTATAACTTGGGAAGGCTTCAGGAATTTGCCGGAAGGTATGATGAAGCTATTGAGGCCTATCGGAAAGTGGCAAAGCTTGCAAAAAATGACGATCGTGCAGCAGAGGTTTATATTAACCTGGGGCATGCCTACTGGTATAAAGGGAAATTTCTTGATGCTGAGGAACAGTTCCAACGTGCTGTGACTTTGAAACCCGATTCGGTGCTGGCACATTATAACCTCGCTGCTGCTTATGAGGCTGAAAACAAAAATGATCTGGCGGCGAGAGAATATGAAACCGTTTTGCACTTAAATCCGAACTTTCAGCAGGCCAAGATTGCCCTTGGATCCCTCAAGAGGGGACGATGATTAATCTGAAAACCAAATCGGACAGCAATCACTTTTCTTGGCAGGTCTCCATTCTTTATGCTGTTCTTCCCCTTTTAGTTTTGTTTGGAGAAACATCTTCTTCACAGGCTTCGGAGAAAATCGGAAGTGAGAAATACTTAAGGACAGAATCCTATGCTGAGGAAGGGAAACTTGAGCAGGAAGCTTACAATTCTCTCATTCAGGAACACGAATATCAGAGATTGCGTGGGGCAGAAAGGCAGGCCCGTATTGATGCTCTCAAATTGCTGCTGCAACGGAAAAAAAGGAAGAGGTTTTCTCAGACCATCACTTACCAAAATTTTTATGATACCAATTATTTCAACGAAAACAGAGAATCCCAAAAGGGAACCATTGTTTTTCACGTGATTCCGACCACTATGATTGATTTGAGCGGGGATCGAATCAAAGCTACGCTGCAATACACGCCCGGCATTGAGGTCCCAGCAAGATTCAACGAGAGCAAGGTGAAACGCTATTATCAGAATGCGGCCCTCAATTTTGAAGTGCCACTGGGCAAGCGGACATTTATTCGAGAGTATTACAACTTGTTTCGGGGTCTTGACCGGGCGACATCGGAAACGACCAACTTCAGTCTTCGCACGGACAACACCATTAACAATGAAATCGAGTATTTTCTGAACAAGAAATTTTCCGGCGCTTTTGAACATTCCTGGAAGGAATCCCACTTTACTTCCAGGACCGCCGATATCAACGATTCAAGAGAGCATTGGTTTTTGCCGCGGTTCAGTTATTATATAACGCCCAAAACGTCCCTCTTTGTACAAGGGGGAGGAGGCAAGACGATAGGAGGCAACGGGCAGTTGAACGCCACCAACTGGAGACTTTCCATTGGTGTCAGCGGAAGAATTACTAGAAAATCGGCTATTTTTCTCAATTTCGGAGGGATGGTAAAAAAATTGAGTGAGCATCCTCTTTATGTCACCAACCATAAGGGCCCTTTTCTCGAACTTATCTACCTCTACAGTGCTGGGAGGCGTTTCCTTCCTGAGTTGAAAATCACGGCTGGTTCAGCAACAGAAAATTCTTTCACCAGCGGCGTTCCTCTCTTTCAAGCTCAGAATTTTCATATTGAACCTCATTTTCCGATTACTTCTAGATTCTCCATCCTTTCCCATGCGGGGATACAAAGCAATGTTTTTGGGGCGGAGCATAGCGCACCTCTTACCGGAGACGATAACAATGTAAGACCTAGAAGAAGGGACAAACTTTACAGTCTTGGCTATGGATTCCAATACAAAATGAGGCATAATATTAGCATTGTGCTTTCCCATGATTTTTCACTCAAGGTCTCCAACATTCATAGCAGTGATTTAAGGCAACACGTTTACAAGCTTTCCATAACACTTGGTTTTTAAATCGGGGAGTAGTCTACTTTGATCCGTTCCGATAAGCTGCGACGTTCCGTTGTTTCGATATTTTTCTTCATTGCATGGGTCAGCGGCTGCTCAAGTATGGAGATAGGGCGTTTGAAACCTACTGAGGTCTCCGAGCAAGCTCCTCCTGAGGAAGATTACCGTCTTAATACTAAAGACACTTTGGAGGTTAAAGTTTATCCCGACGAGGAAATGAGTGGAGAATTTACCATTAACTCCAAAGGGACGATCACATTTCCTCTTTTAGGAGAGGTTCAGGCGGAAGGTCTTTCCGTGACAAATCTGGAAAGAAAACTGACGACTCTTCTGACGAAAGATTATCTGGTTTATCCGCAGGTGCATATCCGTGTGAAGCAGTTTCATACCCTGACGGTATCCATTCTTGGAGAAGTCAATCGGCCAGGACCGTATAAACTGGAAAGTGAACAGGGTGAAACAACGCTTCTTGAAGCCATTGCCATGGCCGGTGGATTTTCTAGCGTTGCGAATATCAAAAAAATTAAGGTCATTCGCGTGGAAGGGGGAGAAAAAAAAGTGTATAAAGTAAACGCTGAGCAAATTATTCAGGGCAGGAAGAAAGACTTTCCCTTGCAGGCGAATGATATTGTTGTGGTTGAACAAAGCTGGTTCTAGGCATGGATGCGCAGAGACTACAATTTATAGAAGAGGAAATAGATCTTCGGTATTATCTGACCCTTTTGAGGAGATACTTCAAAGTCATCCTCAGTATTGCGGTCGTTGTGGCGTCCATCACTTTGATCTATGTTTTCAAACTCCCTGATGTTTTTGAATCAGAATCTCAAATTCTGATTCAGCAGGAAAACCAACCTACGTCTTATGCTGAGTTCAAAACCGCAGATCTTTATCCCGCAGGTGAGCTTATCTATTACAACACCCAGATTGAAATTTTGAAAAGCGAGGGCCTGATTGGAAAAGCGTTGACAGACAACAACCTTTTAGAGCCTCTGCTGGAAATACGTAAGCTCAAGCTCTCGAAAGAAATTCCGGAAGAGGAGCGCATAAAGATAGGCGTGGGGATTGTGCAAGCAGGGCTCAGGATTCAGAGAATTAAAGACACAAGAATTTTCAGCATTGTTTTCAAAAGCGTCAATCCCATTATGGCCAAGGAAATTGCCAATGCCATTGCCAGAACTTATATCAAACGCCATATTGAGCAGAAGCTTTATATTCCCAAAGAACTTCTGCAATTTTTTCCTGAGGATGCGGATAAGGTTCAGCTTCAGACTCCTTATGGCCAATTGCAGGAAGTTTCTAAAGATGAAGTTGCTAAAACACTTCCTTCTGTGGTGAATGATCCTTTGGTCAGGCAGCTTCAATCCAAAGCCGCTGAGGCTGAGGCTCAGCTCCTTAGACTTCGTGAAACGTACAAAGCGAAACATCCCAAAGTAGTGGAAGCGAAGTCAACTCTGCAATTTATAAAAGATCGTATCAAAATCGAAACGGAGAACATTATCCGTAATCTTAAGACGACCCTGACCAATCAGCTTCAAGTCAGCAATGTCCGGATTCTAAGGGAAGCCGAAGTTCCTTCCAAGCCCGTAGGGCCCAAGCGGTTCCAGATTCTGCTTATGGCGGTGTTGGGTTCTTTCATGATGAGTTCGACCATTATTTTTGTCATGGACTTTTGGGATGATACGATCAAGTCTCAGGAAGACATAGAGAAATTTATACAATTACCGTTTCTGGGACATATTCCTCTTTTTAAGGAAAAAACAGCGGAGATTCATCAAAAAGCGTTTCTCGTGCATTACAATCCTCTTTCTGATATTTCAGAATCCTTTCGCTTCGTTAAAGTAGCGATTAATTTTTCTGGTGCACCGGGCACTTTGAAATGTCTTCTGATCACTAGTGCTGTTCCGTCAGAAGGGAAGAGTCTGATTGCAACCAACCTGGCTTCCACTTTTCTGCGTGATGGCGAAAAGGTGCTGCTTGTTGATGCCGATCTGAGACATCCCACCGTCCATCTTTTTACGAATACTGATAACAAGATTGGTCTAAGTAATTATCTTGCGAGCAACGTGCAATTTTCCGAAGTGGTGCAGAAGACGAATATCCCTCAGTTTGAAGTGGTGTCGGCGGGACCTCTTTCTCCCAATCCTACGGAGCTTTTTTCTTCTTACCGGATGGAAAACTTTATTCGTGAAGCCAAGTCTGCTTATGATCGTGTCATCATTGATTCTCCTCCGGTCGTGGGCCTGGCGGACAGTATTGTCATCGGAACCAAATGCGACGGTGCTATTTTCTTGATTCAGGCTAGGCATGTGAGCCGCAACCTGGTTAAGAAAGCCAAGCAGAGACTGCTCGAGACGGGTGTGAAGATTCTTGGCGTGATTATCAATAAAATGGACATGGAAAGAGAAGATCCCGCCTACCACTATTTCTCACAAGGCTACTATCACTATTACGGAAAGAGGAAGAACAATAGTGAAAGTGAGAATAAGCATTCCTCGAGCGGATGATGCGCAGTATTTTTGATAAGATTATCTGGTGTGTTTTACTCTTCCTGATATTTTTCTCTCCTCTGGCTTTAGCTTCCAACAGACCCACACCTCTTTTTCTGGTTGAAACCGCCGTTTTTATAGGCGTTCTCGCATGGTTTTGCCGCGCCTTTTTCTTAGATCGCGCATTGTCATGGTGCAAGTCCTCTATCAATCCCTTTCTCATAGTTTTTCTTATTCTGGGTATTATCCAAACTCTCCTGCCTAAGGGCTCTTCACATTTTGTGAGTCAGACTTTCTATTTGAAGGCGACGGTTGAGTCCATTTTCAAAAGTTTGACTTATGTGCTTTCATTTTGGCTGGTTCTAAATTTTTTGAAGAGTCAAAAGCAGGTTTCCAACCTTATCCGAGTTATTTTTATTCTCAGTTTCGGTGTTTCTTTACTCGGTATTCTTGAAAGTCTTTCCAAGGCGAAAAAAGTGATGTGGTTCTACCAGGTCATTGTAGATGGGGCGCCTTATGATAGTTTTTTCTCAACTTTTGTGAATTCCAACCACTTTGCGGCTTTTATAGGGATGCTGATTTTTTTGATTCTCGGAAGATTTTTGTACCTGAATGCTCGATATGGCGTGAGCCGGGAAAAAACTCATCGTGAAGAAAGGATATTTCTGCTGTTTGTGCTTGTCATCTCGAATGCGGCTCTTTTTATGTCTTTGTCTCGAGGTTGCTGCGTTATTTTTATCCTTGTTCTTTTTCTTTTTTACCGGTTCATATTGAAGGAGCCGAGAAAAACACATTCTAAGATTTTGATCAATCTATTTATCGTGTCAACTTGTTTGATGCTTTTATGGATCGGCCTTAGTTCTATTATTTCGGAACTTTCGACTTTGCTACACCCTCGTGAAGACGTGAGTTTGCTGGGAAGGCTTGTGCTTTGGCGTACTTGTCTGGAAACTCTTTTTTTGAAGCATAGCTGGCTGGGCTCTGGCCTCGGAACCTTCCAGTACGTTTTTCCTCGAGTTCAACCTTTGAGTCTTTATGGATTTTGGCGACACGCGCACAACGACTGGCTGGAATTGTTGCTTGAAACAGGTTTGATGGGTTGCGTGATTGTTTTTCTTATTCTTTTTTCTTTTTTCCGTGAGGTCCGAAAAACTAGAACGAACGAGTCTGATCTTTATATTAAATACAACGGATCGGCTGCCATAGCTGCTGTTCTATTTATGTGTTTGGTGAGTCTTTATGACTTTCCGCTTCGAACCACAGCGTGTGCTATTTATTTTGCAATCGTTTGCGCTCTGGCAGTCAGGCTGCGTATGTTTCATGATGAGGCAGAAGGAATCGATCGCGTTGGTATCATTCCACTGGATCATACTCTGAAACGCCTTGCTGTGATGACCGTGGCTTTAGTTTTTTTTGTTTCAGGTTTTGCCGGCATTGCGAGACCTTACCTTGCTCTATGTGAAATCAGAAAGGGCGGAAAGTATTCCGTTCCACACCTTGAGAAAGCGATTCGATGGGATCCTCTAGATGCGGATTATCGTTTTTGGCTGGGCCTGGCCTTAGGAGAAGAAGCTACTTATGGAAGACGGCAATACAATAGGGAGGAAATGAAGCAAGCTTTTGATGCCATTGGAAAAGCTATACGGCTCAATCCGGGTGCGGGAAAATATGATTACGGGCTGGCGATCCTCTCTCAAAGGATGGGAGACAGAGAGGGTGTAGAACGTTACTTTCAGAGTACCCTACTCAAAGAGCCAAGCAATCCTTTTTTCCATCTCTATTATGCGATTTACAATTTTAACCAGGCTATGGTTGAAAATGTCCTTTATGAAAAAAATATCACTTCCCTCGGATTTTTTAAGAAAGGTTTAGCAGCCTATTTGAATGCCAAGAAAATCCTTCCTTCCATTTCCCTTTCCGAGTACAGCGATTATTTGGCCAATTATGACAAGCTAATGGTCATACTGCACGACAAAGGCGTGGCCTAATCCAACTTACCTTGCTTTAGACTAGGATAAATGCTATAGTGCAGAAAATAAGCCATATCTTGCCTTAGAAAAACTTTAACCTGTTTCAATACAATGAGTTATGTAGATAATAACGCCACCACGAAAATCAGTCCTAAGGTTTTGGCAGCGATGGAGCCATACCTTAAGGAGTGTTTCGGCAATCCTTCCAGCATACATCGATTGGGTCAGGAAGCTAGAAAATCAGTAGACGAAGCTCGTGAAAAAGTGGCTTTTTTTCTGAGTGCCCGATATGATTCGGAAATCATTTTTACGAGCGGCGGTACTGAAAGCAACAATCTAGCAATACGAGGTTTGCTTAGAACACAGTCTAAAAGGCAGCATATCATTACTACCAAAGTTGAGCATCCTTCTGTATTAAACGTCTTCAAGGAACTTTCTCAGGATGGATACCGTGTCACCTTTCTGGATGTGGATGCGGACGGTAAACTGGATCGAAACCAATTGGCATCGCAGATTTCTTCCGATACGGCATTGGTTTCTATTATGGCTGCGAATAATGAGACGGGGGTGCTTTTCCCGATAAACGAAATTGGGGAATTGGTAAAGGAAAGAGGAGCTTTCTTTCATGTCGATGCTGTTCAAGCGGCCGGAAAGATTCGGATCCCCCTAGACAAGAGTCCTATTGATTTTCTTTCAATGTCAGGGCACAAGATTCATGCCCCTAAAGGGGTAGGGGCTTTGTTTGTACGAAAGGGAATTCCATTTTCCTCCTATATTGTCGGGGGGTCTCAAGAGAGACAAAGAAGGGGGGGGACGGAGAACGTTGCCTCGATTGTAGGATTCGGAAGGGCTTGTGAATTGGCAGGTACTGATTTTGAAGAAAGAAATCAGCAGCTTGGTTTTTTAAGGGACAAATTAGAAGATGGCTTATTGAAAGCCGTGCCTGATGCTCATGTGAATGGATCAAGACATCATCGCGTTTCAAATACGACGAACATGAGTTTTAGAGATCTAGATTCGGAGTCTATTCTTCTTGCTCTCGATGAAGAAGGTATTTTTGCCTCAAGCGGTTCTGCCTGCAGTACCGGTTCTGTGCAGTTGTCTCATGTTCTTCTAGCGATGGGTTATTCTGAGGAGCACGTTAGAGGATCCATTCGTTTCAGCCTGTGCCGTTACAATCAAGAGGAGGAGATCGATTTGCTGATACAGAAAATTCCTGTAATTATTTCCCGGTTGAGGGCCATTCAACCCTCGGAGGTTTGATTCGTTATGGCGGTCTCTGAAAAAGTTTTACTGGATGCCTTGAGGACAGTTCAGGATCCGGATCTTCATAAAGATCTGGTGACTTTAGGTCTTATAAAGGATCTGAAGGTAGAAGGAAGCAGGGTTTCGGTAACCGTAGAGCTTACAACTCCGGCCTGTCCTTTGAAGGGGAAAATCAAAAGCGACGTGGAAGCAGCTCTCCATGCAGTGACAGGCGTTAAAGATGTGGACGTACAAATGACGGCCAACGTGCGCCCGGCTTTTGCGGCTGATAAAGTGAAGATACAGGGTATTAAGAACGTCATTGCTGTGGCGAGCGGAAAAGGCGGGGTAGGGAAAAGCACGGTCAGCGTGAATTTAGCAATTTCCCTTGCGAAAACGGGAGCTTCGGTGGGTCTCATGGATGCAGATATTTATGGCCCCAACATTCCTCTGATGATGGGACTTTCGGGGAAACCCAGGATGGAGGGCAATAGAATCATACCGCCAGAAAGTTACGGTGTGAAAGTCATGTCCATGGGTTTTCTGATACCAGAAGATCAGGCTGTGATTTGGCGCGGTCCTATGCTGCATGGAGCCATCCAGCAATTTTTGACGGATGTTGCGTGGGGAGATCTCGATTATCTTTTGGTAGATCTTCCTCCAGGAACAGGAGACGTACAGTTGAGTCTTTCCCAGGCGGTTCCTCTGACTGGGTCGGTAATGGTGACGACCCCTCAGACGGTGAGCCTACAAGATGTAAGGAAAGGGATTGCGATGTTTCAGAAAGTTCGTGTCCCCATTCTTGGTATGATCGAAAATATGAGCTATTTTGTCTGTCCTCATTGCCATGAGCGGACTGAGATTTTCAGTCATGGAGGCGGCAAGCAAGCCGCCGAAGGACTGGGCATTAAATTTCTTGGGGAAATTCCAATTGATACTCAATTGAGAATCGGAAGCGATTGCGGCAAACCCATTGTGGCAGAGGATCCCAATAGCGGAGTTTCAAAAATCTTTCTTGAAATCGCTGAATATTTGGCGCAACAGGTCAGCATTCATACTTTTGGTAAAATTGATTTCTCAAAGATTGCGTTATGAAAGTTTCTCTAAATAGGTGGGTAGGATCCGTCTCGCTTAATAAGGGAGCACAATTATGGAAAAACTGATGCTGACTGATATGGAAGATTTGATTCGACATCTTCTTATTCAACTGGATACGGATCCGGATAGAGAAGGCCTTGAGAAAACTCCCAAGCGGGTGGTGGCTTCTCTTAAATATCTGACCAGCGGATATCATAAAGATGTCAGGCAGATTTTGAACGGGGCGGTTTTTGAAGAGAAATATGATGAAATGGTTGTTCTGACAGACATTGAACTTTTCAGTCTTTGCGAACATCATCTGCTTCCATTTTATGGGAAGTGTCATGTGGCTTATATCCCTGATGGAAAAATTGTCGGGTTGAGCAAAATACCCAGACTTGTCGATGTTTTTGCAAGACGGCTTCAAGTCCAGGAAAGGCTGACCAGTCAAATTGCAGATTGCTTGATGGAGGTTCTCAATCCTCAGGGGGTGGCGGTAGTGATTGAGGCTCTTCATCTCTGCATGGCGATGCGTGGGGTGGAGAAAAATAATGCCGTTTGTGTTACCAGTTCTATGTTGGGAGTGTTTCGTTCCGATCAACGATCAAGACAAGAGTTCTTGAGCTTGATCAGTCACAAAAAATAGCTGTTGAGGAGGCGAAAATGAGCAAATTTTTCAATCTTTCTGAAGCAGGAGCTTATGAAGGAGACGAGAGAAGAGAATTTTTGCGGCTTCCCTATGAGAACCCTTTGAAATTCACATTGTGCCGCAAGGGGTTGATTCAGGAACTCCAGATAGGTATCACCAAAAATGTCAGTCAGAATGGAATGCTTTTTAATTCGAGAATCTCCCCTCCTTTGTCGTCGATCATTCTGATTGAAACGGATTTAAAAACTCTCTCCAATTGCATTGAAGTCGAAGATGCTTTGGTGGAGCTTAATGGACGTATTATGGGAAAGGTCATGCGTGTTGTTCCCAGCAACGGTGGTCTTTATGAAATCGCCGTCCAATTTATCCGGGTCGGTGAGGAAAGCAATCGGGAAGTTTCAAGCGCCATGCAGCTTGTCAACGCGGGTTGATTTACCGGGCAGGAAGAGAACTTTCGGAACCTTTCTCAAGGGCTTCGATCTTTCTAGCTAGTTGGCGGACTTGTTTGATAGTTTCGGCAAGGAAACTTTGGGCAGCGAGCAATTTTTTTTCGGCTTCGTAAGGTCGAGCTGGTGAGCCAAAGAAAATCTGGCGGGGCGGAATTTTTTTCCGACTAGGAAGACCTGCCTGGGCTCCAAGAATCACTCCATCACCTACTTCGCAGTGATCGGCAATACCCACCTGGCCAGCAAGAATCACGTTTTTTCCAATCTTAGAGCTTCCTGAAATCCCGACTTGGGAGGAAGCTACCGTATGTTCTCCTACCTCGACATTGTGTGCGATCTGAACCAGGTTATCGATTTTGACTCCTTTGCGAATGATAGTTGATCCAGTGGTTGCTCGGTCAATAGAAACGTTTGAGCCAATCTCCACATCGTCCTCAATCACCACGTTGCCTACCTGAGGAACCTTAAAATTTTCTTTGCCTGTAAAAATGTATCCGAATCCATCGGAACCGATCACCGTTCCGGCATGTATGATGACACGCTGACCAACCGCTGTATGGTCATAAATCGTCACATTGGGGTGAATAGTGGTACAGTTGCCAATCGTGACATCCGAATCGATGTAAGCGTTGGCACGAATCGTGACACCTTTTCCGATTTTCGCTCGATCCCCGACAAAAGCGAAGGGTTCAATCGTTACCTGTTCTCCGATGGAGGCTGAAGGGCTTATGAATGCTTTTTCTGATACCCCTCCCGAAAAAGTTCTTGGGGGGTAAAATAAACTCATCAGCTGGGCCCAGGACCATTTAGGATTTTTGGTCAGAATCAGTGTTTTGAAACTAGAAGTAGTTCCAGGAGGAGCTAGAATACAGCTGATAGGAGTTGATTCCAGGTCTTTAACTCGGTCAGATTCGTTGATAAAGGTAATAAAACCCTCTTGAGGCGCATCAATACTGGCTATTCCCTTAATCAGAAGATTTTCATTGCCCACAACCGTGCCTTGTACGAGCTTGGCGATTTCTGAAGCTGTTTTTGCAGTCATAATGTAAAAGTCATTATAAAATTGATGCATCCCGAAGTCAAATGATACCATAACATCCAAGCCTGTTTTTGATTTCTTATGTTTAACTTGTTTGCAGATAAATGGTTACAGTAATATCAAAAAACATCAAACGATTAGAATTGCAATTAAAGTATAAAAATCTATATAAATTCATTGTGATTTTTATCATTTGATGCTACGATTTGATAAAAATTGAGGGGTCGGGGTGTCCTTCGACTTCGCTCAGGGTGGTGAGCGTAAGTCGAACCATTTTCCGACCCCTCACCCTGAGCGGAGCCTCATGAAATGAGGCGAAGTCGAACCCTGGCACCGTAGGTGCCAGGATTTAATAGGAGTCCATAAATTGTCCCTTCGCCTCCGCGAAGGGGCGAAGG
>OBEQ011901959.1_pt1 | contig 11781 bp, 3 predicted proteins | sample 1670901 | NCBI WGS metagenome assembly OBEQ01 (sample SAMEA104232315, study PRJEB22302) | groundwater metagenome | biome: forest; feature: aquifer; material: groundwater | place: USA | collected 2011-08-07 | depth 5.4 m | reverse complement strand
CCCAATAGCGCTTGCTACCGAGCTAAAGAAGCCGCTGGTCACGCCGGCGTAAATGAGACCGCCTAGTAGTACCGTTCCAAAAATGGTCCCGCCCACGATTTTCCAGGTATCCAATCCCAAAGGATCGGAGGCTTGGGAAGGATTGCCTTCCACATAGCCGTACTGATTCAGGCTTTGCGGCGAGAACGGATCTCCAAGCAGGTAATCGGGCTGCAGGAAGCGCATTTGTGCGGGGCTATAAGACCGCGCGCGCATGTACATGAGGCCGACCCCGTCGTCCATCGCGCCGAATTGCCCGCTGAACCGGAAAGGCGTGGCGGTGGTGCCTGATTGGGCGAAGACCTGCCCGAAGGCGCCGAACACGACCGCATCGGTCACGGCGCCGCTGATCCCATCGGTCAGGACCCAGAGATTGCCGGCGGGATCGCCATGGAAATAGCGAGCGGATCCGGCGCTGTCCTGCTGCCCGATCAACCCCAAGCCATGGATGAAGCACGTTTGGATGGCCTGGGAACCGTCACGGATCTCCAGGAGCCGGTCCACGGCCTCGTTCATGGAGAGGACCGGGCCTTGCATATAGATCGGACTGGGCGCGGGCAGGGCGAAGGCGGTGGGCAGGTTCTCCGCTCCATTCAGGGCGCGCACCGGATCGCCGCGCTCCACCATGGGCGATTGGAAATCGTTGATGTCGAATACGTAATTCGCGGTAGTCGCGCTGATGGTGGAGGAAACCCGCAGCCCGTCCGGATCGTAGGTGAAGGCGGCGGTGGGATAGGCCGGGTCGGTCAGCGCCGTGATTCGCCCGAAGGTATCATAGGCGAGGCTAGGCGCGGCTGCCGAGGTTCCCAGATAATTTCCGTCCGCGTCAAAGGCGGCGGCGGCCGTATCCACCGTGAGCAGTTGGTTGTTCGTTCCATAGGTCAGGGCGGTAGCCGCCGGCATGGCGGGCTTCAAGGGTTCGATGACGGTGACCGATTGCAACTGGTCCAAGGTATCGTAGATAGCCTGCCATTGCGCGACCACGAGTCCATTGGAGGAGTGGGTGATGCTTTTCAGCAAGCCGCCTGGAGTGTAGAGATAGGCGCTGGAAGCCCCGTTGGGGTAGGCGATGGTGGCCAGGCGATTGTCGAGGGTATAGCCGTAGGTGACCACCTTGGCTGTGGGCTGGGTCCAGTCCGAGACCGTGAGCATGCGGCCCAGGTTGTCCACCGTATAGTTCACCGCCTTGCCGTCGGAGTAGGTCAGGGTTTTGAGCTGGTCTTCGGGCCAATAGGCATAGCCGATGACTGCTCCCTCCACGCCTGTGCGGCTCAGTTTCCGGTTCCAGGCATCGTAGGTGTATCCCACGGTTTGGGTGGCCTGGGTTACGGTCAGGCGGTTTCCGTTATTGTCCAGGACATAGACGACGGGGTTGCCGCCGGAGAGGGTGGTCTGCTGCAACCTGCCGGCATCGTCGAAGACAAAGGTCAGGGACTGGCTGCGGCCATTGGTATAGCCGGCTACGCCGCCCCAGGGCGTGTATGCGGTGGTGGTCGTGGTGCCGAAAGGCTCCACCTGCTTGATCAATTGGTTGAGGCCGTTGTAGTACTGGACGGTAGGGCCCGTGGCGGCGCCGGGACGGCCGATGGAAACCGTCCAGGCATTGGCGGCCGTGTTGAAGCCGTATTGGTAGGTGACGGTCGTGGCGGTGCCCACGCCCTGGACCGTGGATTGGGAGGTCAGCCTGCCCAGGCAATCGTAGGCATAGGACCGGGTCCGCATCGAAGTCCCCGACCCTTGGGTTTCCCGGACCAGGCGCTGCTTTTGATCGTAGCTGTAGACCTTGGTGTTGCCGTCGGGCGCCGTGATCGTCACGGTGACGGTATTCGAAGCATTGGGACCGGCGCCCGTCCCCACGTCAAAGGCGTACTGGGTGATTTGACCGGACTGATCGGTTTCTGAAACCGGAAGACCCAAGGCGTCCTGGATGAATACCCGCGTGGTCACGGCCTGGGTGGCGGTGGCGGGATAGGTAAAGGTGGCGACGCTTTGCAAAGTATTCGTGACCGCGTCGGTGAGAGTGGTGTAGGCGATGGAAACGGTTTGCCCGTCGCGGCCGGTAAAGGCAATGGGCCGCCCCAGGGGATCGCTGGACGTGAACCGGGTATTAGCCGTGGTTTGTCCCGTGAGCAGCGGCCAGGTTTCGGTAAGCCCAATCGGGTACGGCCCCGTGGCCGCGGGGGTCATGCCATTGACGTAGGTGTAGATATTCCCGTTCGGATCGGTTTTCGAAAGCAACTGGCCGATGCCATTGCAGACCATTTGCGTGACGATGGGAACCGGCGTGGTTGCCGTGCTGGTCAAGGTGGTGGATTGCGGAAAGTTCAGGTTGTCGTATGCGAATTTCTCCAGGCGCTGACTGCCCGCGAAGACACCGTAGGTGATTTGGCTCAGGAAATTGTTCGCATTCCAGGAGTATCCGGTGGTGTTTCCGGCCGCGTCGTTCAAGGTCAGGGTATTTCCATTGCCGTCATAGGTCAGGGTGGTTACGTATCCCGTCGTCTGACCCGACAGGGTCAAGGTGCGGGTCAGCACCTGGGAATTGTTGTTGTAGGTCAGCCCCATAGTCGCCAAGGTGGGACCCCCGGAAGAGGCATAGGTTATGGTCTGCGTACGGCCCAGGGAATCCGGTGTGTAGGTCGTCACCTCTCCCAGGCTGTTGGTGGTGCCGGTCAAGTTGCCATTGGTATAGGTATTGGTGAGCGTGTTGCCCGCCGTGTCGATCACGGTATGCGGTTGGGCATTGGCGAGATAGGTCAGCCGGGTCGTTTGGCCCAGGGGGTTGACGGAGGTGGCTAGGCTATTGTCGGGGTTGTAGGTGAAAACCCATTTGTTTCCTGCGCCTGGCGCATATCCGGTCTGCAGGCCTTCATAGAAGGCTTCGGTCAGCTTATTGCCGCTATCGTCGAAAGTGCGGGACACGGCGTAGACCGTGGTCGCCGACAGGGCCGTGATTTCGGAAAGGCAATTACCGTTCCCGTCATAGGTATAGGCGGTGGTATTGCCCATTCCGGCGGTGTATCCGGCGCTGGGTCCCGTGTACACGGTGCGGCTGATCAGGTTATTCGCGCCATTATAGGTCTTTTGTTCCGTTTGGATTTGCCCGGTGCTCAAGGTTTGCGATTGCGCGACGGTGGTGCCCGTGTCGGTGGCGGTGGTATAGGAAAACGCATTCCCGGCCGCATCGGTTCCGGTGACTATCATCACGGGGATATTGTTCAGGGTGGTCGCCTGGTAACCGTAGGTGGTTTTGTAAGTGGCGTGCGCAGCCAGGGCGCGGGCATCTTGTTGCGATGTCACCTGGGTGCCGGTATACACGTTCAACATCACCTGGTTTCCGTTTCCGTCGGTGGCGGATTGCATCAGGGACGATCCCGTATAGGCGAAGCTCCGCGAATAACCGCAGGGATCCTTGACCGAGGTCAGATCGGTCCCGGTCTGGGTATAGGTCACCACGCGTCCCGTGCTATCGGTTACGGTATACAACTGATTCTGCGCGGTGTAGACCAAGGTGAGGCTGCGCCCGGTAACGGCGTCGGTGACGGTATGCAGCAAGGTGCCGTTGTATGCGAGCCCGGCCTGGTTGCCGTATCGATCCGCGATGGTAATCAGCAGGCCGGCGGAAGTGAAGGTATAGACCCAGTCATCCGCCGTGGTGAGGATGAATTGCTGATCGGCTCCCAGGTATAGTACGGTTCCGGGCAGGGATCCCGAGGGAATCTGGGTTCCCGTGACCGATCCCGGGATCTGGAAACGCTCGATGCGTTGATCGGCCCAGAAGACATAGATACAGCCGTTGCTGAAAACCAACTGGGTCATGTAGCTGTGAGTCCAACGGTTTCCCACGGGGGAAATCGGATACAGCGCATTTTCGGCATGGGTCGGCCAAGCGCCTCCGTAACGTGTGGTGAATACCAGCGGGACCACGCCGGGAACGGTCAGGTCGTCATTGGCATAGGAATAACTGCCGTTTACGACGTCGATGGGATCGCCGTGGTGGGTGGGATCCGGCGCCACCGGCCAGGTCACCATGGCGCTCGCGCTGACCGGCCCGACGATGGGGCCCGGCGCTTGCGGGGTCACGGTAACGTAATAATCCGGTCCGGTGGTCACTCCCGTAGTGCTCGCGGAAAGGTTGGCTGAGCTTCCCGTCAATTGCGGCGAGGTATAGTTCACCGTTCCGCCCCATAGATGCAGCGAATAGGTGATGTCGGCCTGGGTCAAAGCGGTCCAGTTGACGGTGATGTTCCCGGAGCTGTCGCTGGTGCCGGAAACGTTCTGCACCTGGGCCGGGCCGCCGATGGTCAGGGCGGACCAGGCGGACCAACGGCCATAGCAGGAAGAGGCCACGGCCCGGACGCGCAATTGGACCTGGGCTCCGTTGATCACGGCCGCATTCGACAGCACCACGGGCGAGGTGGCCGGATTCACCTGGTCGAGCAAAACAGTATCGGTGCCGTTCCATAATTCCGCCACGAAGGTCGGATTCGCGATACTGGGATCCCCGTTCTGGAAGGTGGCGGTTACGTTGTGGTTGGTGCCGTCGCCGGTCACCTGGGTAATCAAAGGTCCGGCGATATCGATTAGGGTCACCGAAGCGGTTGGGCTGGCCGGCCCGATGATGCCGGTGGGAACCGCGCGCGACGTCGCCGTGAATTGCTGGGGGCTGGCCGCATTGGGCGTATAGCTGCCGACGACATAAGCGGTGGTCCCTGCGGGAAGTACCGGCGTGGCTACGGCCGTGGCGACGCCGGTTTGGAGGACGTCGAGCAGATAGGGAAGGGTGGCGTCATCGCCGGTTATGGTGAGATCGAGATTCCCGGGTGGAGCGGCATCTTGGACATAGGTCAAAGTCGTGGTGGGAGCGGCCGGCATGGTCGGCGCCGAACTTGCCGGTCCGGTAATGGCCGCGGCTTGGGCGGTAGCCGCCACCGTATAGGTCCAGGAACCGGTACCGAAGGCTTGACTGGTCAAAGGTGCGGAGGGTGAGGTCAACGGGGTCGTGGTAGTGGCCCCGCCGGTCTGGGCAAGGCTCAGCTGATAACCCGTGGCCTGGTCCACTGGCGGCCAGTCGGCTTGGAAGGATCCCGTAGCCGGTGACGAGGCTGACGGAACGGGAAGAGGCAAGTCCGCGGTTGCTACGCTTGCCGTGCTCGCCGGGCCCGATGTCCCGCTTTGGGTCGCCACCACGCTTACGGTATAGGCGGTGATGATCCAGAAACTCGTGAAAGCATAGGAGGTCGCGCTGCCCGCATCCACCGGGGCATACCAGGTATTGCCTCCGGAAAGGGTTACGGTATAGGTATTTCCCTCTCCAGCGCTGTCCCAGGAGGCTTCGAGTTGGCGGGTGGCGTAGAATTGCAGGCTGGGGACGCCCAATGCGAAAGTGACTCCGGTAACCGTTGTGGAAGGCGGAGCTGCGGTCAGGCTCCATACCAGCAAAGCACCGGATGCTGTCGTGGAAACCCGGACGCCCATTTGGGTGACAATCTGGTTCGCGCTCAGGACCGAGTTCCACAGCCGGAACTCGCTGACTTGCGCGGTCAATCCCGGTTCCCCCGTCACTCCCGCTCCCAGCGATACGGTAGTCGCCGGTGCAGGCCAGGCGTTCGCCGTCCGGTTAATGCCGCCGATGCCGCTCCAAGCCAAGGCCGCGTCCACATAAATCCCCACGCTCACCACGGTAGTGGAAACCGGCGCTAAGGTGACGGCCAGATGATGCCATCGCCCGTCAGCGACGGACAAGCCGGTAGCGACGGTGGCGTTGGCCCCGATTCCCACTTGGAGATTGGCGGGCGATTTGATCCATAGGCGGTCACCGCTTGGGTCGGTTTGATCCGCGCAACTGACAAGGACCGCTCCCGCCGTGGTCTGGGTCGTGCAGATCCAAAGTTCGATCGTCACCCCACCGGCGGGAAACGTTGTTACGCTGGCAGTGATGGAGCTGGCGGCGGCGCCGGCAGTGAAGAGCGCAACGCTGGAGGGCGCGGAGAGAGTGCTGGCATAGGTCAGCGTCAGGTTCGGTACGGCGGGAGGGGTCGGCATCCGGATCAGTCCTCGCTTAGGGTGTGGTGGTGTAAGCGGCGGCGAGCAGGTTGCCCGCGCTATCGAAGGTGTAGGACTCGGTGAAGCCGGCGGCCCAGGCCACGGTCTGCATCCGTCCCAGCGAATCGTAGAGATAGGTGATATCGGCCTGATAGGGTCCGGTGGCCGCCACGGACCGGGGCCCGAGCGTGCCCGGCCCGCTCGCGCGGCTTTTGGCCGTGAACACAGTGCCGGAGGTGAAAGCGGTGGTGAAGGTTTGCGGCGAGGTGGCGGAACTGATGGCTTCCGTCGGGCCGCCGTTGGAGAAAAGTTCCACCGAGTATCCGGTGACATTGGCCTCCCCGGAGGGCTGCCAGGCCAGGCTCAAGGCGGCGCCCGTGTATCCCAGGGCGGGTGATAGGGGCGGCGCCGTCAACGGTATCAGGGTAGGGCCGGGCGGGCCTTGCACGATTCCGTTCGTGGCCGCGACCGTGGTGGGGTAAGACGTGAACGGGACCAAGGTTACCGCCAGGTTCTGAGAAGTGGCCTGGTTCACGGGATAGGTGGAGGGTGTAAGGCCGCTGATCGTGATCAGATAGCCGGAGACGCCGTCGACCACCGCATCTCCAGGGGCGATCCAGTTCAAGTTCAATTGTCCTACGTCGTACGCGGCCAGGCTCCAAGCGGGGCTGTCCACCAGGATGGTGTATACCGTGGACGGTGGCCCCAGCGCTATGCCGTTATAGGCGGTTCCCGAAACCCAGCACGTGCAACCGGTGGTGCTCAAAGGACCGGCAAAGGTATAGAGGGTCGTGGTGGGAAGCTGGACCACCTGCGGATTTCCCGGAACTTGCAGGACCGCCTTGTAGGCGGAACTGTTTGCCGTCGTTTGCCAGGTCAGGGCAACCCCGGCCCCGTTGTTGATGACGGAACTCATCACGGGTGCGGCTGTGATGACGATATAGCCGCTGGTGGGCGGACCCACCGATACCCCATCCGGTGAGGTGGCAGCCACGCTGGCCGTATAGGTGGCTCCGGTCAAGGGCCCCGGGATGATACAGCCGGATCCGGTGGCGGGCGTAGGGGTGGTTCCGCCCGCGGAGGATTGGAGGTAGGCTTTGAACGAGGTGTACCCCTGCGGCGGAGTCCAAGTGAGCGCCAGGGAGCTGCCGCTGGAATAATCCACGGATAGCATGGTGGGGACGGAAGTGATGACCGTGTATTGGGTGGACGGTCCCAGGGAGGGCACGGTCCCCGTCATGACCTTTAATTGCACGGCCACCGTGGTGCCGGTCCCTGATGGAGGCGGGCTGACGTCGAACGAGACCGTGAGATCCGTGGTCGTCTTGGAGGTGGAACTCTGCCCTTGCACCTGCAAGGTAATCGCATAGCTGCCTGCGAATGCGGGCTGGGCAGACCAGGAAGCGGAGACGCTGGAGGTCAGGTTCAAGACCGAAGTCACGGTGGGAGCCGCCGTGAGGATGGGGATGGCCGCGCTGTAAGGTCCGGTCGTTCCCCCGTCGGTGCAGGCTATCGCCACCGTCCACGCATCCACTGCGGGAGTGAGGGTAGTCTTGAGGGTGGTGGTGAATCCGGTCGCGGGATAGGTCGAGGACGTTCCCGCGGTCGTATCCGACACCTTGATGCTGAAACCATTCCCGCCGTCCGAATTCCAAAATAGCAGCAGAGAGCCAGGTGAATACTGAACCGAAGCGATAGTGGGCAAGGCACTCATATCGGCAATCCTCCCGAGGAACGGTTATTTGCTTTTCTTGTTTTTGTTCTGCTTCGCCGAAGTAAACAACTGCGCATTGTAGAAGTCGGTATGCCAAGAATCGGGCAGTCTGGCCAGGACCTGGGACGGATGCTCCTTGTGCTTCCGGGTATAATGGTTTTGCGCTCGGCCGTCGCCGACCAGGATGCCGTTGGCGTAAAAGGAATGCTTGTCCATGTCGACTTTCGCGGAAGAAGGCTGCGGGGCGCCGAGATCGAGGTTAAAGACATCCCCCTTGGCGGGGACGCGGGAAATGGCGGCGATCTTGGAAGGCCCCTTCTCGGTGAGGACCTCATCGCCCTGAGCCAGGTCTTTCGCCAACTTGACCTTGCCATTGGCCAAGGGTACTGGATGCATGGTGGTCATGTCCACCTGATGGCCGTCGGCGGTGGCGACCCGGTACATAAGCTCCTTCTCCCTGCCCTTCCAGTAGGAACTGACCTTTAAGCCCGTCTGCTTGGGTCCGAGCACCATCTCATCCGCTCCCACCTTTTCGATGGGTCTGGTGGTCGTTCCGCTCTTCGATCCGCTTTTGCTTCCCGGGGCAAGGGTGATCTTGGTACCCTTGGCCAGGCAGCCATAGACGAATTCCAAGGGCAGCAGCACCAGGGTTCCGTCGCCGGTGGCGGCTGTCGTATCGGTGGTCACCATGGCGGGCATCAGGGATCCGGTGGTGCTTTGCACCAGCATGGACAATTGGTAGGTCACTCCGACCGTCGTGCCGTAGTATGGGCTGTACTGATACAGGCTGCAGAGGGCACCGAACTGGCCCGGATTGGCATTCCAGGATAGGACATTGCCGCTGACCTTCACCTGGCTGGCGAAAGCGGTGTCCGGCATGTTACAGCCGCCGCCGACCTCCGGGTACCAGATGGCCACATTGTACTGGGCATTGGTCGGAACCCCGGTGAGGGGATTGACTGCGATCGGGGAAGGGAAGGTCACACTGCCGGTAATGGGCATTTGGATGATCCCCGTAGGATAGGAGTAATCGCAATCGCTGTCTCCGCGCCCGAAGCAGATTTTCATGTAGGGATTCCCCTTTACGTTGGTCGGAGCGGTATTGGAAATGTCCGTGCCGGCGTCGGTTGCGGTGAATGAGCCCTCCAGAGGCAAAGAGAGGGCTACCGGCGTGGTATCCGCCAGCCCCAGGGCCGCTTGGGTGGACGCGCCCAGGGCGGATGCCGGATAGACGAATAGCGATACGCCCTGGGTGGAATAGGACTTGACCCCGGTTTGGATCGGCTCGGTCAAAGTACTGACGACTTCATTGCCGGAGCCGATGGACACCGAGCCGATGGAGGAGCCTATCTGCTGAGAATTGGCGAAGAGTCCCAGGGTGTTGGAAACCGCCAGGGGGGAATTCGGGATGGAACTGGTTTCGTTCGTGGTGATGCTGTCTTTGTTCGGGTTGGAAGCTACCACATTGATTGGTTCCAACGCGCTGCCTTCAACCGTGGACACGGTTTTCGGAATCACGATGCCTTTGGCATTGGCGATGGTATAGATAGGTTTGGCCGCGACCAGACTGGTGAAGATCATGGGGAACTTGTCCGGCGTTATCCCCACCGCCTTGAGCTGGGCGGAGATATAATTGAGCGTGACGGTATCGCTCAAATCGTAGTAGCCGTCGTAATTGGCCGGTGGTATGGGCGTTCCAGCCGAAAGGTCTCGGGTGACCGGACCACACAGAATCAGCATCAATGCAATACACGCTCTTTTCGACATTAAGTACTCCCTTGCTTTTGTGTCCATTGACGAAACCGCCAATCGAAAGATGGGTCGATCCGTATCCTGGATAAAGGCGACGCTTGCATCCAGGATGTTTCCAGCACGCCCATCTTAGCTTTCGTTTTAGGCGGAGCGCTATCTTCAACAGCGAGAATACAAGTACAGGATGTGCGTACCTTTTTGGAGAAGCCTCCCGGTCGGGATGACAAATTGCAGCGCGAGCTGCCTGGGGTTTGATAAAAAATAACTGACCCGCTTCATGGGTTTTGATGCCGCGGCCTTGCGCTTTCCAGGGTCCCTTATGGGGTCAGCTATTTCCTAACGAGAGGGCGTCCTACCATTTCGAAATGGTCATGGCCATCGCCATGCGCAATACCATACCGGAATTTCTCGCGGACTCATCCGGAAGCATAATCCTTGCGGAATTCATGGTCGATAAAATCGACCTAAGTAGGGCTGAGGGTTTGAGAAGGGTGGCTTAGCAAAATGCCATGAAGAACTCACCACTCTCAAGTTAAAGAGTCAAATCCGGAAACATGATTTTTCAATGGTCTTGAGCCGCACGTAGCGGCATCGGAATTCTTCATAAAGGCATGCTGCCTGACCAACACCTTTTAAATGAGGAGGGATAGGTTCGAGTCTCTATAGGGTGGAACGCGAGTCATCGAAACCACGAGCTGAAACCGCCTTTTTCCGTACAAAATCAAAAAGCCCTCGGCCATAAGACCGAGGGCTTTTTGGTGGACCCAAAGAGATATAGTCAGAACTTTTTTCTTTGTGCCGGTCCCTGGAATGGCCCAAATCGAGCCCCATTTTTCGGTATTGACTTTCGGTTTTAAGTGGAGAAAAAACCAAAAAGGTTACTTATCCATCAATGCGTTCGGTTCAATGGAACGAATGCCAATTGGGACAGGGCCGGAGACAACGTCAGACTGTTCAAATCAATGGCGCGCCGATCCAGGTCATTGAAATGCCGGATGGTCACGCCGTCTACCGGATCCGTCACGTCCTCTCCCGTCATGAACGCGGACAATTGCGCCGGCGCGGAGCGGGGACGAGGGGTAACATGCAGGAATATGGTCTGGGTTTCCCTTCCATGGCAACCGTTGCAGGTATTCAGCGATACCCTGGAACGAGCCTCGTTATTGCGGATTCCTGGACCGGACCAGAAGTCGACATTATTCAAGGAATGACCGCCCAGGAATGCTTTGCCGTTGAATTGGAGCGGCACGTTGTGTTTGCCCGCTAGAATTTCCGATTCCTTTGTATTGACATACTGCGCAAAAAGCGTCGTACCGTTATTCGCATTTGCAGGAGTTTGTTTGACAGTTACGGGGAAGAATAAGCCTGCATCCGGCCGCGGAGACTTGGCTAAATTGAATTCCCTTAGCTCCCAGGGAAAGGATAAGGCGATTTCATTCGTCCGGATGCGAATGAGCGCGCTTCCATTCGCCCGCCCCGCAGCCGATCCCACTCCAGCCCTTACTACGCTTTCAGTGATACCTTGTAAGGAATCCCGGAAGGCGCTGGTATTCAGTGTCATGGAGTTCAGCCTTACCCACCTTTGCCCCCACGCCTTCACCGCTTCCGGGGTAGACTTGTCCACCGCATACTCCATAATCAAGGTGAAGTTGGGAATCTCCCGACACGATCCGTCGGCGGCTTTGTTCTCCAAATCCAGTACACCCCAGACGAAACGAAATTCACCCGCAAGACCCTCGCCGAAGAAAAGATTCTGCCGCAAATCGATCCGGTTGACGATGCCCAGGAGCCGAAAAGGGGCTTTATTCATGGCCAATTTACCTGAATTTCCGCTCGCGCGCAGCCACTTGTCGGTGATTACCGTTCGAATCGATGGGCGGGCGGTAACTACATCATTATTCACGGTGGAAGCGCTTTCCCATTGCTTGAGAAGGGACAGAGCCACATCGCTAGGGGTTTTGCCGGTCACGGCCTGATTGGCAATCTGCGTCATCGCATAACCGAATGTCCATTTCTTGTTTGCGTCGGTGGTCTTGGTGCTGAGGCATGGATCGGACGTCCGAAATGGGTTATTCACCACTGAGACATCGCGGATGAAAAGGGTTTTTTCCGGATCAAGGTTGGTGCTTGCGGTGCTCAACGGGGTGGCCTCTGTAAGCTCTCGCGCTCTGGCAGCGTAACGATCCCATTCTCCACTCCCTGCTGATTCTGTTCCCTTTTCCTCATTGTTG
>OBEQ011773403.1_pt1 | contig 11781 bp, 13 predicted proteins | sample 1670901 | NCBI WGS metagenome assembly OBEQ01 (sample SAMEA104232315, study PRJEB22302) | groundwater metagenome | biome: forest; feature: aquifer; material: groundwater | place: USA | collected 2011-08-07 | depth 5.4 m | reverse complement strand
TAAAAGAAAATAATAAAATTCTCCATGATAATATTTGGAGGCTTTTATTAAATGCTCCATGGCGCGCTCTGCTCCTTCTTTTTTAGTAGATGCCCCATGATGATGGATAAATTTTGCAGATGGAATAAAGTAAAGTGGGATATTGTTTTCCTTAAGCCTTCTTGCATATTCAATATCCTCAAAGAAAATAAACAAACCCTCATCCAAAAGTCCTACCTTATTAATTATTTTTTCCGGAATTAAAAAACAAGCCATAACCATTCCCTTAACTTTGGCCACTTTTTCACCTGAGGGCTGATACATAAAATATGATCCTTTTTTACCTAAAAAGTATTCATTAAAAGCTCCAGTTATGGTGGGTAGATTAAAAACAGAATCCTGAGAGGACATATCAGGGAATAATAATTTCCCTCCCAAAACTGCTCCATCTTTAAATTCCCTGGCCCAAAAAACCAACTCTGATATGCTGTTTTTTAAAACTTCTACATCAGAATTTAAAAGTAGGACATATCTACCCTTGGAATAAGAGATAGTTTTATTGTAGCCTTTGGAAAAACCTTCATTTTCCTCATTTTTTAAATATTCAACTTTGGGTAAGTATTCTCCTAAAACATCTTTAACTGGGTCAATATTGCCATTATCCAAAACAATAACCTCCATCTTTTTTTCATCAAAACCAGAATCTTTTTTAAAGATGCTACTAACTAATTTTTTGACTAAATCTGAGGTATTGTAATTAACAATGCAGATTGAAAACTCCAGTTGATACTCTTCAGCTTTAACACCTTTAATAAATCTGGCAGAGGATCCTCTTTTGCCCAGCAGAAAATCCCAAACCCCCATCTTTTGTGCCTTTCTTCCAATCAGCAAAAACTTTACAGCTTCCCTTATTAGTGCAGCTTTGGTTTTAAAATTAGAATATCTAAAGCCTAAAACTAGCCTATTTCTAGTGTGGAAAAAATCTGTGATATCAGAACCAATTCCTGCAGTACGGGAAGCTTTGTGAAATATGGAAACTCTTCCATCATAATAAGTTTTAAATCCTGCCTTTTTAGCTCTTTTGGCAAAATCTGCTTCTTCAAAATATAAAAAAAGATTATCATCAAAAAAACCAAATCCACCTTCAGGTTTTTCCACTTTTTCCAAAACTTCTCTTTTTATTAAAAGACAACAGCCAGAAACAAAATCTATTTCCTCAGCATTATCATATTTTCCAGTATCTAGCTCATCAATTCCTCTGTGAATTGCCTGAATATTGTTCCAATCAAATTTTCCTCCAGCATACCAAATCACTTTTCCCAAATCAGATTGTTTATATCTATCTTTATAAAATTCAAACCCAGGAGCAAAATAAATTTTAGGAGAAATTAAACCGATTTTTTCATCAGATTTAAAAACTTCCAGCATGCTTTGCAAAAGATTTTCATCTTTTATCAGCGTGTCATTATTTATAACCATTATATAATCAGCTCCCCAAATAAGAGCAAAAATCATCCCTCTGTTATAACCCCCGGAAAAGCCTTCATTTGCCCCATTTTGTAAAATATCAACATCAGGAAAATTTTTATCAATTTCTTTGACTGATTCATCACTAGAGCCATTATCAACAACAATAGTCTTCAGCTCACAGCCATCAGTCTTTAGTTTTTTTAAAGAATCAAGAAACTCCAAGGTATCTTCTTTACCATTAAAATTCACTGTAACTATTGCTATTTTCATATAACTCCTAACCCCTTCATATAAATACCGGCTCTTTTCCTTTTACCTAAAATTGAGAAAGCAACTATTCTTAACATAAGTCCTAAAATTAAAAATAATTTTACTGGAAAATAAGATAGGATATAGTGTTTCTTAAGATAATATTTAATTCCTTTTAGTTCATTCAAAAAAGAGTTGCTTAAATCAAAATTAGTTGAAGCTCCGTGTAAGTGAATCACTTCAATTTGCGGGACGTACCAGATTTTAAAGCCAGCGTTACTGATTCTTTTACTCCATTCAATTTCGTCCATATGCATAAATAAATTTTCATCAAAGCCATTCGTCTTATCAAATATTTCTTTTTTTATTAAAAAAAATGCGCCCATAACCCAGCCAACTTTGTGAGCTTTGGAAAAATAATTTTGGTTTTTTGGATGAAATGGAGGAATAATATTTTTTATAATAGGAAGTAAACTTAATCCTAAAATCCAAAAAATAATATTAAAAGGATTTGGTAGATTTCCGCTTGATGGCTGAAGCTTACCTGTTCCGTAATTTAGTCTTACCCCCAGAGCGTCACAGTTTTTATTAACCTTAAAATAAGCTAAGGCCTTGTATAAAGAATCTTCCTGAACATAAACATCAGAATTTAGAAATAAAATATACGGGGTTTTAATTTGTTTCAGTAAAAGATTATTACCCTTGGAAAAACCCAGATTTTCTTTTGATTCAATAATTTTAAGTTTTGGAAAATCTGTTTTTAACATTTGTAAAGATCCGTCTTCTGAAGCATTATCTAAAACAATTATTTCTATTTTGTTCGCCATTTTTTTCTCACAGTATTTTTTGGCCAGTACTAGTTTTTCCAAACATCTTTTGGTTATATCTTTGGTGTTATAACTTAAAATAATTACTGAGAGATCCATATTTTTACCTTTCTATAATGTTCTAATAGTTTAATTCCAAACAGAATTAAATCTCTAAACAAAGGCGGATAGTTTTTATAAAAATGTTTTTTGTAAAAAATCCTCATGGCAGAAATTCCATGAGTTGCTGCTTTTAGTCTGACCTTTTTATCTACTTCTATTGCTGAGGTTTTCCAGAGTCCTGAGGATGAACCTTTAAAATGTATTATTTTTACTTCCGGATAAAAGAAAATCTTCCAGCCTTTTTCCTTTAAAGAATAACAAAATTCTATGTCTTCACCATTAAAAAAATAATCAGTGTCCCAAAAGCCTATTTGTTCACCGGCAATTTTCCTGACCATTAAAAAAGCTCCGGTTAAACAGTCTATTTCATGAGTTTTGTTTGTATCAAGATAAGATGCTGTATATCCTGAGAAAAGAGGGACCTTGGGAAAAAGTTTTGATAAACCAGAAAAATAACAAAAAGAATTCCAGGGAGTTGGAAAACCTCTGTGAGAAGAATAATCTAAAGAACCATCAGGAAGTTCAACTCTACAAGTGATAGCCCCAATATCAGGGTTTCCCATAAGGTATTGATAAGTTTTTTGGATTGTATCTCCCACAATTTTTGTATCAGGATTTAAAAATAAGATAACAGGAGCCTTAGCTTTTTTTACTCCTATATTATTCCCAGCAGAAAATCCCATGTTTTCCTTATTAGCAATAACTTCAACCCCCGGGTATTCTTTTTTTACAGCTTCCACAGATCCATCAGAGGAGGCATTATCCACTACAATAACCTGCCAATTATCTTTAGAGGTTTTGTTTTTAAAAATAGACTCTAAACAATTTAACAAAAGACGCTTAACATTGTAGTTAAGAATCACAATAGAAAGATCAGGACTTTCAACCATGTAGTAAATTGTATACTACCCTAACTATCAGTGCAAAAAGAGTATAATTTATTAATGGTTGCACCGTGGATTCTTTTTGCGGCAATAGGTGGACTTTCATCAAATTTATTTAATTTTTTAAGCAGATATATTTTAAGGAAAAATGGTGGTGATTCTAGTGCCTGGGCTTGGTTATATGAAACAGTAAGGGCTCCGCTGTTTTTAATTCTTGCGTTGTTTAATTTTAAATTAATACTAAATTTACATTCTGCTTTACTTTTTTTTGGAGTTGGAATAACTGAGTTTATATCCGTATATCTATACATGAAAATGCATCAGTATTCTCACCTTTCTATTTCTACAATTTTGTCCAGAACAAGACTGGTCTGGATTCCTTTGATAGCATATTTCACAATAGGTGAGAATCTTAATTTGAAAGATTATTTTGGTATTTTAATCTTGTTTTTAGGAGTTTCTGTCACTGTTGCTCCACATAAGCTTTTTTTAGATAAAGGAGCGATTTATGCAAATCTTGCTGCTTTAGTGATAGCAGTTAATGTAATTATTTTAAAAGAGGCAGCGCCTTTTGCATCTCCACCGATCTTATTATTTTTTTACTCAGTCCCGTCCATGATTCTTTTTCCCATTTTCATGAGAAATGCCAAGCAAAGGCTTATTTTACATAGCAAGCAAAACTTTTTACCAAAATTAATTGCAGTTTTAGCAAGCATGGGAGCAGGTTATTTTTTGATTCTGGCACTACAAAGCGGGGATGTAAGCAAAGTTAATGCAATATATCAAGGAATGATGGTCACAGGAGTCATTGCTGGTATTATTTTACTTAAAGAGAGAAAAGATATTTTAAGAAAAATTGTAGGAACTGTTTTGGCTTTAGCGGGAATATTTTTTCTTACCTGACTCTGTATCTATAGAGTAGTCTTGTGCTCTAATATTCTTAAATAGGAATCAACGCTAACACATCCTTCAAGTTTTGCTACTTTATCCAATGCTTTTTGTAAATTTTCAGTTTTAACCGGATAAAAAGTAAAAACCATTTCCGGTTTTTGAGGAACCGGATCTTCTCCCTCTTCAGGCTCTTTAATTTCCGGCTGATTCATCATTAAAATATTAATTTTAGCTTTTCCAAAAACTCCTGCAATATTACCTAATACTCCTGGCTCATCAACCACTTCAAACTTAGCATAATATGGCCAAATTCCATCCTGATAAGATTTTACGCCTACTTTTCCAGTAGGCTTTTGAGGAATCGGCTTCTCAGCTAAATCTATCACCAGTGCATCTTTATTCTCATCCACTCTGGATAAAGGGTGATCTTTGGGAACAAATGCCGGACCAATCCAAGCTTCCAATTCCTTTTCTAATAATCTGGCATGATAAATAGATAAAATCTTGTAGCCAAAATAATCAGCAAAATAATGATCTCTTTCAGAAATATTTGTAGATAAAACCGGCACTTTGTTTGGGTCTATTTCTACTCTAAAAGCTGCTTTACTAACATCTGCCAAAATTTGAGGTGTAGGATCATTATCTAAAACAATTCCACTAACAGCAGTTATTCTCTCTTTCAGAGTATGATCTCTTAGAACATCACTTAAGGAAATGAATCCTCCCTCAGCAATAAATGCATTACCAAATTTACGCTCAGCCATATGGGGTAGTTTTACTATTTTTAAGCTCAGATGTCAATTTAGCGGACTTTGTGGCGGCGTTTAATACGAAGTTGGGCCAGGGATTTTTCTAAATTAGCTAAAGTTTCTGCATATTCTTCATCAGATAAAGTTTGAGATAAAGCTTGTTCAGCTCTTTTTTTAGCTTCTTCAACTGCCCGCTCATCTATATCAGCAGCATAAGTTGCCAGATCTGTCATTACTGTCAAGGCATTATTTGCAACTTGTAAAAAACCATCCCCAATTACCATTGAATCCATCTTTCCGCCTTTTTTTATTATCAGTTCACCTGGTTCTAATTTTGCCATTAAATTTGCATGATTGGGGAGTATTCCTAAGATTCCTTGTTCAGTGGACACGTTAACTTGAGACACTTCTTCATCAAACAATAATTTTTCAGGAGTAACAATTTTTAAATGCAGCTGAGCCATATGGATATTATACCCCACCACTTAACTTGTAACTACAAACAAATTTCTGTTTTCCTTCGGAAGAATTAGCTCGCCGAATTTGGCAGTAGAAACTTTCTATATTCATTTAGATGGCACATTTGAACCTATTGCCTGATAGGTGTAGAATGCAGCTGTATGAATGAAAAAGATTTAGTAGTTTCCAAACATCCAGTAGCTGAACCTCCCACAAAACCTGCTGGAGTTATAAAAAATAGGTTGTTAAGTATTTTATCTGATAATCCTGATCAATATGGACCTGCTTTAGAAGCTTATGCGATGGCTCCAGAAGTAAAAGGGGAAACTTTGCTAGGTGCAACTCCAAATAATGGTGACATAGGGAAAATGGAAGAAATAGAAGGACCATTACCCACTCATTTTGAAAATATCCTGAGACCATTTAAAAGAGGTGATGAGTACTTTTTAAGGCGTCCTTCCCAAGGCGAACTAATTTATGTTGGTCCTAAACAGCCAAAAGTAAAACCACCAATTCTGCAAAATGAAAACCCAGTTTCCAAAACTAATAGTGAGATAGAAAATAATCCATATCTTAATGCCCCGGCAAAGCTTACCGAAAAGGCTGCATAATCTATCTCAACTATGGCTGAATTTGAAACAGGTACTATATCTCATATTGTTATTTATCCGGTAAAAAGCTGCGGCGGCATTGAGCTAGATAATGCTTATCTGAGTCCTTCAGGTTTATCAGTTCCCGGAGTAGTTACCGACAGGGAATACATGATTGTTAAATCAGCTGCTGACAACAATGGAGTACATAAGTTTGTAACCCAGAGGGATAAAAGAGGACCAAATGATAGGGTTCAGGGACTGGCAGATTTGGCAAAAATCAAGCCAAAAATTACTGCGGACGGAAGAATAAACTTAAGTTGGATGGGAGAAGATCCAATAACTATACCTTCAGATTTAAACCAGCAATCTGAATTAACAGTTATGATCTGGGATCATTTTGGTCTCGCTCCTGATATGGGAGATAATATCAGCGAATGGCTCTCTCGTCATCTTCAATATAGTGTAAGGCTAGTCAGAGCGAGTGGAGAGTATGATAGATCAGCTCGTCAAAATTATCTGGCAAATAGCAGCAAAATTGCATTTCAAGACTCTTATCCAATTTTATGGATGTCACAAGCATCCCTGGATGAACTTTCTGAAAGAGCAGACCAGGAAATTCCCTGGAAATCGTTTAGGCCAAATATCGTAGTAAATGAATTATCTGCTCGATATGAACATCAAGTTTTTGAGGGAACTATTGGGGGAATTTCATTTGTAGATCCAAAGCCTTGTGATAGATGTCCAATTACAAATATAGACCAAGAAACAGGGGAAATAATGGAGATTAAACCCATGTCTATACTTAAAGAATATAAAAAATGGAATAAAGGACGCGGGGCACATCCGGTTATTTTTGGGGAAAATATGCTACCGCAAGGAGTTGGATATATCTCAAAGGGAAGTAAGCTAACAACTATTTCTCACAAAAATCCGCCTTTAGTTTACGGTGAAAGTGTCTAATTTTTAATATATTGCTTCAGCAGAATTTACATTTAGATATACAGCTCCAAGAAAAAGACCGGAAGCATTAACTGTAACTGAAGAATCTTTTGATAACTACAGATATACTAATGGTTTACCTGAAGGAGCTAAAGACAGAGGGCTTGCCACAAAAGCAACAAATGCTTTAATGGGAGTCAGAATAACTATTCCTAATTCTAGAAACACCAGACCTGCTAGTATAAATGAACTGAGGGATATGTCAGACTCAGAGATGATTATAAATAGCCATAGAATAAGTAAACTTGGACCTCAAACTATTCAACTTTTTAGAACATCCACTCAAGTATTTATGGAAAAGTTTAGAGAAGCTCAACAAAATCCCCCAGCTTAAAGTCCTCTTGAGTTGAAATTATAAAAAGGCTACAGCAAATTTGACATTTTTAAGCTTGAAATCTAAAATGTCAGCCTATGGGGATGAGTTACGAACATCAAAGGCATATAGAGGCTTATAAAGCTGCAGGGAATACTAAAGCTGAGGAATTTATTGCCGCTCAACAATCTGCTTGGAAAACTTTTATGGAGGCAACAGGTACTCAGGAACTTCCCTTGGAAAAGTCACACAGAGCACCCTTTGTATTTATAATTGCAGGCAAGGAACCGGGTGAGAAATATAAAATTATTTATTCAATGTTATCAAATCCAGAGTACACAAGAAGAGTATTAACTTGCTTATTTATTCCTTATGTTGATCTTGATCCTGGAAATCCTGCTAAAAGAACAGTTAACGCTCTTAAAAGACATGCTGTAACACACGACGAAGCTGGCAACGAGGTACCTGTAATGAGCACTTTAGATATTTTAAGAATGACTAAAGAAGAATTATTGGGTGTACGCAATTTTGGAGAAAAATGCTTAAGTGCTTTTATGGAAGTCTCACAACCTCTCAGAGAAAGTTTAGATCGTTCAGGCTTACTGCCTTAATCTACTTTACCTCATCTATAGTTCCAACCATAGGAAGTTTTAGAAAAACCTAAGGAGATAAGATCTAGTAGCAAAAATTAAGTGGTTTTACAGTTTTAAACTTTTCCAAAAGGACTTCTTCTAAAAAGAGTTCTAAAGTTAATCTTCCAATTAAAGTAGAACTCCACTCAAGTATATAAATCTCTTGACTTGAAATCCCAAAAAGTGCTCGCCTCGCGGCGAAGCGGGCGCGGTCGAAACGGGCAAACTCCAAAAATTTGCAATATGAATTTTTACTAATGTATAATACCTAATATTGTGGTAAATCAAGAATCAGAATCAAGAATAATAGCATTAAGTGGAGGTTTTATGGAGGGAGTTGAGACTTTTCTAATGGCAAAAGACAGAGCTAGGATACCTGGAATCCTTAAAGGTGATACCTCTTATGTAGAATCCAGGACTTACCCCTTACTTGAGAAATTTAGAAGTGCAGTCAGTACAAGCCACGGACAAGATATGATAGCTGTAGAGATAACCGAAGGGGAAATGGATTTTTTAAATGCTCATTTTTTTGATGCAATGGATGGTTGGCTTTCTGTAGAAGATCTAAAACCAAAAGATCGTGAGAGTAATAATTTTATTAATCAGATGCAAACTGTTGGATCTGAAGTTATAGGCGAGAATTCAAATAGAGTTCTGGAGCTTAATTTAGCCTGGGATAGAGCAGGTGGAACTCCACGTCCTTCATTTCTTGAGTTAAATGGTGGGAAAAATAACGCTAAATAAATTACTTAACTTCCTCAATAGTCCCAACCATGTAGAAGGCTTGTTCGCCTTTACTGTCATATTTACCCTCTAAAATTTCTTTAAATCCTTTAACTGTATCTTTCACTGAGATATATTTTCCTTTTCTGCCTGTAAAAGCCTCACCTACGAAAAATGGCTGGGTTAAAAATCTTTGAATCTTTCTTGCTCTGGCAACTGTTAGTTTATCCTCATCAGATAACTCCTCAATACCCATGATGGCAATAATATCCTGCAAATCTTTATATCTTTGCAATACTTTTTGTACTCCAACAGCTACATCATAGTGTTCCTGTCCCACAACCTGCGGATCCAAAGCTCTTGAGGATGAGGAAAGTGGATCAACAGCAGGATAAAGCCCTTGTTCTGTTAAGCCTCTATCCAAAGCAATTGTAGAATCCAAATGTGCAAAAGTAGTTGCCGGAGCAGGATCTGTATAATCATCAGCAGGTACATAAACAGCCTGAACAGAAGTAATCGATCCTTTTTTGGTGGAGGTGATTCGCTCTTGCAAAGCACCCATTTCTGTTGCCAAAGTTGGCTGGTAACCTACAGCAGATGGGATACGGCCCAGTAAAGCTGAAACTTCTGATCCAGCTTGTGAGAATCTAAAAATATTATCTATAAAAAGTAACACATCTTTACCTCCCTCATCCCTAAAATATTCTGCCATTGTAAGGGCAGATAAACCCACTCTTAAACGAGCCCCTGGTGGCTCATTCATTTGCCCAAAAACCATGGCAGTTTTATCAATAACTCCAGATTGGATCATCTCATGATATAAATCATTTCCTTCTCTGGTTCGCTCACCAACTCCGGCAAAAACGCTGTAGCCTCCATGCTCAGCAGCAATATTTCTAATTAGCTCCTGAATTAAAACAGTTTTTCCAACTCCTGCTCCTCCAAAAAGCCCAACTTTTCCTCCTTTAACAAATGGAGCAAGCAAGTCTATAACTTTAATTCCTGTTTCAAAAACCTCAGAAGTTGTAGACTGTTCCTCAAAAGAGGGAGCTTCTCGGTGTATTGGTAAAGTTTTTTTAGCTTTAACGGGACCTTTAAGATCAATTGTTTCGCCTAAAACATTAAATAATCTTCCTAGAACTTCGTTGCCAACTGGTACAGAGATAGGGGCACCAGTATCAATAACAGGAGTGCCTCTTTTTAGTCCATCTGTTGAACTCATAGCAACACACCTCACTACACCTTCTCCAAGATGTTGCTGAACCTCCAGGACTAGACGACCCTTTTCTTTTTTGCCTTCGGCAGCATTATAAGCAAAGCTTTCAACGCTTAACGCGTTGTAAATCCCAGGCAATTTACCCTCTTCAAACTGGACATCTACAACTGCTCCAATAACCTGAGTGACATTACCTTTGTTCATAATTATTCCATTGCTGCTTGAGCTGTTGTAATCTCAAGCAACTCCTTTGTTATTGCTGATTGTCTGGTCTGATTATATGTCAGGTTTAAATCATCCACCAAATCTAGCGCATTATCTGTGGCATTTTGCATGGCAAACATTTTAGCAGAATATTCAGAAGCTTTTGTCTCAAGCATTGCCTGATAAATCTTTATCTGGATATGATGTACTAAAATATAATCAAGTAAAGCTTTTGGATCCGGTTCAAACAAAAACTCACCACCTTCGTCATTGCGAGGGGAGGAAGTCCTGTGGACTTCCGAGTGCGACAAAGCAATCTCTTTTTCTGAACTAGATTGCTTCGCTACGCTCACAATGACATCTTCAGCACTGATTGGCAATAACTTAACTTTTGTTGGTTCCTGTCTTAGGGCTGAGCCAAAATGAGGGTAAGCTATATAAGCTTCCCCAATTCCACCAGCCATAAATGAATCCATTATCATTTTAGAAAGCTGCGTTGCCAGTCTGAATGTTACTAAATCCAGATTTTCAAAATCCGCGATTAAATTCCTGCCCATTTTAGCTATAAAATTCCTGGCTTTTTTACCAACAGTTATGAAGTTATTATCTGGGGAGAGTAAATCTGATTGAGTAAGCATCCTGAATAAATTAGTGTTTAGTGCTCCACAAAGACCTTTATCTGTTGAAATCACAATTACTGTGGATTTTTTATTATCATTTGCTTGTAAAAGTGGATGAGCACCAAGTTCTACCAAAGGCAAAACCCGCTTTAGAGCAGAGGATAAATTAAAAGAATATGGTCTTCCGTTTATAGCCTGATTTTGTGCTTTTCTCATTTTAGCAGCAGCTACCATTTGCATGGCTTTGGTAATCTGAGCTGTATTTTTAATAGATTTTATTCTACGTCTTAGCTCTCTAGTGTTTGCCATAAACCCTCACAAATTCTTTAGTTATTTTTTCCAAATCCTTTACAACTTTTTCATCTAAAATTTTAGTTTCTGCTATTTCTGAAAGTATTTTTTTATTCTTTAGCTTAATGTTGGCAATATATTTCTCTTCAAAATTATGAATATTCTCAACCGGAATCTCATCTAATAACCCTTGAGTCACTGCCCAAAGAATTACCACTTGCTCAGAAAGCGGAACAGGAGAGTACGGAGGCTGTTTTAAAACTTCCTGAATTCTTCTTCCCCGTTCAATCCTGGAGCGGGTTTCCGGATCCAAATCAGAGGAAAATTGAGCAAAAGCCTGGAGAGCTCTAAACTGAGCAAGATCCAGCCTTAATTGCCCTGCCACAGATTTCATAGCCTTAGTTTGGGCAGCTCCACCAACCCTGGATACAGAAATACCAACGTTCAAAGCCGGGCGAATGCCTTTGTAGAATAAATCTTATTCCAAAAATATTTCTAAGTTTTGCTCAGATTCCTGTGGTTAACTTTAATGGTATGAGAATGGAATATGGAGATTCCCCGAGATTTAAAGATAGACCAG
>OBEQ010365615.1_pt1 | contig 11781 bp, 7 predicted proteins | sample 1670901 | NCBI WGS metagenome assembly OBEQ01 (sample SAMEA104232315, study PRJEB22302) | groundwater metagenome | biome: forest; feature: aquifer; material: groundwater | place: USA | collected 2011-08-07 | depth 5.4 m | reverse complement strand
TCCTGCTCGAAACGCTTTTTCACGTCGTCGTCGGTGATTGCGGTGCGCGTCTTCTCGATGAGCGACGGGCTGCTTGCCTCCACGGTCACGCCGGGCAGCACGCCGCCCGACGCATCTTTCACGACACCGGCGATGCTTCCAGTGGCTACTCCCTGCGCGCGCGCCGAGGCGGCGCCGAACATGAGCAGCGACATGAACGCAACGGCGAGCGCGGACTTAGACCCTTTCATCGTATGGCTCCTCCCAATAGTTGTCCCAGGCTGTCTTCTTTCCTGCCTTGATCGAGTTGTATTCCTCGGTCGCTTTGCGGATGCCGTCGCCATTCACATCCGGCACAAGGGTGCCGTCGTACTCCATATAGAAGCGGACCGTGTCCATGATGATTCGCTCCGGACCGATCCAGTTGTCGAACCTGCCAAGCGTGATGTCCGCAGCGGCGGCGCCCGCGGTCATTTTCGCGTCCCAGCGCTTCTTCGATTCCACCTTCAACAGGCGGAGGTAGTCCGCCATCTCGGCAAGCTGCTGCTTGCCGCCGAGCGGGCCGTGGCCCGGGACGATGCGCTGGACATCCATCGTGTCGATGCGATCGCAGATGGAGATCCAGTTGCTCGGGTGCGCGTTCTGGCAGAACGGCGCGACGTAGAAGAATCCGACGTCGCCCGCGATGAGGATCTTGTGCTCCGGCAGATAGGCGACGAGGTCGCCGTAGGTGTGCGCCGGCAGCATCGGGATGATCTGCACCTGCGTCTTCGCGATGTGGTAGGTCATCGTGCCGTCGAACGTCGTCGTCGCCGGCAAGATCTTTCGGGGCTCGGTGCCGTCGGCCCAGCCCTCGCGCTTGGCCCAGAGCGCGGGACCCGGCACCTGTTTCACGACCTCAGCCCGGCAGTAGGGGTGGGAAATGATCTCGGGATTGTCGGGGATGAACTGGTTGCCTCCAATGTGATCGCCGTGGTGGTGCGTGGTGACCAGGTACTTGAAGGGCTTGTCGGTGACCTTCCGGATCGCCGCCACCATCGCCTTGGCATGAATCGGCACCGCCAGCGCGTCGATCAGCAGGATGCCGTCGTCGCCAACAATGACGCCTGCGTTGCTGACCGCGACGTTGTTCTTCGCGGGCCCGCCGCCCTGGATGTAGGCATAGACGCCCGGCGCCAGCTCCTTGAACTCCGTCTCCCACGTGGGCATCATCGGGAAGTTCGGATTCGGCCGCGGATTCGGTGGTGTCGCGGCCGGCGGCCCCTGAGCCGCGAGGCTGCCGCGGTCGGCTCCCCAGCTCAGGGCCGAGGCCACGCCCAGCCCGGTGAGTCCGAGTCGCAGCGCATCGCGTCGGGTCAACGGGACCCCAGCGGGGTGCTCAATCTTGTTCATGACATCTCCTCAGAGACCGTAGCGTCCACCGCAGCCGAAGGCGAAGGCGGAAAGCCGGCCGCTACCGGATGACCGTGTGTCGCGCCACGATTTACTCCCGGCCGTCGACATACCGCAATACCCTGAATTGGGTAGCCAGAACATGCCGGAACCGCATTGACGCAACGAGGGGCGGGGGGTAGCCTCTGGGCGGAATGTCCAATAGGGCGACACGATTCTTGATCTCCTCGCTGTTGGCCGCGTGGGCGCTGCTCAGCCCCGCTTACGCCGATGCGCCTGTTGCGCTCAGCGACTACGTCGTCACGTCATGGACCATGAAGGATGGCCTGCCGTCCGAGGTGATTTGGGCGATCGCGCAGGACCGGGACGGCTACCTCTGGCTCGGGACCAACGGCGGGCTCGTGCGGTTCGATGGCGTCGAATTCGTGACGCGGGAGAGCGTGGGCGGCGTTTCGCTGCCGAAGGTCCCCGCGCACAGCCTGTTCATCTCGCGCGACGACACTCTGTGGGTCGGCTTCAGTTTGAGCGAGACAGGCGGAATCAGCCGGGTCCGCGAAGGGCAGGTGCGTACTTATGGAGAACGCGATGGCCTCGCACGCGGCACGGTCAATGCGATGATCGAAGATGTCGATGGGACGATCTGGGCCGGCACCAATACCGGCCTGTTCCGCCTGCTCCGAGATCGCTGGGAGGCCGTGAGCACCGCGCAAGGCATACCTTCAGCGCGGGTCGACAGTCTGTACATCGACAAGCCGGGCGATCTGCTGGTCGGCACAGCGGCCGGCGTGTTTCGCAAGCCGTCGAATGCGGCGACCTTTCAACAGGTCGATTCACCAGACGACGCGCCGCCGCCGTCCCGCGGGTTCAGCGAAGATCAATCCGGGCGAATCTGGGTCACCGATGCGGTCGTCGGATTCAGAGCGCTCGGCGATCGCCAGACATCCGCGCGCGAGCGCGTCCGTGGAAACACGCTGCTGCACGATCGAGATGGCAATCTCTGGGTCACGACGATGGGCGAAGGGATCTGGCGCGTCAGTGGCGAGTCTCTCTACACGCGCAAGACGATTGAAAGGGTGCGCGCTCCCGGCGCGCGCGCGATTTTCGAGGATCGCGACGGGCAAATCTGGGCTGGGAACGGCGAGGGGTTGATACGCCTCGCCAAGCCCAAGGTGACCCCAGTGACCAACCTTGGCCTCGTCTACGGTGTGCAGACGACTGCGGACGGTCATGTCTGGGCTTCGACCCCCGACAGCGTGATCCGCTTGTCGAATGTTTCCTCCTCGCTCGCGCCTTATGAAGTGATGCGGCAACCCGGGATACGAGCGTTGCGCGTCGACGAGCACGGCACCCTGTGGGTCGCGACGAGCACGGACCTCGTTCGCTTCGGGCGCGACCGCCACACCTACCCGCTTCCTCCTGCGGCGGCGCTCAACCGCATCAGCGCGATTGCGTCCGACTGGCGCGGTGGTCTATGGATTTCCGATCGCGATCGCGGGCTCTTCATGTGGAACCCGTCCAATCCGGACGCGATCGAACCGGCGCGAGCGCTTGGCGATATGCGCCTAAGCTCGATGTTCACCGACAGCACCGGACGACTATGGTTTACCTCCACCGCCGGGCGCGTCGGCGTGATCGATCGCGCCGGTGCCGTTCATGTCTACGGACCGGAGAGTGGCCTCGGCGCCGGCCAGCATGGTGCGTTGTACGAGGATTCCCGGGGTGTCATCTGGGTGGGTGGCAACGACGGTCTGAAGCGATTCGCGGATGGCCGCTTCGTCCGGATTAATCAAGGGAATCGTTTCAGGACCGTGATCGGGATCGTCGAGGACAACGACGGCGACCTCTGGCTTGGCACCAGCTCAGGAATCGTCTGTGTGACGCGCACTGAACTCGAGACGTCAGCGGCAAAACCTGAATACGAGGTGTACGCGCGCGTGTTCGATGCGTCTGACGGCCTTGCCGGGCTTCCGGTCACATTTGGAGGTCCGACGCAGGTCCGCGATCAAACCTCGCGGCTGTGGTTTGTCACCGGAGGGGGGCTGACCGCATTCGATCCGCGCGCGCTGAAGAATCTGCATGCGCCTACGGCGGTGAAGATTGAGAGCGCGACTGTCGACGAGAGACCGATCCCGGTCATCGGTAGCGTTCAGCTGCCCGCCGGCGCGGCGCGCCTTGCGATTGACTACTCCGTGCTTGACCTCGCTACGCCCTGGCGGACACGGTTCAAGTACCGGCTTGATGGATTGGACACGGAGTGGATTGACGCGGGGACGCACCGCGAGGCGGTTTACACGCATCTGCCGCCCGGCGCCTACCGGTTCCGTGTCGCCGCGAGCAATAGCGACGGATCGTGGAGCAATGCAGGCTCAGACTGGCAGTTTGCCGTCGCGCCGATGTTCTACCAGACGTATTGGTTCTATGCCCTTTGCGCCGCGACCCTCGGCTTCGCGACATGGGCGGTCTGGCAACTGCGCGTGAGGCGCATACGACACGAGTTTGCGCTGTTGATTGGCGAGCGCGCTCGCCTGAGCCGGGAGATTCACGACACGCTGCTCCAAAGCCTGGTCGGCGTCGCATTGCAGTTCGATGCGCTGGGCGCGAATCTCGAGCCCTCGTCACGCGAGTGCCAGCAGCTCGTGCGGATCCGGAAAGAGGTCGAGGAGTACATCCGTGAGGCACGGCATTCGATCTGGAATCTGCGCAAGCCTGTGATCGGCAGGCAGGATCTCCCGTCGGCCATCCGCGAGGCGGCCCTGAAAATAGGGGCGGGACATTCGATTGACGTTGAGGTTGCCGTGCACGGCACGCCGTTCCCGAGTCCACCCGACGCAGACGAGCAATTGCTGCGCATCTGCCAGGAGGCGGTGCTGAACGCCGTCCGACACGCAGACCCCTCGAAGGTCCGAGTCGAGCTGCGATACGAGCCGGATGCCATCGTGCTGCGCGTCATCGACAATGGCCATGGCTTCGACCCGCAGATGACGGTGCCACTCGAGGCGGCCGGGCACTACGGGCTGGTCAGCATGCGGGAGCGGGCGGCGCAAGTCGGAGGAATGTTGGCGCTGACCACCTCGCGGCGCGCGGGCACATCGGTGGAGGCGCGGATTCCCGCCGCGCTCCACGCGTAGTCCGGGATCGATCCCTTCCTAATTGGATCCAGGCTCGATGGGTCTCTGGCCCTTGAATATCTCCTGCTTCGGCGCACTGACCTTGACGAGCGAATCCAGCGCGCCTCTCGATTCCACGACCCGGCCCGCGTGTCCGGCGAAGGTCACCTTCTCACCGGCCAGCAGGTCGTTCTTGTTCCAACCGAGCCGCTGGATGGCGTTCGGACTGGTCAGTTCCAGGTTGTATGTCGTGACCTTCCCGCTCGCATCCGTGACATCGATGTACACGTGCATATGCGGATTGGTCCATTCCACTTTCGACACCACACCCGTCCCCGTGATGAGCTTGTCCTTGTCGTACTCCGTATCGAACCCGTGATGGGCGGTGACCGGCACGGTCAGGTAGAAGAGGCCGAGGCCGGCCACAATGATTCCAAACGTCGTTCTCATGAGTAACCTCCTCGAGGCTGCAGTGGTGTTCTTTCACTTGCCTATGGCGGGGGGCGGACCACCGCCGATACCAGGCGAACCCTCTTTCAGGTAGCCACCCGCGAGGCCGATCTGATTGTTCTCGGCGCAGATGTACTCCATCAGATCAACGCCCGGCCGCGCGATCCTCGCGGCCATCTTCATCGAAATCGGCTTCGAAAACGTTCCAGGGTCGTCCAGCGTGAATTCGTCAATCATCGTCCCGTAATTGACGCGGGTCCATCGTTCGATGGTGTGCAGTTGCTCCGTGTGCGGGGTGCCGATCGCGTCGAACCAGAACTTGTCGTTGTACCCGATAGTGTCGATGACCAGCGTATCCCCATCCCACCGCCCAATCGAGTGCCCCCACCAGGTTGGAAGCGGATCCACGGGGTGTTTGCGGCCATCCATGTAGACGACTCGATGGGCGCCGGCATCGCCAGTCTCGTGGAGGATGTAGATGCGATCCAGGCCTTTCGAGTTGTAGTTGAACACGAACCTCCACGGATACGGGTTGTGGCGTGGCACGCTCATGGGCAGACAGTAGATATAGGGTTCCTCATAAATCTTCCCCGCCCGTGCGGCCATGATTGCTTTGGCAGAAGGCAGCAGCAGCGACGTCAACTCACCCGGCTTCAGGTTGCCGTCTACCTCCATGTTGCCGTCCGTGCCGCCACCTTCCCAGGTTCCGGAGAAATCTGGATGCCCATCGGGCATTCTCGGCACCGGCCCGTTGATGACTGCGGGGTTGGTCTCACCATCGCGTGCTCGAATCGTCAAGCCCTGAAAGGTTGGTCCCTGGCGCCCACCTCCCGCGCCTTGCGCTTGCGCAACCTGCGTCGCCGGTCCGCCTTGTCGCGCCGGTCCCTGCTGCTGCGCGTGCACCTCCACAAGGAGCGACATTGCCATCCCTACGACGATTCCGGAAATGACCAGATCCCTCTTCATGTCGACCCTCCTTTATATCCTTTATCTCCTCCGCGTCGACCCACCAGCCGAAAGCGTTCGTGCTTCGCGGTTTGTCTGTGCGCTCCTCAGAAATCGACCTGCACACCCATCTTGAACAGACGGGCATCGAGAACCTGCGACGGTTTCAGCCAGTTGACGCCGTTTGTGCCATAGACCGAGTTGGTGTTCAGCACAGCGCTCCTGTTGATGACGTTGTAGAGATCGGTGTTGAGCTGGAACCCGAGCCCCCCCGTTCTCCATTTCTTACTGAGGCGGAGGTCAAGCTGGTTGATCCGGTCGTCGAGGAACTTCGAAAAGGGCTTGAGAAGGTCGATCGTGACCGTCCCCCCCGCAGAGAGTTGGCGGCCCAGCGAGGGGGCGATCTGCGCGCTCGAATAGGTCGCCTGGGCTCCGTAGTTGAGTGCCGGAAGGTTCTGGTAGACGGCGGCAGCCTGGAAGCCGCCCCCGAGCGGAATGGACCCGTTCAGCCTGAAGTTCGCCCGAGTCGGGTTCTGGTAGTCGCAGTTATACAAGCCGGTCGTTGTCGTGCCTGCCGCGACCGACTCCTGTGGCGAATCCACCACGAGGCACCGCTTGATCTTGTTCGAGACGAGCGAACCAAAGCCCGAGCCATTGCCGATGGCATTCCCGATGCTCATGCCGCCAGACACGTTCGCCCCGCGGGGGAGTCGCGCATTCATCGTGACATCGAAGCCCGTGAACGACTCCGACACCTTCCCGAACTTCGACGCCAAGCCGTCCACAAAGTCGGCCTGACCGAACTTCGACGGCTTGATGTCGTACAGGCCGCACACCTGCGTACCGCTGACGCTGCCCAGCCGCGAATCCATCGGCGCCGTCACGCAGTAGGGATCGTAGTCGGCCGGCGTGACCAGGATGTTATCCCGGACCACCTGATTGCCGTACCACGTGTGATAGTACTCGGCGTCCAGGGCGATCCCCAGCCCGAGGTCGCGCTGGATGCCCAGCGATGACATCCAGGTGTAGCCGCGCTTGCCCCACCCGGTGATGTAGTCCGGATCCGCGTGGACGCGGCTCTGCGACTTGCCGAATTCCGGATTCGCCATCGCGCCGCACTCGCCGTTCACCACGGTGCTGCGCAGGTCGCAGTCGGGAAAGAAATTGCGGTTGGCATCGGTCCACGTCCGGGTCGTGCTGTTGATCGCCGCGGCCGCTGGTCCGTACAGTCCGGCAAGGCCCGTTGTTTGAGCCTCCACATATCGGCCGATGCTGGCCTTCACTGCTGTCTTGCCGTCACCAAACAGATCGTAGGCCGCGGCGGCTCGCGGATTCAGATCATGCCAGCACGGGATACAGCCCATGGCAGGGAAACTGTTCGCGTCTGACAAGGGGCCAGCTGGGATGGACACGGCAGGCACACTGTTTTGAAAGTATTCGTAGCGCAGGCCCAGATTGAGCGTCAGTCGCCTGATCGTCCACTGATCCTGGGCAAAGATCCCCAATTCCGGATTCATGCGTCGCTGGAGGTCGTTGGGCCATACGTTCTGTGTGAGCTGGATCGGCACGCCGCCATTGAACACGTAGGTCAACGGGAGCCCCCGAGTGTCCTTGATGTTCGACGTCTGAGGCTGCATCTCCTGGGCGAACATCAGGAACATCCCGGTTTTGAAGTGGTGCGAGCCGGTGACGTAGGACATGCTGCCGCGCGCGTTCTGCTGCTTGTGGTGGATATTGGAACGGAAACTGAAACCGTGCCAGTTTGCCGGAGAGAAGGCAAGGTTCCGCTCCACGATCGCCACATAGTCGTTCGGCACGACACAGAGCGACGAAACCTTTGCGCCTTCGAGCGTATTGATATCAAAGTCGAATGCCGTGACGCCGGCCTCGAAGAGGACCCGGTTCGACTGCGGGCGCGTCCAGGTGGACTGGTACAGATGGGTCTCGGGGCAATAGGCATTGCCCCTCCTTTCCCACGAGGTACCCGCGACGCTCAGCAGCCCCTGGTTATTCGAGCTGTGGTACGTCTGCCAGCCGTAGTGAAATGTGAACTTGTCCTTCGACGAGGCTTGCCAGGTCACGCGGGCGTCGTGCTGCCGATCGCGCTCGGGTGCCCTGACGGGCTTGCTCAGATCCGGGGTGTAGACCCAGTCGTCGAGGCTCGAGTCCTCGTACAGATCCGGGATGCCTTGCGTGCGGCCCCAGACCCGGGAGTCCACCATGAACCACAGCTTGTCCTTCACCAGCGGGCCCGCCACATAGGCGTTGACGTCGAACGTCAACCGAGTCGTGTTCACCGAGCTCAATCCCTGGGCCTTCAGCTTCGACGTCAGATTGTTCCCTTGCATCGCGGGGTTCGAGCCGGTGGTGAAAAAGCTGCCGGAGAAGCGGTTTCCCCCGTCCTTGGGAATCATGTTGATGACGGCGCCGGCGGTGGAGTACTCGCCCGATCCGCCGCCGCCGGTCTCGACGACGACTTCCTGAGCGGACAACGAATTGATCACGTGGCCGCGGCTGCCCCCGTTCGTGGTCAAGGGGTTGGACCGCATGCCGTCCTGGAGCTGCTTACCGTCGGCTAATTTCGAACCGTGGATCGAGATCCGCCCCGTGGACTCTCCCTGACTGCCGCCGACGTCCGAGCCGGAAGGCGGCGCGACGATCGCTGGAATGAGGGCGATAAGGCTACCGATGGTTCTGTTCGTCGGCACCGCATCCAGCAGCGACTTCTGGAGCACCGTCTGTTGAGCGACGGTCTGGACGTCCACCAGCGGACTCTGGCCCGACACGGTGATCGTTTCCTCGAGCCCACCAACCTTCATCTCAGCCTGAATGGCTGCTGTGAAGTTCGACGTCAGCGTGAGGCCCTCTCTCTTCAGCGTGCTGAAGCCAGGCAGCGAGAAAGTCACCGTGTAGGTACCTGGCCGCAACTCGACGATCCGGTACTCCCCTCTGTCGTCGGTCACCGTGACGCGAACCTTTTCGATCAACGCCGGACTGGCCGCCTCGACGGTCACGCCCGGCAGCACGGCGCCAGACGCGTCCTTCACCACGCCCGTAATAGTGGCGGCACTGGTACCCTGCGCCGACGCGGCCGCCGGCAGTAGCGTCACACACAACGCGACCCCGACAACGAGTGCTGTGAGTCGTCTCATGACCTGCTCCTCTAAGCGCGAATATGCGAATTCCCTGTCCAGACGTTCCGAAGCGATGCCGATATGAAGACGACGAGATGAGGACGCTGACAGATTGTTGGAGTGCTCAGCCGACTTGCGGCGGGGAGCGTATCATCTTGCCGATTCGTGGGTCTCTACCGTTTCTTGGGTAGATGGTCGCTGAACTACAACAGCGACCGAGCGTCACACCTCGGCGGGCTTTCCTGGACACGCCCGCTCCACTTATCATGAGGTTCGCAGAAAGGGTCGCCATCCATGATTACGATCTCGATTTCCGCCGACCAACAGACCTGGTTGGGAGCGCCCTAGATCGCCATCCCGATGGAGCCATGAAGCGGCTCGCCAACGTTGGAGCCGTCGCCGTGGTTGCGCTGGCCGCGCTTGGGCTGCGGTCCTACGTGGCTCGTCTCACCGTCACCAGCGCCACGAACGCCCTTCCGACGTCGACGCCGTCAGCGTTGGCGCACTACGATCACTCCCCACGGCACGGGGGCCTCGTTCTCATGAACGGCGACACGCACTTCGAGGTCGTCGTGGACGCCGACAGCCGCTACGCGGTGTACTTCACCGACGCGGTCCGGGCGCCGCTGCCCGCGTCTGCGGCGTTGGAAGTCCACGTGGCTGTCACTCCCAATGGCCGGCCGGCCCGAATCATCCCACTGCAGATCGATCCCACAGGAACACACTGGATCGGTCGCGGGGAGGGCATAGACGATCTCAACGCTGTCTTGCGGATTACGTACGTGCCGGCCGTGGGAGCGCCTTACTGGATCGATGTGCCGGTCTCGGCGTGGCCCCGCGCTATCGCTTCACTCCGGAAATAGCCTCGTTCGGCGGGCGGTGCCGACCCGGCGCGAATCGCCGGAACGCGGTGAGCAGCAGCCAGAACGCCGCGGACGCCACCACGAGGTCCGTCGTCAACCGTACGATCTCGAGCGCCAGCGCAGGCGTGATCGAGTTCCACTGGATCGGATACTGGTTGAGGATGCCGTATCTGGAGCCCAGCCAATGCCAGGCGATGTCCCCGGACAGCAACGCCGCCACGAAGGTCACGACCTGGTCAGTCGCCAGCCGTCGGAGCAACCACGTCGCCGGCAGGAACAGGAGCAGCAACAGGAACTGCGCCGCGTCAGCGCCGGCGGCGAACGAGACCAGCGATGCCACGGCATGCGTGCCGGAGAACTGCAACGTGTCGCGAACCGCCATCGAGAATCGAAAGCCGAGCGCGAGTCCGAAGATGAACGCCAGCATCCAGCGATGGCCAGTACCCACCCGCATGCCGTTCTCAATGGCCAGGTAGAGGATGGCCGCCGCAAGCACCACGGCGATGAGGGGCTGGAACCAGAATGCCTCCGGCGTGAAACTCGTGGAGGGGTTCAAGGTAATCGTTTCGGCCAGCGCGAACGAGAGGGCGATGGGGATGAGGGCGCCGACCCGCCGCAACGGGAACGCGAGGACGAACAGGAACAACCAGTAGTCCGCGCTCCCGAGAATCTCGAAGAAGCCGGTTCTGACGAATCGCGCCGCCGTCTGGTACCACGTCGGATCCAGGATGATGAGGCCGGGATCGCCCAGGAACTCGAAGTTGCGACTGTCACCGTCCGCCGTCAGCAGCCTGAGCGTCGTCGACGTGCGCAGCGCGAGGGCGCTCAGTTTCGAGTGGATCGCAAAATGGGACCGATCCGATGCGATGGGCACATCGAACAGGATGTCGAGCATCCCCTGGTTCCACACGAGATCGACGCTGTTGGTGAGGCGCGGCCCCTTGACGTGCTGCAGCGCCTGGTCGAAGGAGGCAAAGGACCCGTCAAACGGCAGCGAGGCTCGGACCTCCATGACCTGCGGAGACGGAAGCAGGCGCCCGTCCTCGTACACCGCCAGGTTGTCGCCAACCCACAGCGACGCCAGGTCCTTGAGCACACGGTCGACGTGATCGAGATCGACGAGGTTCCCGTCGGCGTCCTTGGTCGGGTAGTTGAGATCGACCATGGCTTCGAGCGGAACACGGACGATCAACTGAAGGTGTTGTCCCTGGGGCTTGACCAGTGCCGCAATTTTCGCGTCGTTCGGGATGACATGCGCGCGCGCGCAGGACGGCAGGCCGAAGATGGCCAGCGCTATCAGGACTGCGACAAATCGCGACGAAAACACTTGGTGATCTCTGGTCGCCACAGCCGTTTCTGAAGCGTACAAATGGAAGGTTCAGCAGTATACTCCACGCTCGGAATCAGCATTCCGGGCGATGGGAGGAACGGAGATATGAGGTGCGCGCGCACGGTTCGCTTCGTCGTGACACTCGTGATCGCCCTGGGGCTTCTCTGGTTGCACCAGTCAGCTGGCGGCTACACAGTCTCCGCTCAAGGACGTCGCGCCCAGGTACCCAGGCTCGAGGTGGACCCCCTTTGGCCCCAGCCTTTGCCGAACGGCTGGATCCTCGGTCCGGTGAACGGTGTCGCCGTTGACGCTCAAGACCACGTCTGGATCGTCCAGGTTGGCGCTGCAGCAATCCAGCCCAATGAAAGGGGACCGGACAACAATCCACCCACGAGTACGTGCTGTTCGGCGGCGCCGCAGGTTCTCGAATTCGACACGGCAGGAAACCTCATTGGCCACTGGGGCGGAAGCGGCCAGGGCTTCGATTGGCCGTTGGTGCCGCAGGGAATTGCCGTCGATGCGCGGGGCAACGTGATCATCGGCGGCGCCCAGGCCGGTCACATCGACGGTCGTCCGGATCC
>OBEQ010229021.1_pt1 | contig 11785 bp, 10 predicted proteins | sample 1670901 | NCBI WGS metagenome assembly OBEQ01 (sample SAMEA104232315, study PRJEB22302) | groundwater metagenome | biome: forest; feature: aquifer; material: groundwater | place: USA | collected 2011-08-07 | depth 5.4 m | reverse complement strand
CCGCCTGCGGCAACGAAGCCACCGCCGGTCTCGCCTGCGGCTCAGGCCCCCGCGGTTCCCAAGCGCAAGAGCTCCCCGCCTCCGGCAAAAGAGGCCGCTCTCGCCGCGCGGATGCAGCGAAACAGCAGTCGTCCACCGGCGAACGCGCCGTTGAAGCCGCCCCCGCGGAAACCGGACGCGGATCTGTCGGACGCTCGTCTGCGCCAGCTCTACTCGCAATACATCGAGGCCAAGCGCGCGCGACAGGAGTCGACGGCGGCGCTCACCTACGATTCACTCGCCAAGACCTTGCTCGACTCGAGCGCGAAGCTCAAAGAGAAGCACGGGGGCAAGAAGGTGGATTTCGAGGTCGCGGTCAAAGACGGCAAGACCATTTTGAGACCGGTCGTCAAAGAAAAATAGAAGCGGTGTCAGTTCCCGCGGCCGACGCTGTAGTGATCGAGCACCGTCCCAGCGGAGAGCGCTGTCCCGTACACCGCAACCTCGTCGAGGACGCCGTCGAAGTAGTTTTCGAGGCCGTTGGAGCCCACGTGTAGCGGAACGGGCTTGTAGACCTGCGAGCGCGAATCGGGCGCGGCGCCCGCCCCGATTCCGTTCACGTAGAGGACCATTTGGGAGCCGTCGTAGACCGCGACGACATGCACGAAGGCCCCGGCCTGGGGATTGGCGAACGCTGCCACGTCTTGCCCGTCGTTCACATTGCGCTCGAAGACCAGTCCATGCCCGATGGCTTGGCGGAAAAAAACACCGAACTGCTGGTAGCCGTCGCTGTTGACCCAAGGCTTGCCGAACACCATCCGATAGGTGCTGTCGTAGATGCGCGGTTTTGCCCATGCCTCGAGCGTAAACGGGGCTCGACCCGGAAAGTCGAGCGATTCGCTGGCGCTCACGTCGCAAGTCGTTCCGTCGAAGATCACCGCAGTATCGTTGTCGTTCGCGATGGCGCCGACCGCGCCACGCGTGCAGCCCGACGAGCTCGCGTACACGGCGTCGTTGTGATTGGGAGACTCGTCGCGTGCCGTCAGGCCACTCGCCTCGCCGAACCGCCAGTACGCGAGAGGTTGATCGGCGAGCACCCGCGCGCGGTAGGTGAGTGCCGCGTCGACGGCGGCCGCGTCGGGCGCGGCGTCCGTTCCCGCATCGCCCGCATCTGCCATGCCCGACTCGGTGGGAACGTTTGCGTCACCGGGCTTTGCATCATCGGGCCTCCCATCGTTGGGCTTTGCGTCGTCGGACTTCGCGTCCGCCGCGCTCGCGTCGCCCGCGTTTGCGCCTGCGCCCGAAACGGGAGGCGAGTCCGTGGAGTCGCCTCCCGTGAGGCCCGACAGCGCAGCGCAGGACAAGGGCAGCATCGAAACCGCCCAGACGACGCTGATGCCACGCCGAAAGCACCCCATCTTCGGAGTATAACTCTTCTCCTCCTCGAAGACAGGGCGTGTGGAGGTCAGTTCGGAAGCGCCCCAATCGCCCACTGTTGGCTCGATCCGCCTCGGCAATCGTACTGGGCAATCGCCGCTCCGTTTCGCTTCGAGGCGGTGGACACGCTGATGCATCGCCCACTGGCGACGGACTTGATCTGCGCGTAGCCGCTCCCCATGTCTTGGAGCGTGAAAAGCTGACTGGCTTTCCCGCTCGCGCAGCCCCGCTGCTCGAGTCGGATGAAGTTGGCTGTCCCGTCACCCACCAGATGCATGCACTGGCCACTGTTCTTGTTGAGCATCTGGTACTGCCCGTTACCGGCAGAGACGAACGCCCACTGTTGTTCCGTGGCCCCCTGCCAGCAGTCCCACTGAATGACCAGCGTGCCCTCGGCCGTACTGGCATCTCTTACCCCCATGCACTTTCCCGAGTGGCGAGCCGTGGGGAAAACGTACTCGAGGGGCGGCGGAGGCGGCGGCGGCGGCGGAGCCGTGGTCGCGAGTGCGCCTACCGCCCATTGCTGATTGCCCCCGCCAGAGCAGTCGTACTCGATGATCGGCGCGCCGTTGGCGGTCGAGGCACCGGACACATCGATGCAGCGGCCGCTCGCGACGGAGACGATCTCCGCGTAGCCGGCCCCCATGTCCTTCAGCGTGAAGAGCTGACTGCTCTTCCCAGTCACGCAGGTTTGTTGCTCGAGGACAGTGGAGTTCGAGGTCGCATCTCCCGCGAGGTGCATACACTTTCCGCTGTTGCCATTGACCATCGTAAACTGCCCATTTCCGGCAGAAACGAAAGACCACTTTTGCTCTGTCGCGCCCTCCCAGCAGTCCCACTGGATAACCGGAGTGCCATCGGCCATGAGGGCGTCTTTCACCCCCATGCACTTTCCCGAATGGCGCGCCGTTGGGAAGATGTACCCGTCCTGGTTGCCGGGAGCCGGAGCAGGAGCGGGACTCGGCGAAGGAGACGGCCCGACCGGTACCGCATTCGGATCGCTCGAATACGCTCGAATGTAGTCGATGTGCATGCGCGCAGGACTCGGCGAAGAACCATCCGCAGCACCTTCTCCCATGACGCCACCGGTATCGATGCCGAGATTGGCAATCAGGTACATGGGCACGTGCATGTCGCCGGGCGTAGGTTGCGTGTACATGAGCTCGCCGTCGAAATACATAGACAGCGTGCTCGACGTCCACAACGCACCGTAGGTGTGAAAGCCCTGCGAGGTGTCCACCGCAACCTGGCGGACGGCCGTGCCGTACGGCGTGGAATGATCGCCGTTCGAGTCCTGCCAATGGATGGTCTGGAACACTTTGTAGGGGCTTCCCATGGAGCCTTCCCACACGTCGATTTCGGCGTGGTCACCGTGATCTTCTCGAAGGAGCCAAAACGCCGGCCACAACCCGAGACCACGGTCCACGGCGGCGCGGATTTCGAAATACCCGTAGGTCTGATTGAACGACTTGTTGGTGTCGATGAGACCGGTATTCCAGCTGCCATCGCCGTTGCGCGTGGCCGTGATGGTCAAAACTCCATTGTTCACGCTGAAGGCGCCCATCGTGCCGTTCACGTTTCCGCAGCAACCGCCGTTGCTCGAGTACCAGAGCGTGTCGATCCATCGAGTCCCGTTTCCGTCATGCGAGATGCTCATGTCCGAAAATTCGTCGTCGAAGGTCATCTTGTAACCGCTCAAGTCCGGTCCACCGGAAGTGCCGGCGCGCTGGGCCAAGTCCGCGACAGATTCGCGTGGACCGTCGCCTTGTCCGCAAGCAGAGAGGATCCCGAGAGACAATCCGCCGATTAGCTTCGCCGCTGCTGCGATGCGCGTCCCGCTCATGGTGTTGGCCCCTTTCGCCTTTGCCCGCGGTGGAGCAGGTTTCGTGCCCCCTCGGATGGAGCGCAAAACCAGGGCTATCGATGGGGCGGCGACGTGCGCTCCGAGAGCACTGTGATCTGCGGCATCACAAAATGGGCGCTTCGGGAGCCCTCGCCTCTCAGCGTGATCCGGCCAAAAAATGCGCCTTTGCGCGCGCGCCGGACAGCGCTTTGGCATAGAGGGCGACTTCGTCAATCGTGCCCTGGAAGGTGCTGTAGGTCAGGCCCCCCGCGGGTGCGCCGACGACGAAGCTGCCGTGATGCGTGATCGAAAACACGCATTGATTCGTCGGAGTCGCTACGGCCTCGCCGTTCAAGTACAGAGAACACGTTTGGATCGCCGCGTCGTAAACGGCAACGACGTGGGTGTAGACGCCGAGCGGGAGAACCTGAGCAGGCAGGGGATTTGCGCCTTCCTGGACGCCGTCCAGATAGCGCTCGAATTGGATCCCGTCTCTTCCGTGAATGGTCATCGAGTAGCCTTGGCGCGGGGTCAGCTGCTCCGCGGCGAGAACGCGGCGATATTCATCGTCCAGCGCCGAGGGTTTGAGCCATGCCTCGAGGGTGAACGACGCATGTGCTGCGAAGTCGAACGCCGGATCGGAAATGACGACACTACCAACGTCGAAGCGTGCCGCGGTGTCGGAGTCGCCGAAAATGGCGCCAGGTACGCCGAGCGTGACGCCATCGTGATAGGTGCCGACGGCGCCTTTGGGTACCTGGTTCGAAGCAGTGGTGGCTCCGGGTGCTTCTCCAAGGCGAAAGTAGCCAATGGGTTCGTCTTTCAGAACCTCGGCCGAATACGCGAATGCGGCCGCTTCGGAAGAAGCCTCCGCGGCGCCATCGCCAAAGGAGGCATCGTCCGCGCGCAGGTCGTTGCCCTTCAAGGTGTCGAAGTCCACCGCAAGGGCGCACGCGGCACCGGCGAATCCCACGGCGAGCATGGCAAGGGGTAACGTTGCCCGGCTCACGGCGTTCTGCTCGCCATAGGAGAAGTCTTCTCTGGATGGCTGAGAAAGAGCCACGTCGCCGCACCCGCCAAGGCAAGTCCAACCACGAACGAAATGTCGGCGACCCAGTACTCGGTTTTGACTCTCGAGATCTCGGAATCCGAGCAACTACGCGTCATGCCGCACGAGGAGCGGAGCCCGTCGAGATCGTTCGTTGCTTTGATTCCGAACCCGGCGAACGCCGCAAACGACAGAACGCTGGCACCCGCCAGCACGAATGCCCAACGCGACGGAGGCGTCGACACGCTGGGCAACGGTTCCGGCGGCGGCGCGAGGCGCCGGGGCCAGTCGACGAGGACCAATCGGTCCTTTTCCCCCTGTCGGACGAGGACGTGCCGCACGACGTTCTGTGCTCCGGGGCGCTCGAAGCGAAAGGTGTGCTCACCGGGATCCACGTCGACCGCCGTTCCACTCAGCCGCTGGACGAGGGGTGCGCTGTCGACGAACACCCTCACGTCGGCGATGTCGCGTCCGTCCTCGTCACGCGCGCCGAAAACGACCGAGGGCATGCTGGCCGTCACCTCCGCGGCCCAGCGCAGGCAATCTCGAGCGATGACGGCGGGGCATTCGTCGCGCCCGCACGCGGCGAAACGATCCCGCGCAAGAAGCAGCTGGCCGGAAGAGCGAAGCTTCTGCGCCTGTTCGGCGGTGTCGACGCATGTTTTGACCGCATCCGCTCTGGCGGATGGTGGCATGGTCGACACGAGCGCGAAGAATGCGCCCGCGAGGACACCGGATCTCATTGACCTCCGGTCCGCGCTTGGCGCAGGCACGTTCGTTTGTACACACGGTTCATGTCGCTATCGAGTGTATACACAGTCGCGCAGTCGCCGTCGTCGGTGGCTCGCGGCGCGCTCGGCCGCTTGGCGCGCGTTCGGACCGGCGCAGACGCGAGCGGCGCGGAGTCTCGCAAAGCGACCTCGGATGCACGAACGAGCTGGCGAATGGGGTGCGATGCGCGCGTGATCGAGTCTGGGCGCGAGGGCGCCGATGGAACCGGGCGCGCAGCGAATGCCATGGCCACACTTACGATCGCGAACGCACCGGCCGCAAATAGCACGCGCGCGCGCGCCGTTCGTTGCCGAACCGCCGGAACGGCCGGTCTCTCGAGGCGCGCACCCTCGAGCCGCGCAACGCTTGCCGCGCGACGTTCGAGGTGTGCTTCACACATTTCCGAGAGCCAGGCGCCCACATACGCCGGCGACGCCGGGCGAAGGCACTCCTCGAGCGCCGCTCTCATCTCGCGTGCCGTGGCGAAGCGGCCATTCGGGTTTACGTCGATGGCGCGTGCGACCACGCGGTCGACCTCCGCGGGGAGCTCGGGCACGAGGCGGCTCGGAGCGGGCAAGTGACCCAGGGTAATTTTCTCGATGAGCCGTTCGCCTGCCGCGTCGTCGAACGCGGGCTTGCCTACCAAAGCTTCCCAAAGGACGACGCCCGCGGCGTAGATGTCGCTTTTTTGGGTGAGCGCGCGCCCCTCGAAGGCTTCGGGCGCGATGTAGCGGAGCTTTCCCTTGATCGCATCTTCGGTCGCGGTCTTGCCGCGATGCCTGCCTCGTGCGATTCCGAAATCCAACACGCGCGCCACGCCGTCCACGCCGACGAGCAGGTTCTGCGGCGACACGTCCCTATGAATCAAATCGAGCGGCTGACCGTTCTTCCACGTGCTGCGGTGTGCGGCATCGAGCCCGAGCAAGACACCGCACATGGCGGCGGAGACGATCTGGGGCGGGATCCTCTCGCCGCGCGCGATCGCCGCGCGTTCGAGGGTGTCGAGAGACTCGCCAGGCACGTACTCCATGACGAGATAGAGCTCGTCGTCGGTCGTCACGACGTCGTCGATGGAGACCACGTTCGGATGGCGCACGCGCGACGCGGCGCGCGCTTCGTCGGCGAGCATGGTCCGAAGCTTGGGATCGCGCGCAAATTCCGGGCGTAGCCGTTTGATCGCGACGGTGCGCGAGAAATCTCCGTCTCCGAGCAAGCGCCCCACGTGGACGGTGGCCATTCCGCCGGAGGCGATCTCGTCGCCGAGCAGATAACGTCCGAAGGCAACGGCCATTGAGGAAGCATATCTGCCGCAGCCGGGTGGTGCACGTCGGCTTACTTTGCGAGGTGCGACCGCAGCGAGTAAAAATAGCGGCGCGCAATGCCCGAAGCGGCGGCCGCGCGGGTGACGCTGCCCTGGTGCTCGGCCAGCACGCAAGACAAGCAAGCCGCATTTCGAAGCAGAGCGCCGGCCCGAAGTGCCGTCGGGCGCTCGTTCGGTGGGTCGAGTTGGCGTGTTTGGCCGAGTTTTGGGTCCGTTTCGCGCCTTCGGGACACGGCGGAGCATCGCGCCGTCGAACGTGGGGCGCCGAATTTGCGCGTCACGCCGCGTCAAAGGTCGGATCGCGAGCGCGAGCGACCCTTCGCCTCCGGCCGCATCGCGACGACGGCGCGGCGCCAGGACGAGCTCGGCGGGCGAAGACCCCGGCAAATCGCACAAGGGGAAACCGTGGGGGTGCGATGAGCGATGCGACGCGCGCGAGAAACTGCACGGCCGTCATGACCAGATGCGTCGCGCCGTTCTTTCGCCGTTTGCGAAGCAGGTACGCCACTCGTCCGTCCGACAGAATGGACAACCGCTCGAGGCTGAAAGGTGGCCGCGCGCCGTAACGGCATTATGCGGAGCTATGAGTTATGCGGACGGAGGTGAGTGTGCACCGTTTTTCTGGCGGGTGGACGTACCGTCAGGTCCGCATAATCGTGGGAGTCCGCAACGCCGCGATGGTGCTGGCGTGTCCGAGCCAGAACCCAGACCACCGACGTCTACCTGCTGCTCGAGTGAGAGGTGCCCGATGAGGCGGGTGTCGGACTTCTGCGCGGGGATGGCTCGGACGCGACGGACCTGATCGAGCACCGAAGGCACGCGGTGCTCGACGAATCGCATGAAGGAGCGGATCGCGGCGAGTCGCGCGTTCCTTGTGCGCGACGAGTTGCGTCGATCGGTCTGGAGATGTTCGAAAAACTCGAGCACGAGGGGCGCGTCGACCTGCTCCAGCTGGATGTCGGAGGGCGCTACGCGCAGCTTGCGGCTCATGCGTCCATGTCTCCAGTGGTATACTCTAGCCTCAGGAGAAGATGAGCGGCTCGCCAGTTTCGCGCGTGCTCGGACGCTACGCTCTGCATCACGAGATCGCGTCCGGCGGCATGGCCAGCGTCCATTTCGGGCGCCTTTTGGGAGCCGGGGGGTTTCGCGAACCGTCGCCATCAAGAGGTTGCATCCACACATCGCGCGCGATGGTGACTTCGCAGCGGCGTTTCTCGACGAAGCGCGGCTATCTGCGCGAATTTGACACCCGAACGTCATTCAAATGCTCGACGTCGTGGCGGATGGAGACGAGCTGTGGATCGCGATGGGACGAGCTCACCCCGCGGCCCAGCACAGCTCCTCGCGCGCCTCTGCGTAGCGGCCTTTCTTGAAGTCGCTCTTGGCCTGAGAGAGCGCGCCCCCGCAGGCGGTGAGAAGGAGCAAGGGAGCCCACGCGAGAGATTTGCTCATCGGGTTCGACGATAGCTCATCGTCGGGCGGGTTTGGTTCGAGTTGAGGATGCTTTGTCTCAACCGCCCGGCTCGAGACTAGCGGCAGACTACGTCGAGCTGCTTCGTTACCGGATTGTAGACGGTGATTGCGGGCGATTTCACGTCGATCGGGTTGATCCTTTGGCACGTCAGGCCGACAGGGCAGTACCCCGCACCACGAAAGGGTGCGTTGTTCTTGCACTCATAGCCTTGGAGGCCATCGATCGAGCAGTAGACGCCGTCGGCCTTGCCTGCGCAGGTGTCGATGATGCACGTTTTGTCCGTGCAGTAGAGGTCGACCGCGCTGACGCAGAACAAATCCCATCTGCCGCCGGTAACGTCGCAGCAATTGGGGTCAATCCGGCAAATGTCGGACGCGCACTTGTTGCATAGCGCGCCGATGGCGCTACCGTGTTCGTGGCAAAGATCGCTCGCCAGGTCGCAGGGCCCGGGCGACAGCGGCGAGCCCGCGCCGCACGAGTGGAGAAGATCAGGGCAAGGCACGCACGCGCCGTAACCGCTGGCGACCTGCTCGCAGTACATGTGCAGCTTGTGGTCGTTCGGACCGAAGACCTGGTCGAGGAGCAGCTTGGATCCGATGCTGCCGACGGAGCCGAAGAGCTGTCCGGCGAGTTGGTCGACGTCGACCGGCGTGCAGTCTACGTCCGTCTTGCACGGGACGCAGAGTCCGCAGCTAAGTTGAGGCGTTTTGACCTGGGCCACCTGCGCGCACGCGTGCATTGGGTAAGGAAAGTCGCCATCGTGGATGCTCGAGATCCCGGTGAGGTCGCGGAGCACCTTGCCCACGTTGATGTTGGCACTGACGTTGGCGCAGTCGCCCTCGTTCGAGCACGAGCTGGTGGCGCGGTAGAACGGGGGCGGCAAGACCAGCACTCCCTTGCCGACCTCACTGCACCCGTTCGCCGGGTTGACGCACGTGCCCGTTCCTCCGTTGACCGGGAGATTGCATTCGACCGATCCGCCTTTGCAGCTGGCGCAATCAGGGCTCGGGTTGCCGGCGGAAGTACATTGCTGCGGCTTGCCAGGTAGTCCGCACACGGCCTCACATTTGCCGTGCGCGACGTCGCATGTCGCGCCGTTCGCACATTTCTGCGTCGCCGAGCACTGCCCGCAGCGATGGTTGACGCACGCGTGCGCCTCGTTGCCCACCGTCCCGCATTGCGCGCAGTCCGCGTCGCTGTTGCACTTGACCGGGCATTTCTCCACGCACGTACCGGCGATGCAAATGTCGGTCGACTGGCAGTTCGTAGTGTTCGTGGTCGAGCAGCCGACGCACTTCTTGTTGCCCAGACTGCACACACGATGTTTCGGATTGCAGGGAACGCAATCTGCGTCGCTGTTGCACGTACCCGTCGGGTTGCCTTGCGCGTCTTCTGCGCAGGATGCTCCGTTCGGCACGCAGTCGCCATACTTGGTGCAGTACTGACCGTTCTTGCACGTGTTGTTCGAGCCCGGCTCGCACGCGATGCAACGACGCTCCGACACCAAGCAGGTGTGCCGTCCGCCCGTGCAGTTGGCGCAGTCGTCGTCCACGTCGCAGTGATTGAGGAGACACATCGTGTCACCGCGTTGCCGGGGCGTGCCTCCGTCGCCGAGGCCACCCAGCCATGTCGGGACGACACCGACCTCGGCGCTCGAGCAGGCAGACGCGCAGGCCACGAGGATGGCGCCGATGACACCCACGCGACGTGCGAACTTTTGAACGGTCACTCGATGAATGTTGGCAACAATCCTCTCACCTCGCCAGTCTCCTTCTCGAATCATGGCGCCTGGTGCGCGGCCGATCCATGCTCTCGATGTGAAACGATTTCAATCGCGCACGCAGTGAGCAAGCTTCCACTCGTCCGGCCTTCCGCCCACATTCGTGAACGGCGGGCATTCACTCGCGGTTTCAAAGTGAAAGTCCGATGCACTCTTTCCGCGAAAACCACCTTGCGGCGGAGAGGGCCACGTGCTGCCAGAGGCGTGCGGCTGGTCCGGGGAGGGTGTGCCCGCGGCCCGCCGAAGTCAGCTCGAGGCGAAGCGGGACTTCTTCGTTCGGCGCCCCGCTGCCACGAGCAGCTCGTCGAGAGTCGTCGCCTGGGTTGCCGCATCCGGCTCGCCGGCCTCCAGCGCGTCGGCCTCGAGCACCGCCGCAACGGACGGCGTCCTCGCGCTCTCTTCCCACTTTTCCGCCAGCTCGCGAGCCACACGCTCCACCAGCGCGCGCGTCGTCTCGCGGTTGGTCGCCGAAAGAAAAACAGCATCGGGGCGGGAGAGGTAGGCCAAGGTAGCGGGGCCGGGTTTCAAAAAGCGAGCAGGAGGTGTGTCGTCCTCCGCAGCGAAGGCAGACGCGAAGGTCGATGGCGAGCCAAATCCAGGTGCAGATGATTGTCTTGCAAAGGCCAGCAAAGGCACCCTTGCATTCGTGATTCGCCAGAGTCGGGTTCCCATCAGCACTACGACAGTTCCCCGTCTTTCGCGGCGTAGTAGCACGCTCCGCCTTGGCGGCGTAGGCAATGGGCTCGCACGGAGCTCGTCCGACGCTCGTGCCCGGCGCCCGGGCAGGGGTGTTGGTCTCGTGGTAGGCTGCATACATGGCCGCCGCAGCATCCCTCGTCGAGACGGCGCTCGCTCCGCGGGAACAGCGAATCTTGCTCCACAACGTCTCTTGGAAGGAATACCTGATCGTGCGCGACGTGCTCGATGGGCCGGGTCTTCGAATGACCTATCTGTTGGGAGAACTCGAGCTCATGAGCCCTTCGCCAGAACACGAGCTTTGGAAGACAAACATCGCGCGTTTGGTCGAGCTGTACGCGTACATCAAAGGAATCGATCTCTACGGCTACGGTTCGACGACGTTCAAACGCGAGGCCGCCGAGCGCGGGGCGGAGCCCGACGAGTGCTATCTCATCGGAAAGAAGCTCGCCGACACGCCGGAGATCGTGCTCGAGGTGATCCATACCGCGCCCCTGCTGAACAAGCTGGAGGTGTATGCGGGGATGGGCGTCCACGAGGTGTGGGTGTTCAAGAATGGCGTCTTCGCAATTCACGAACTCGATCGCACGACGGCTCGCTACACGGCTCGCCTCTCCAGCACTCTTCTGCCCAACCTGGATTTTACGCTGGTCGCCCGTTACGCAACGAGAGAAGACACCCCGAAGGCGCTTCGAGAGTTCGAAGCCGACATCCGGTCCTCGTAAGCCATTTCCTCTGGCCGCATAGCGCGCTACAAGTTGCTCCACCGACACGCACCCCGTTTCTGACTGCATTCACACGAGGGCTTTGGTGGCGACGTCGCCGATGGACAACTGCTTGGCCTGGCGGGGCATCGCGTGGAGTCGACGTTCGCGGGGCAGTAGCCAGGCGGCTCCCGATAACAGCTCGGTGTAGCGGTGGCGCTGCCCGCCACGTAGTCGAGCACCCGCGCGACGAAGCTCGCCGCTTCGCCACACGTGACGCCCGCATCCGGACAGTAGCCGCCAGAATCGCATGCTACCGCGGCGCCGATGGAGGCGAGCTGCTGGATGAAGGGACAGAACGGGTGCTCCGTCGGAACGTCCGGAAAAGGAGGCGAGGTGCACGGCCGGTTGTTCGCGGCCAGGGTCAGGCCACGGATCAGGAACGCGGCGAGCTGTCCCCTCTTGGTCGCGTTCGGGCCCACCGGTTTCGGGCACGCCCCGGTACGTGTTGTGCTGCGCCCATTTCCACGGGAACGGGCGGAAGGCGCAGTTGCCGTCGGAGGTGACGAGTTGAACGAAATGCGCCCTCGCGGCGTCATCGTCTTGGCCGGGAGCGCCGAGAGCCCGAAAATCCAGCCCCTGCGGCATCGACGTGTAGCTGTCGTAATCCTTGATTGTCGTTGTGTACGTCATGTCCTGCACACACGCGTTCGCGTTCGGAGGGTCTCCTGT
>OBEQ010248066.1_pt1 | contig 11787 bp, 10 predicted proteins | sample 1670901 | NCBI WGS metagenome assembly OBEQ01 (sample SAMEA104232315, study PRJEB22302) | groundwater metagenome | biome: forest; feature: aquifer; material: groundwater | place: USA | collected 2011-08-07 | depth 5.4 m | reverse complement strand
GTCTGGGGGAGGGGGGGGGGGGGGCGCCGTCCGCCGTTCGCAAAATGGTCGTTATATGAAGTGTGTCTGCGGAAAGCCCGCGCTGCTTTAGGAGTCCGATAAAATGATCTCCAATTGACGCCGACGTACTTCTGACCTTGGGACTTCCCACCAGGATAAGGACCTTTGTCGGCGTATTCATGCCGCCTCCCGTTTGCGGGCCGCGATGGGGCCGATAATGTCACCCACGCCGCGGCACCCCTGGTCGCCTGAGAGCACGAAGGCGCGATGCCACGGGCTATGGGCATTGGTTGCATGACGTTCGATAATGCGTGAGAATAGTGCCGCACTTTCGTCGTCCCTGTAGGGAAGGACCCCGATGCCTATGAGCGCAGGGTATTTTTCATAGCGCGGCTTGTGGTGGACCTCTCCCCGGATCTTCATGAAGAAGGGTGAGAGGATCGGGATGACACGGTCGATCGCCTTTTTCAAGATGGCGGAATAGCCGCCGAAGGTTACCGGGGTGAAAAGCACGACCACATCACTTCGTATCCATGCCTCGGCCACTGCCCGGCCTGCATCATCGATAACACAAATGCCGGGGGTCCTTACCCAGCACTGGAAGCATCCCCTGCAGGGCGAGATATCCATCTCCGGAACTGCGATTGTGCGCACACCCCAGCTTGCCTTCAGGTATTCGTTTTCGATGATCCTGCCCATCTTAGCGTCCGAGGGAGACGTATCCGTCGCAGACACGGCATCCAGTATCAATACCTTCATGTCAGTTGCCCTCCCCGGAGTTCGATTGTGTTTTATCAGGAAGTGATACGTCCGCATGTCCGGTTTCCGGCGCTCGCCATCCCAAGCGGAGGATCATCTCGGTGGTCCTCGGGAAGAGGCCGTTCAGGAAAAAGATGAATCTGAAAATGACCGGTTTGATTACCTCACGTGCGTTTCTCTCGATGCCGCGCACAATCGCCTGCGCCGCCTGGTCCGGTGTCAACTCCGGTATGAATTTGTTAACCATGGGAAGCCTCTCCCTGCTTCCGGGGTTGTGGAGCCAGAATGTGCTGCTGACACTGCCGAACAGAGCGAGTGTGACGGTAAGTCCCGACTTCTGAACCTCCGTGCGCAGAGCATTGCTGAAACCGTTGATCGCCCAGCGGGCTGCTATGTACGCGGCTGCGCCGGGCCAGGATAGGCGAGACGCCACGGAGCTGACATTGACAATACGTCCGCTGCCGCGCCTGATCATTTCTGGCAGGAACTCCCTCGTCAGATTGAAGGCGGCAAAATAGGGAGCGGCCATCATCTCGGCTACTTCGGTCGGCCCCGTCTCCGCGACCGAGAGCCAGCGACCTGCTCCTGCATTGTTGACGATGATATCCGGTACCCCCTCCTCGGCAATGATCCGCACGGCCACGGCTGCGACCGCAGCGGCATCGGACAGATCCACAGTAAAGGGGATCGCCATACCTCTCTGGGCTGTGATCTCGGAGGCAACCCTTTTCAGAAAATGCGTGGATCTTGCCAAGAGCAGAACCCTGGCTCCCTTGGCGGCGGCAGTCTTAGCTATTGCCTCGCCTATACCGCTGGATGCGCCTGTTATCAGTACTGTCTTGCCAATGATATCCATATGTCATCCTCCTTTCTACCATAAACTAGAAACATAATGTGAACAATGTTCAGTACGAAAGAAATTTTTTTTAACGTCCCCTTTTTGTCTCTATCTTGGAAGTCATGAAATCAACCGCGCCATCAATGACTGATGAGAGGGCCTCCTTTGGTATCATGCTGCAACGCTGTCTGATTATCAGCGATGCCATCCCATGGGTAAAGGACCAGATCGCAAAGGCAGCGACATCGAGATCTGTCTTTGGCAGGTAGCCTGCCTTCATGCAATCCATGATATTCTCCCTGAGAAAGTCGTATGACCGCATTCCCGCATCCCATGCCCGGTCTGCCTTGATCTTTTCGCCCGGTCCTCGCATGATAAACATGAGGTCGTAATACTCCGGGTTCTCAAGGGCAAAGGACATATAAACCTTCGCGTGCTGCCGGAGGCGCTTCCAAGGGTCTTTGATGGTGAGAATCGTCTGCTGACGGCGATAAAACCGCTCAAAACCCTCTGTGTGCAGGGCAAAGAGTATGTCGTTCTTGTCCTTGAAATACAGGTATATGGTAGCCGGGCTGTATTCGATCTCTTCGGCGATTCCCCGGATTGTCACCTTTTCGTAGCCCTTCTCCAGAAAGAGGCGCATGGCGGTGTCGAGGATGAGTGCCCTCATCTCCTTTTTTTCCTTTTCTTTCCGTTCTGCCACGCCCATAATAATGAACTCTGTTCAGTTGTTGACCATAGTTTACTAAATTGAAGGGAATATGTCAAGGGAGAAAATGCGGAAAATTAATATTGCTCCAAGATCGGAAGCCTACCGGGAAGGCTGTTCTTGTTTGAAATAATCGGGATAAAGCTTTATTGCGCAGTCCGGACAGATACTGTGGCTGAACTCCGCCTCGGAATGGTCCCTGACGTATGCCTCGACCTGGTTCCAGTAGCCCCGGTCATCGCGGATTTTCTTGCATGAGGCGCATATAGGCAGAATTCCGCTTAATGTCTTTATCTTGGCGAGCGCATCCGAAAGGTTCACGACGAGGTTCCTCTGTTTTTCCTCCGCCTTTTTGATAGTCACGAAGAGGGGGGAGATCCAGGCAATCCCGGTCAGCATTAATCCCGATGTTACGAGTCCGACGAGTTCGAACGGGAGGCCGCGACTATAGGTAAGGCCCCCGGAAACCACCTGAAAAAGGGTTATGCAACGCCGCACCCCCATCCCCATGATCGAGACCGAGATCAATATCCAAGAGAGGCGTCCTCCGGTCACCTTTATAAGCCTTAAGGCGAGGACGATCGTCGCCAGCTGGAGCAAGACGGAAAGTCCCATGATATATGCAAGCAGCATTTGTAACCTGCCTTTTTTCTTAAATTGTACTACTTTTTGGAGGCATAAACTACAAAATGCTGATTCGGACGGATCTCCTTATTATTTGCATCTTGCGTTGATTTAGGGCGCGGTGCATTAACATTAAAGCAGGTGTTTGCGGTAAAATAGCAGAAAATTCCCGAGGAGAACTATTGGACAAACTTGTTATCAGAGGCGGCAAGCCTCTTAAGGGAACGGTCAAGATAGGAGGGGCTAAAAATGCCGCCCTCCCGATCATGGCGGCATCCTTGCTTGCGCCGGGAGAGCATCATCTGGGGAACGTGCCCGACCTCAGGGACGTCAGGACGATGGGGAGGCTCCTGGCGAACCTCGGCGCCGGGTTCCATCTGGAGGACAATTCGGCGATCCTCGACTGCAGCAAGATCAGAAATTACGAAGCTCCGTATGAACTCGTAAGCACAATGCGGGCGTCTGTTCTTGCGCTTGGACCGCTGCTTGCCAGACTCGGGAAGGCGAAGGTGTCTCTGCCGGGAGGCTGCGCGATCGGTGCGCGTCCGATAAACCTCCACCTGATGGGATTCGAGAAAATGGGCGCCTCGATTACCCTCGAATCCGGCTATGTCTTTGTGAAGGCGAAGAAGCTGAAGGGAGCGTCGATCTATTTCGATATCCCCACGGTGACCGGCACGGAAAATATAATGATGGCCGCTTCCCTCGCTGAAGGCAAAACCGTCATCGACAACGCCGCCAGGGAACCGGAGGTCGTTGACCTGGCAGACGCCCTAAAGTCTATGGGTGCGAAGATCACAGGCGCGGGGGAGGGCGTCATCGAGATAGAGGGGGTGTCAGGCCTGCGGCCGCTCAGACATGAAGTCATCCCGGATAGGATAGAGACAGGCACCTTCATGACGGTCGCCGGAATCACGGGCGGGGACATTACGATCAAAGGCTGCAACCTCCAGCACCTGGATGCGGTAATAAACAAACTGAAGGACACCGGCATGAAGATCCGGCCGATCAAGACCGGCGTCAAGGTTACCGGACCGGAGAGGCCTGTGTCCGTGAACGCCAAGACCATGCCTTATCCAGGGTTTCCGACCGACATGCAGGCCCAATTCATGGCGATGATGTGCGTTGCGGAAGGCACGAGCGTTATCTCCGAGAGTATCTTCGAAAACAGGTTCATGCACGTTGCCGAGTTAAGGAGAATGGGGGCCGACATCATAATCGAGGGCGGCGTGGCAACAATCCGGGGGGTCAAGAAACTCAAGGGAGCACCCCTTATGGCAACTGACCTGAGGGCGAGCGCATCGCTCATCGTTGCGGCCCTTGCGGCAGAGGGCGAGTCGACGGTGCACAGGATATACCATCTCGACAGGGGCTACGATCGTATCGAGGAAAAGCTCCGCAAGATCGGCGCGGACATCAGGAGAGAGAAGGAATAGACCCTACGGAATCTTCCCGGAGATACCCTTACCGGTAGGATTGACTGCATGACCGGTCACCGCCGATAATAATTAAGACTTCAACAGGCATGTTCTGCAGTTTTCTTCTCCACGTCCGCACAGGCCGGAAATCCCGTGGTGACACAGGGCAAAATCGTATTTCATTGGGTCTTCGGGATCGAGCTTCTTAAGCGCCCCGGTGACCTCGACCGCTGTTTTCCAATCCTGGGACTTTCGTGCGGTAAACCCGAGGCACCGCGAAATTCTCGCTATATGGGTATCGAGCGGGATGATCAGTTTGCTTTTCGGTATCTCCTTCCATATCCCGAAGTCGATGTCCCTGTCTCTTACCATCCATCTCAGAAAGAGGTTTGCCCTCTTGCAGGCGCTGCCTTTTGCAGGAGATGGAAAAAACTGGCTCAATCCCGGAGGTCTTATGTCCTTCCCGTATACCTGCGAAGTATCTGTCTTCAGAAAAACGTCCATAAGACCTGCCAGCCCTCGTCCTATGTCCGCATCGTCAGGACTGTAAAAAGGCTGAAAGGCATCTTCGATGGAAGAGTATCTTTCTAATATCCTATGCAAAAGGAACAAAAGACAGATAATGTCATCGTTCTCATTGAACCTGTATTTTATGCCCGAAAAAAACTTGCGGTTTTTCTTCGCATCGAACGCAAGCAGGAAATCATAAGGACTCTTTCCCATTGATGAGATCACCTTTTCGACGACCGCAGTAAACAGGTCCACTCTCCCATAGGCGAAAGAAGAGGCGATGAACGCCGATACCTCGATGTCGCGGGGGTTTTCATACCTGTGGGGAAATCTTATCGGGTCATGTGAGATCCGCCCGGAAAAGTCGTATCCCTCATAGAATCCATCGAGGACCTTTTTGAGTCGGGCCGGGGTCAACTGTTTTCAGAGAGGCGGCTTCGATTCCCGCCGCATGCGTCGTCAGGGTCATTTTCGAGATGGAATACCCGCAGCTTTAATTTCATACGGTCATTCCGCTGATTCTTCGCATTGACCTATTATATCAGAGGAATAGGCAGTTGAGACCTTACCGTCACTTTACTAAGTGAAACGGTACGCTCGTCGACACCACGCCCTTTTTGAAAAGAAGAATACCTTTAATGAGCAGGGCGGTCTGGTTGTGCAGGAGGTGGTGCCACCATCTGCTCGGCACAAATTCCGGAAGCACGACTGTGATTACGCCGTCAGGAAATTCACCCCGGACTTCTCCGATATAATCGAGAAGAGGCTCTATGATGGAGCGATAAGGCGATTCGAGGACGACGAGGGGCACGCCCATGCAATGCTGGTCCCATTTGGTCTGGATCTTTTTTGTTTCGACCGGATCGAGACAGACATACAGCGCTACGACGTCGTCGGACAGCGCCTTTCCGTACTTGATCGCATTGAGGACCGCCATCTGGATACCGGAAATAGGAATGATGACGGTATGGTGCTTGAATTCGGACGCCCTATCGATACAAACGGTTAATTGTTCCGCCACGGCGAGATAGTGGGCATGGATCTTTGTCGTGAGATAAACGAGTCCGGGTATGGCTATGAGAACTATCCATGCGCCGTGGAGGAATTTTGTCGACGCAATGATTATGAGGACGATCGCTGTGGTGACGGCCCCTATCCCGTTTATCACCGCCCTTTTGACCCAACCCTTTCCCTTGTCTTTCAGCCAGTGTTTGACCATGCCGGCCTGCGAAAGGGTGAAGGCGCAGAAAACGCCCACAGCATAAAGAGGGATGAGTGCGTGGGTGTCGCCCCTGAACATGACGATCAGCACGATTGAAAAGAGGCCGAGGATGAGGATGCCGTTTGAGAATACGAGTTTGTCGCCCCTGTTGCCGAGCTGTCTAGGCAGGAAGCGGTCGGTGGCCATGATAGAGGATAGCCTCGGGAAATCCGCAAATGAGGTGTTTGCGGCAAGGATAAGGATCAGCGCCGTTGAAAACTGGATCACATAATAGATTATCCCTTTTGAGAATACGGCCTTTGCAACCTGGGAAAGTACCGTCTCATTTTCACTCGGCAGAATTCCGTAATGGTCGGCCAGAAAGGTTATGCCCATAAAAAGAGTGGCAAGTATGACCGCCATCCATATGAGGGTAATGCCCGCATTTTTCGATTCCGGAGGCTTAAATGCCTGCACGCCGTTTGCAACTGCCTCTATCCCCGTCAGGGCCGCGCATCCTGATGCAAAGGCCCTAAGTATGATGAAGATAGGCAGAATGTTTGTTGACGCCTCCTTGAATGGGGGAACAGGCGGGTGCGGCATGGTGAGATATTTTTTTATGCCGAAAACCATGAGTAGATACAAGGCCCCGATGAAAATATAAGCCGGCAGAGAAAAGATCTTCCCGGATTCCCTCACCCCTCTGAGATTGCCTGTCATGATGAGTATAATGGCGGCGATACAAAGCGCGACGTTATATTCGTGAAGGGTCGGGAAGGCGGAGGTTATCGCGGCTATTCCGGCCGATACACTGACTGTTACCGTCAACACATAGTCGATCAGCAATGCGGAACCCGCTACGAGTCCCGGATAGGTGCCGAGGTTTTCTTTTGCTACTATGTACGCGCCGCCGCCGTTTGGGTATGCGTGGATGGTCTGGAAATAAGACATCGCCACAATGGCTATCAGGGTCGAGATCGCAAAGGCCACCGGCATGGAGTAATGGAGCATGGCGGTGCCCGCAAGGACAAGGGCAAAAAGTATCTCCTCTGTTGCATAGGCCACAGACGACATGGCGTCGGAGGAAAAGATAGCAAGGCCAGCGATCTTCGATAGCCGCTCGTGCTTTTCCTTGATCGTCTCGATCGGACTTCCGATAAGAAAACTCTTAATAGACATAGATGAATATCTCCGTTCTTAACTCTTCTCAGAGGTAGTTAAAATATATATCATTTTTTGACGGGGCAAAAACGGAGGGAAATAATAAACCGCCGGCAACGCAAGCGGTCCCAATCTCTGTCCATTGCCCTTCCAAACGCCTGCGAGGTTAGCTGACGGGCTTGGGATTGGAAGTCCCCTATCTCCGGTTTCCGGAGAATACGCCCCTACTATCGGTTCCCCCGCATCCGCCTCAGACGGATTTAGGCTACAAAATTATTTTTAAGGATAAAACTCCCTGTGACTTTTTGTCAATGATTCATGATCCATGCGATAGGTTTTCATCTATGTTTTGCTCCGGGAACAAGGTGACAATATTGTTTCATATATAACAATCTTGTTTCATGTAATTTTTGACCGCACGGGAGATATCCTTTGTTTTAGCCATTCTCATCGGTGGCATATCAATTGCTCAAGTGATCTTGTTAGAAATCACCAAAGTTAGAAATCACCAAAGGAGGATTTATGAGACAGATAGCGGTTTATGGCAAAGGCGGGATAGGCAAATCTACAACAACACAGAATACTGTTGCCGGCCTTTCACAGGCGGGATACAAATGCATGATAGTGGGCTGTGATCCTAAAGCGGACGCAACAAGGCTCATACTGCACGCAAAGGCGCAGACAACAGTGATGGACCTTGCGAGGGAACGCGGCACAGTGGAAGACCTTGAAGTCGGCGAAGTGCTTCTGACCGGCTTTAACGGCATCAGGTGCGCTGAGTCGGGAGGTCCTGAACCAGGGGTCGGATGCGCGGGCCGCGGCGTTATAACCGCAATAAACTTCCTTGAAGAAAACGGCGCGTACGACGCCGACACCGACTTTGTTTTTTACGATGTCCTTGGCGACGTTGTCTGCGGCGGTTTTGCCATGCCGATGAGAGAGGGCAAGGCAAAAGAGATTTATATAGTGACATCCGGTGAGATGATGGCCATGTATGCGGCAAATAATATTTCGCGAGGCATCCTCAAATACGCGCATAGCGGCGGTGTCAGGCTCGGGGGGCTCATCTGCAACAGCAGAAAGACGGACAAGGAATATGAATTGATTGCAGAACTCGCGAAAAAACTTGGGACACAGCTGATACATTTTGTGCCGAGGGACAACCAGGTGCAGAGGGCAGAGCTCAGGAGAATGACGGTCATCGAATACTCTCCGGAACACCCTCAGGCCGAAGAATACAGGATACTCGCAAAGAAGATTGCCGACAACAGGGACCTGGTCATACCTACGCCCATTTCCATGGATGAGCTGGAACAGCTTCTGATGGACTTCGGGATAATGGAGAGCGAAGAAGCGGCAGCGTAAAGGCAGTGAATAGTAAGTAGAAAGTAGTAAGTAAAAGCAAACAAATTGATAGTGGTTTGTGATCAGAGTGGAGAATCGAAATCAGCGGCTGCTGACTACTCACTATTCACTACTCACTAATACTAGGAGGTTTTATGAGCACGGTCATTAAAGATACACAGAAGATGATAGAGGAAGTTCTCGATGCGTATCCGGAGAAGGCGAGGAAGGAGAGGGCCAAGCACCTTGCGGCAAATGATCCTACCGGACAGTGCAGCACCTGTAAGGTAAAGGCGAATACAAAATCCCGGCCCGGCGTTATGACTGTTCGGGGCTGCGCATACGCGGGCGCAAAGGGTGTTGTCTGGGGTCCGGTGAAGGACCAGATAACCGTCAGCCACGGCCCGGTCGGATGCGGGCAGTACAGTTGGTGGGCGAGGAGAAACTATTACAACGGAATAACTGGTGTAGACACCTTCGGCACGATGCATATCACGACTGATTTCCAGGAGAAGGACATTGTCTACGGAGGCGACAAGGGACTCGATGCGGCGCTCCATGAACTGAAAGAACTCTTTCCTCTGGCAAAGGGTATCGGCATCCTTTCCGAATGCCCGGTAGGCCTTATCGGGGACGATATCGAGGCGGTATCGAAGAGGGTGGCAAAGGAATTCGGCATCCCGATAGTCCCTGTCCGCTGCGAGGGCTTCAGGGGAGTGAGCCAGTCCCTCGGTCATCATATTGCTAACGATACTATCAGGGACTATGTTCTCGGTAAGGGGACGCTAGAAAAAACCACGCCCTACGACGTGGCGCTCATCGGCGATTACAACATAGGAGGCGACGCCTGGGCTTCGAGGAAGATGCTGGAAGAAATGGGCCTCAGGGTGATCGCGCAGTGGACCGGAGATGCATCCGTAAATGAGCTGGGCATAGCGACAAAGGCAAAGCTTAACCTGATCCATTGCTATCGCTCGATGAACTATATATGCAGGCATATGGAAGAGGAATACGGCATACCCTGGGAGGAGTTCAATTTCTTCGGCCCTACAAAGATATACGCAAGCATAAGAAAGATCGCCTCCCATTTTGACGACAAGATCAAGGAGAATGCGGAGAAGCTGATCGAAAAATACAAGCCGGTGATGGATGCGGTGATCGAGCAGTACAAGCCGAAACTCGAAGGCAAGAAGGTGATGCTCTACGTCGGAGGACTGAGGCCCAGGCATACAGTCGGCGCTTATGAAGACCTTGGAATGGAGATAATCGCCTCGGGATATGAATTCGGTCATAACGATGACTACAACAGGACCTATCCTGTGATGAAAGAGGGCGCGGTGATCATGGATGACGCAACCCTTTACGAATTAGAGGAGTTTACGAGGAGAATGAAGCCCGATATGGTGGGCGCGGGTATAAAGGAAAAATATTCCTATCACAAGATGGGTGTGCCGTTCCGCCAGATGCATTCATGGGACTACTCGGGCCCCTATCACGGCTTTGACGGGTTCCCGGTCTTTGCTAGAGATATGGACATGACGGTGAACAACCCGTCATGGAATTTGATACGGAGGAAAAGATGAAGACGATCAGGATCAAAGACCATAACGAGCTCTTCCAGGAGCAGGCTTATCTGGACCAGTTCGAAAATAAAAGAGAGTTCGAAGACCCTTGGCCGAAGGAAAAGGTGAAGGAGATCGCCGAATGGACAAAATCTGTTGAATACCAGGAGAAGAACTTTGCCAGGAAAAATATAAAGATAAACCCGGCAAAGGCATGTCAGCCGCTCGGAGCTATCTTCTGTTCCTCTGGTTTTGACGGAACCATGCCCTTTGTCCAGGGCGCGCAGGGCTGCGTAGCCTACTTCAGAAGTCACTTGAACAGGCATTTCAAGGAGCCTTTTGCGGCCATATCGACCTCTATGACAGAGGATGCAGCGGTTTTCGGCGGGCTGAACAACATGCTCGAAGGGCTCGAAAACGCCTATACCCTCTACCACCCCAAGATGCTCGCGGTATGCACGACCTGCATGGCCGAGGTGATCGGAGACGACCTGAACGCCTATATAAGGACCGCAAAGGAAAAAGGGCTGATACCTAATGAACTGCCTGTACCCTTTGCGCATACACCGAGCTTTGTCGGCTCATACGTTAACGGCTACGACAATATGATGAAAGGGATCCTCTCTTCCATCACCACAGGCAAGAAGGGAGAGCCTAACGGGAAGATCAATATCATCATGGGATTCGATACATACACCGGCGATTACCATGAGATAAAGAGGCTGCTTACGATGATGGGCGTTGATTTTACGCTTCTGTCGGACGCCGGCGCGATCTTCGATTCGCCGAACACGGGCGAGTACAAGCTCTATCCCGGCGGAACTCCTCTGGAAGACGCGATGGATTCGATAAACGCCGCAGCCACCGTCGCCCTTCAGCAGTATTCGACGATGAAGACTATGGACTATATCCAGAAGGAATGGAGCCAGAAGGCGCTGGTGCTTTCGCCCATAGGAGTAAAAAATACAGATGTTTTTTTTGAACAACTTAGCAAGCTGACCGGAAAGCCGGTACCGCAGGAGATAGAAGATGAACGCGGAAGGGCCGTCGATGCGATGGTCGACTCTCACCCCTATGTCCACGGAAAGAGATTCGCCCTAGTCGGAGACCCCGACCAGTTGCTCGGCCTCGTCAGTTTACTGATGGAGATGGGCGGAGTTCCCGTTCATATCGTCTGCTCCATGGGAGACAAGAAATTCGAAGAAGATATGCAGAACCTCCTCGACTCAAGCCCTTTCGGAAGCGAGGCGAAGGTTTACTCGGGCAAGGACATGTGGCACCTGAGGTCGTTGATGTTTACCGATCCGGTGGACCTCCTTATCGGGAATTCCTATGCGAAATTCCTCTGGCGCGACACCGGCACGCCTCTCGTAAGAATAGGTTTCCTGCTCTTCGACAGGCACCATCTGCACAGGTACCCGATAATCGGCTACCAGGGTGTGCTGAACCTGGTGACTTCGATTGTGAATACTGTGCTGGATGAGATGGACAGGAAGACGATGAATACGACAAGCTTTGATGTGATCAGATGAAGAACATAACTCCCCCTTCCCCCTCTTAACCTAAGAGGGGGTGCTGAAAGCGGGGGCGTTACCTTGAGATTATGCGGGGTTATGAAAGTTGTTAACAGTAAAGGATAAACGATGATAACGCATATAGAT
>OBEQ013045722.1_pt1 | contig 11788 bp, 12 predicted proteins | sample 1670901 | NCBI WGS metagenome assembly OBEQ01 (sample SAMEA104232315, study PRJEB22302) | groundwater metagenome | biome: forest; feature: aquifer; material: groundwater | place: USA | collected 2011-08-07 | depth 5.4 m | reverse complement strand
AACTATCTTTAGCTGAGGATTTGTTGAATTACATACTTGCAATTAACCATAGAGTAAATGAACATTTATATGGAAATGAACAGGTTTATGACGCCAAAGATGAAGCAGCATACAATAAGAAATGGGATGATATGGTTTACGATAGATCTGAAGCTGCAATAAAAATTATAGAGATAGAAAAACGGTACAAAAATCTCTTGTCAGAAAAGATATAAATCCATTAATGGGTAATCACGAGAGCATTGTAAACTGCCTAAGCTATTATTAGAACTACATGGATATTTTTGGAATCGTATTAATTACTTGGCAGCTATTGTCTTGGTTCATTGCTAAGTTTGCGTGGTTGATCGTAGCCATTTTAATCTTTTCATTCCGCGAAAAAATACTGTTAAACGTACTTCTACCTATTCTTTTGCCTTTAATTAAGTTTTGGAACTTGTTTATCAATAATTTCAATAATTCTTATCCTGCTTTTTCCCATTTTGAAATTGGGGATGTTGAAAATAAACGGATTGATTTGAATCATGAAATAGGGCGATCTCATGACGCATTTGAAAAATTACTTGAGAAAGGCTATAGCCAATATTTGAGTAATGTTATGCAAGAATATGTCGAAGCAAGTGCAAAATCAAGAATGTTCAAGGATGAGGTCAATTATATGATCGAAGGGAATATTGCCGTCACAAATGGAAAGAAAAAAATTCAAGAAGTGCGTAAAGATTTTGAAAATAAGTTTGGAATGCGTGGAATGTCGTTTAATATGAGCAACTATCAGAAGGCAGCAGAAGTTGAATATAAAGAGTGGAATGAGAGATTAAAGATAAACCTCACAAAAAAAACATAAGAATGGATAACAATAGAAACTATCATCCGTTATGGTGTTTTTGGTTGCAATTTAAATAATAAATTAAGTTTTTCTAGGCATTTACTTAATTTTCTTAATATTTCTAGTGTTAACTTGTCATCTGTGAAACGTTTTATTTTATAGGCATCGGGGTGAGCAAATTCGTTGCGAATTGAATTAATGCCAAAGAATATATCTTGAATTTTTTTGTCCACCAATTTTTTCTCTCTAAGATATGTGATTTTGCGGTAAAAGCCAAATTGCTGTAGCAAATCATAAAGTTTAATCCGCTGACCTAAAATGTTTTCTCCTTCCTCAATAGATTGGGGATTTTGTCTATCTGGCATAATGTATTTTGCTATTAATATTTCTACCCCTCTCTCTATTGCCGAGTGGACGTAAAAAACTCGATGTCTTAACTGTCGAATATGCGGATTTATATAAGCTGGATCAACATCCTCGGCTCTATCAATACTTAATTCCAATTCTGTAATTTCATCACGTATGTCAGGCATGTTCGTCTCTATTTTTGAAGTCTTAAGGGTCTATTTACTAAGTATAAAAAAACCCTGGTAGCTACTGGTTGAACTCCCCAGAAATAGTAAATATATACCCCTAAGATAATTAAGGCTACTCCCATTAGAAAAGCGGCGATGATCGAATACTTTATTACCTTTGGGAATTCTTCAAACATATGGGCAAAATATATCAACGATTAGAAAGCAATTTACCAGCGATTATAGCCTTTTTTGCCGGTATACGAGTTATAGTTCCCCCAAGAAGAATAGTTATTGGATTTAAGCCCATCAGGGTTTGATCTATAGTAAGGCTGAACATATGTACCATAACGGTTCGTATATCCTCTAACTCTGACGCTTGCATCAGCGTTTGAGGCAGTTCCTAACAAGGAAAATGCGAATAACGATAGGAAAGTTAAAAATATTACAACTTTTGTTGTAAACCAATTTTTCATTAAGTTAATCATACCACCTAATACTGACAAATATATTTCTCGACAACCCAAAAGACGGGGATTGTGTTTTAACCCACTTGGAAACACCCTGAAGATGTGGTAATTTACGTATGAAGAACCTCGTCGGGCAGTTTTCAATTTGTTTGTTCTGCGAGGTTCTTCTTTTGAAATTTAGGGATATGCGATGAGTTTTTCTTCCTCGGCGTTTAATTCAACCCAAACTCCACACCTTTTGCAAAAGTATTTTTCTCCTATTTTTTCCATATAATCCCTCGAATAACAATGAGGACATATTGGTAAATAGTAAGCCTTTAACCCGCCCATAGACATATATTACCGAAGATTACCCGAAGATGTAAAGACGGTCAAACTGCATCAATTATAGATGGATTATCGTTTTCCGGTTTATTAACTAGCCTACTTACCGGGTAAGACTCCATTTGAGTGGCAGGGAAGGGTTTTAAGAACCTTATCGTTGAGGCTGTATCATCCAACAGCGGGTCAATCCATGATTTTTGATCGGCTTTTTCAAGAATTACCGGCATTCGGTTGTGTATTTTTTCCATAAATGAATTTGGCGCGCATGTAATGATTGTGAATGTTTTAAACTCCTCGTTCCGCGCATCAAACCAATGATCCCAAAGTCCGGCAAGTCCAAATATTGGCCTGCTCTTGATTTTTATTAGCATTGGGGTTTTTAGCTTTCCTCCATCGGCCTTCCACTCAAAAAAAGAGTTCACGGGTACAATACACCTGTGAGTTTTAAGCAACCGCCCGTACAATCTACTTTTTTCGATGCCTTCCGATCTTGCATTTATCGTCGAAAAACTCGTATTAAAATCCTTCGACCAGCTGGGTACTAGACCCCACCTCATCATTTCTAAACCATCTTCTGTTCTAATCGGGAAGTATTGAGAAGGCGCGCCGTTATAACGGGGCCTTAAAAGAGGAATTTGGTTCTTATCCTGTTTCTTCCATGGCCCATACTCCTTATCTAATTCTTTTAAATCCCAGATTGAAATTCTCCCACACATTTGAAAGGATTATATCGTATTATGCCAATTCTGAGGTTTATATTTTTTAATTATTGATTCAAAATCTTGCGTAATATTTAATTTGTTCCAAAAACCCTTGACCCATTCCTTATCCGTACCTCTAGCTGAATAATGTTTTTGATAAATAATATTGTTTTTATAATCTTGCTTAAAATACTTGCTAAAATATTCGCGGGCTAAATTCCCAAATATTATAAATTGTGAATCTTCATTAAGTTTCACATCTTTCATTTCTTGATTAAACATATCAACATTCTCTCTAACAAGCTTATCTGATAGCATATTTTGTATATTTGTAGCAGTCGGTTCAGCAAGGTCTTTGAATATGTCTGTCATGTAAGAGCCACGCAATATAGTGTCGTTGCATGCATATTTTAATTTGCGAGCATGTGTATTGTCATGGAAATTAGACCAAAGTCTACTATTTAGAGTTCGTGAGACATTTAAGCCCAAAAGAACAAATTTTGAATGTAGCTGAGCAAAGTTCTGATCTATAACAGTTGTATCGATTGCTTTTTCATGGTTCCAAATTGCCCAACTTGAATATGAACCATACTTTGCAACCAGAGCCTTGTATTTATTAATATTGTAATTTTTCGTCATGACGCTTATTTTACTACTTAATTACAGACTGCCATTGTACGTAGTCGGCTTTTAGTGTTATACTAAGGGTGGCTTTAGCGGGATGAATCTTCTTCATCCGTCCATTGCAGCTACCAATGTTTTTGGGGCTGCTTTTTTAATTCCCCAATTACAAAAATACAATCGAAAGATGGTGAAAATGTGAGTAATAAAAAGAAAATAAATCCAGAACTTCCAAAATTTTATGACGTAGATGGAAAATTAGTCAAAGTAGACGTAGACACTACTAAAGGTATCGTTTATGGTAGAACATCCGATGGCAAACCATTTCCACCCATCATAGCCTTTGAAGACGGTAAAGTAATAACTGAGGAAGAATTTAATCGTTTAAAAAAGGAGGCAAAAAAGTGAGTGCAAATATTATAGATTTAGCAACTGAGTTTGCACAGAAGGTTCATAAGAGCCAAACAAGAAAAGGCAAAACTGATCCTTATATTACTCACCCAATAGCTGTAAGCCAGATTTTAGCTGGTGTAACAAATGACGAGGAAATCATATGTGCTGGTATTTTGCACGACACTATTGAGGACTGCGAACCTTACAGAAGTGTTACTAAACAAACTATTGAAGAAAAATTTGGTGCAAGAGTTGCCAAAATGGTCAATGACGTAACCGAACAAGATAAAACACTCCCCTGGGCAGTTCGTAAACAACAAGCGTTAGATCACATTAAAGAGATGGACAACAACTCCATTTTGGTTAAATCTGCTGATGTTTTGCATAATCTTGAGGATCAAATCGCCGATTACAAAAAAGAAGGGGAAACAATGTGGAAAAGATTCAATGCAGGCAAAGAAGTTCAGCTGGCAAGGTACGAAAAGTTAATTACAGAAATTGGTATAAAATGGCCACAAAACCCTTTGCTTGGAAAGCTTGAAGTAAATCTTCATGAAGTCAAAAGGCTATGGAGATAAAGTTTCAAGGTCATCTTCAAGAATAAGAACTCTAATTGTTTTCATAGTCCTTTTTTGATTTATCTTTCGGTGAGCGCAGGAACTTAATCCATTTATTTAATTCATTGTCAGGCGGTATTGACTTGATAAGCTTATTTATCTCATCATCAGATATATATGGAGCTTGAATACGTTTTGGCTCTTTTTCCCCTGGAGGCAAAAATAACATATCGCCTGCTCCTCTTAACTTTTCGCCGCCAGCTTTTCCGATAATAAGTTTGGAATATGATGATTCAGAAACGTTAAAGCATATCTTTGTGGGGAAAAGTTTTCTTATCAACGGTGTGAAAACATCAGAACCCGTTCTTGAGTCAGACATTACGACATGTATCTTTACGTCCGAAGCCTGATCCATCAATTTACTTAAATAATCTTGAAATTTAACGCTGTCGCTGTAAATAAGATCCGAAAACGTATCTATAATCACCAATATTGCTGGGAGCTTTTCCAGGTAAGACTCTTCTTGCGCTACTATTCTTAATCTTCTATTTTTTTCAAAAATCAACCAGTCTAATCCGGCAGATACTTTTTTTAAATCAACAACAACGGGTGATAGTAGGTAGGGTAATCCGTTGTAATCCAGAAGCTCGACTCTTTTCATGTCTACGAGAAAAAGTCTTAATTGGTGAGTAGAAAATGTTGTTAAAAACGTTGAAATCATTGTATTCATAAACACAGACTTTCCTGAGCCGGTAGTGCCTGCCATCAAAATGTGTTTCAAATCCGCAAGATCAGCAAATTCTGTTTTTCCATTTTCATTAACTCCTAAAATAACAGGAAGTTTATAATTCAGATTCAACTTTTTATATTCTTCAGTTAATTTCTTTAATATGATGTTTTTCATTTTTTAAATATTAATTTGAATGCGGATTTTGGTGTCCAATTGAATAATTTCAATGGTTTATCAGAAGTGTATGTAATAATTTCCGGTTCACCCTCAGATTTAATACCATCAAGTTTGTCCGCCCTATGCTTAGCAGTTATTGCTGCTTCCTTTGAGCTGTAATACATATTCCTTTGTCTTGGATCTCTCATCAATTCTTCTGTAAAATTCATATACGTTACCTGATCCTCTTTGCTCAACTCAACAAAAGTTCTCCCTTTTAAAAACTTCCGTACCTTTTCGTCATATTCTTTCCCTATTTCTTGTTCGCTTTTGTAAATACTTTTATCAAAACCATAGAGAATTTTGTCGCTCATATAAACTCACCCCTCATAAATGATCAAGGAATCTATACAGGTCTTTTAAGCATCCTTTTAAGAAAGGCTTGCAAGCTGAACAAAAAACTGTGCTGTTTTTCATTGGTCAGTTTATGATTTCACCCAGATCAATACCCTGGTCCTCGGCACGGCTTATCGCTTCGTCGATATTTCCAGACCCAAACTCATCTCTCAGCTCTTCCACAAATTCGTCAGGAAAATCCTCGGCTTTTTGATCATCATCCAAATCATCGTAATTGGGTGGCTGTGTCATTTCTATAATCTTTCCTAAAACTTTTCCTAAATGGATTTTATAACTTTTACAATTTGATCAAACGCAAATTTTATTAAAAATCCTGTCCAAATAATCGCAAAAACAACATATATCATCGCTATGGCCGCTGACGTAAGATTATTTACTTCGCCGGTCCGAGAGGCCTCCCAAAACATTAAAATTAGGGAGCCTAATAAAAATATAAGGGTTGATTTAAGAATAATTCTAAAATCCGGGTGCGAAAAAGCTTTGTTTATTCTGTTATTTACATAAGTAATAGGCCAGATAAGAAATTTTAATGTTTGCATGGCGAGGTAATTTCTATTATTTCGAATTCCTTAAGCGCTTGCCTATACTTACAAAAGTCGCAGTCTTTATCCGAGTCTAGTAGTTTGTCACTTTTAAATACTCTACAGCTTTATCAACTGTTTGTATATTTCTACCATCGCTAGAGTGTCTAGTTTGCAGTACTCTTCAAGGTCATTTAAGATTTGTTCTCTCGAATCATCTCTCTTGCCGTCTAAAACTGTTTCCATCCACAGTCTTTGAGCACCGGTACCTTCATGGATGGGCAGCGCATTATATGAAAGTTTAGGTACAAGCACAGGCAAAACTTTCTTGATAGAAGCGCTGCCTCCAAAATCCTTATGAACATACCAGCTTTTCGAAAAAGGTATCATAAGGTCAACAATGCGTTCATTCACCTGTTTATAGAATGGCTCAAAATTTGGTTCCAGTTTACCCATAAGCGTGTTGCAGCTTTTTTCAAAACTTTCGTTCCACACTATTACCGAACCCTTATTTCCAATATTTTTTTGTAGTGACTTGCTAAGTGCTTCTTTCGGATTGGAATTTTCCCGATGCAAATACATCGTGTGTTTTAATTCGCCTTCGGGAGTTTCAAAAATGTGTAATGAATATTGAAATGGTAATTGTTGATATGGCCTTAAGCCGTCAAAGTAGGGAACAATACTTGCAAGCGTTTCATAATCCAAAAAATAGAGAGGGAACACTAACTTGGACAAAAAGCTTTTTATTTTATCTTTATCAATAATTGCTTGATCAAGTTTAGTTGCCGAAACTTGGAGCTTTTGCTTCGCGGATAATGCAAAATCATCAGGAATGTCAATCAAACTTTTGATATTAAGTGACTCAAGGGTACCAATTCGCTCTGCAGACGGAGCACACAAATCGTAAATACTATATGGCTGGACAGTTGTAAGACCTCGATAGATATCAAGCCATTCTCCAAGTACATCTTGTCTTGCAAGAGAAGGAGATATATTCGGTATTTTAGAAGATTCTGCAACTTCCAGTGCCATTTTAATATAAACTTTTGTATCCTCGCGCTTCTCTTTAACCTCTTCAGTTATATCTGTAATTTCTGTGATTTCTTTTGCATCAATAGCGCCGTTGCGAACGTACTCATTGTTTACGTGAATTACTGCAATCTTGCCAATTTTGTATCCGCAAGTTTCAAGAACAACCATTTGAAAAGCCAGATCAAATTCATGCTCTGGTTTGGCTTTGGTGCTTGACTTAATCTCGTATAAATCAACCACTTTATCACCGACAACCACAATAACATCACAAATGAAAGTGAGCTGATTGTACTCGAAACGCCCCTGGAATATTGTCTTTGCACCGTCGTCTAATGTTTTGATGGTACGCGTGGGCAGTTCCAAATATTCATTGTAGTTGTTAAAGCCAAGTCGTATTCCGTTTGGAAACAGTTGCTCTGCATACTTTTCGAACAAATTACCAGCATCAAAAACTGCTTGCGTATTATCATCAACGGGTGGCAGTTTGTTTTTATCGTACTTCTTAAGCCATAGCCAAGCAGGGTGCTTGAGAAAAAGCATGTAGTCTGATTTGGATAAGATCATAATAAGTTAAATATATTGTTCTAATTTTCGTAACTAAAAATCTGAATGTCACTAATATCTATTTTGGGTTTGATTTTACTTATCATCGGCTTTTCTACATAGTTACTATTATTAATTATCTCTTTTATTAGATTGTCTTGAGGAGCAATCCAATCGGTGATAAATAACTTTTGAGTAAAGTCATCATAGACATACCTACATAGTACTTCATTAAAACTTAACTTAACTTTTAAACAAAGAGCTATATTTTGCATCCATAATTCAAGCAACCCAACATTCGAGAGTGTACAAATCTTATATTGAATTTTCCTTAATATATCTATTTGTTGTGGTTTTGGCAATCCGGAAATAAAGTTTGAGACAAGACCAGCAATCAGAGGAAAACAGTTAGGATTATTAAATGATACATCTACTAAAATCCCAATCAAAGTTTCCTCCTGATTTTTAATGTTTGCGGAATTTACAATTTCAAGAATTTTCGAAAGTCTAGTTTTCAAAATACCAGAATTAGGAAATTTCTTGCCTATTTGATGAATTATTAATAATTGTCGCAATAATTCAGGTTTTGTTAATATTTTTGGAACTAAATCAAATTTTAGGGAATCAACCTTGTCTTCTTTAATAGAGCCACCAACAACATCTTGATTGAAGAGTGTTTTATTCATATTCAAACGAAAGCCTAAATCTATCAATGTTTCACTAAGTTTTTTTAGGATCAAATCTCCATCACTAATATCATTTACGAAAATTCGATAATCATCTCTAAATCTCAAAATATGAAACTTTTTTTCTTTTAAAGACTCATCTAATTTAGCTGATAATTCATGGTCTGCATAAGCTAAAACAATTTCTGCAATAAAGTCCATTAAAATACTTCCTGTTGGTATACCATTTGTTTGACCGTTAGACATTGCTTGAAGGTGATGGTCGATCTTATTACTAAATAGTTCATTAAATCCCCTTTTTTCTTTCGCCGTCTTTTTTGAATGAATCGCCCAAGAAATAGAGTGCGTGTACATCGAGTCGTAACAATCACTAATATCGGTGTGATATAAAAAGTTATATTCTAATGATAATGCAATGGATTTTTTTTCCACATTATTTACCCATTGGGAAATTTGAGATGCTTTCTGACTCTGCTTATTTTTAGGTAAAACTGGAATACTTTCACATTTAATGTTTTCTATGTTTTTTAAAGAATTAAAGCGCGCTTGTATAAATTCCCAATTATTTTTATCTGTAATAATATTCACTAAAGAAACATATAGTAATGGATTTACAAGTTGGTATTTTCTCCAAGCATATTTACCATCCTTGTTACCATACAAAACATGATTGACTGTTTCGTATTGTTTGGCGGCAATTAATTCTTGTAGGTTTAATTCTTTTTGTTCGAATTTATTTTCGATTTCCAAAAGTACCTTCTGAAAAGAAAAATAGGAGGGTAACTCAATATTTGAGTACGATTCTGGGCTTAAAAAGTATGTTCTCGCAGCTACAGAGTTTAAATTAAGAACGTTTTTTTGATTTGTCAAAGATGCTTTCATTTAGGCTTGTTTGACTATTGTGTCAAGAAAATTAGATTCAAAAGTCGGGTTTAAGAATTGTAGTCTCAATCGCATAATTTATGAAAACTCATGTTTGGTGAAATTATCGTGTGGGGTAAGATGACGTATGTCCAGGGTTTGCCCCGATTGGCAGCATTGTATTTAGTGGCTGCTGCACAATAATTTTTGCCAGCTTCGGCTTTTTCTAACACTTCAGCGTCATTAATATCTCTTTCAGCTTTAATCTCAACAAGATAAATAGTATCTTTTGTATCAACGACAAAATCAGGAATATATCGCTGGGAATTTCGCTTCCAGTACATCAGAAATTGTGCCATCGCAGGACGTAGCCAACGGGTAACATCACGGTCACCCTCAAGTATCGCGGCAAAATCTTTCTCAGCCTTTGAATCAAATTTATACAAGTTATGACATGCTTACTTGAATCCACCAAAAACTTTAGTTGGTATCATGTTGGTTGGGGTGATTGTTTCCGTAAAATGATGAACTTTATCAGCGGTATATTTGGAAAAATTATGTGGCTCAATACAGGTAAACGGATAGACCTCGGGTTCTTGATACGCTCCGCTTTCCAAAAAGAAATGTTGCTGTAATTGCGCATATATGAATTGTCCGATCTCTCGCTTATGGTATAAGACAATATTTTTTAAATCCTCAACACTTCGTCCTTTACCTAATTTTGCAATGGCCTGTTGAACAAGTCCGTATAAAAGTTCTGATTCTCGGTCATAGTCGACTTCCGGATAATTCACAAGCTCATTCATAATAATGTTGCTTGGAATATCTCGCTCGACTCCACTTTCGCCACTTTGTAAAACTTCACTTTGATTGGTTCGGAGTGTACGACGAATAATCTCTTCCGATACTGGTTGGTAATTGAGTCCGGAAACATCTAGTTCAAAATCATGAAAACCAGAGCGCACTTCATTACTTTGCTGAACTAGAATTCGAGGAATTGGAATCGTCTTGGAAATAAGCTCTTCTATAATAGAGTCATATTCTTTTTCAGCGGCAGCAACTATTTGATCCTTGAACAGGTTTTGTTGAGGAGTACTTTCAATATGCTCAACCATCTTTTCAATAACAAGTTTTTGTATATCACTACTCTTTAAGTCCTCAATGTTTTTGATTTGACTTCCGAGTGAACTCGACGCATCTACGAGCAATTGCTGGGCATCAAGAGAAGTTTCGGCGTTTTGTCTTTCTACTTCACCTTTCAGCTGGGAGATTTGATCACGTCGTTCATTGAGAACTGACTGAATAATTGAAGAAGCTGTAATGACTTCTTGATCAGCCGATAATGCATTCGGATCGATCTCGACAATATTTTCTTTCCGGATAATAGAATTCGGATCGTTAGCAGCATCAACAATCGCCTGAAAGCGATCATGGGCAATGATCGTCAATTTGTCGACCTTTTCCACACCTGTTCGTGCGCCGTAAGGTAGCCTAAGACCTCGACCAATGGTTTGCTCGGTTAATATTTGTGAATTGGAGGCACGCAGGGGAATAATCGTGTATAGGTTTGTGACATCCCAACCTTCTTTGAGCATGTTGACATGCACAACAATTTCAACTGGATTATCGGGTTTTTCTAAATCAAGGAGTTTCTGAATGTTTTCTTGCTTCTCCTCTCCACGCTGATTAGAGTGAATCTCAATGACTTTACCTTTGTAACGTCCTTCAAAGAATCGATCCGATTCAATCATTGCCCGAATTTCTCTGGCGTGATCCGTGTCTTTGGCAACAACTAAGACAAAGGGGCGCACCAGTCGGTTACCTGTATCTCGGGAATAGATATCAAGGGCAACTTTGGTATCCTCGTGAATACGGACGCCATCTTCGAGTTTGAGAAGATCCAATTCTTTTGGATCATTTCGGTATTGATCAGGATTAAAGTTTCTGCGGGTTGCTATTGCCGGCTCTTTCACAAACCCATCTTGCAGTGCCTTGGCTAAAGGATAATCGTAGACTACGTTTTTGAATTTAGTACCAGTGGAATCAATTGGGGTGGCGGTCAACTCCAAACCCAAAATCGGCTTGAGCTCGTTAATAGCTTTAAGTCCAGCATCGGCACGATAATGATGTGACTCATCCATGAGTAAAACAAGGTCAGGTAACTCTGCAAGATAGTTAAAGTAGGATTCTCCTAGGTATTCAGACAGTCGTTTAATGCGGGGTTCCCTGCCACCCCGTACTTCGGAGTTGATCTTGGAAATATTAAAGATATTAATACGAACCGTTTCACCAAGTTTTTGCTGGTGCTGATCATAAGTATCTCCAGTAACAATACGCGGACCAAATACAGCAAATTCCGAAATCCCGCGAAAGACATACTTTGGATTTTGTGGATTAGACAGATCGTCAATTAATTTATTATAAATTGTAAGGTT
>OBEQ012922926.1_pt1 | contig 11788 bp, 13 predicted proteins | sample 1670901 | NCBI WGS metagenome assembly OBEQ01 (sample SAMEA104232315, study PRJEB22302) | groundwater metagenome | biome: forest; feature: aquifer; material: groundwater | place: USA | collected 2011-08-07 | depth 5.4 m | reverse complement strand
TGAAACAAGTTCAGAATGACAAAAAAAGAGATCCCGAAACGAGTTCGGGATGACAAAGATAATTGGCCTAATGAGAAAACCTGAAACCCACCACTATCTGTTATCGTAGGCCCATCCCATCCCATAAACTTTGCCAGTCCGCCAAATTTTGCAACAATATCTTCTCCTGGACGAAGATGCAAGTGGTAGGTATTGCCAAATAGAATCTGCACACCACATTCTTTAAGGTCTTGCGGAGTAAGCCCTTTTACCGTTGCTTTTGTCCCCACAGGAACAAACGCAGGCGTATCAATAACCCCATGTGGCGTAACCAACTTCCCCACTCTGGCATGTGTCTTTGTATCTTTGGAAATAATTTTGAATGAAAACATAAGAGAAATTATACTATATTGTCATCCCGAATTTATTTCGGGATCTCTTTTTTTGTCATTCTGAACTTGTTTCAGAATCTATTTTATGTCATTCTGACGAAGGTCAGAATCTCACATGACTAAAAAATTTACTTACTACATCTATATTCTCACAAACAAATATAACACGACGTTTTATATCGGCGTTACCAATAGCATCACCAAAAGATTATTTGAACATAGAACAGGATTAACAGATGGATTTACAAAAAAATACAATTTGAAAAAGCTTGTGTATCTTGAAGAATACAATGATATAAAAGAAGCAATTGCTCGTGAGAAACAATTGAAAAACTGGCACAGAGATTGGAAGTTAAATCTTATTCGAAAAATGAATCCTGAATTTAATGATTTATCTATTTTATAAAAATGTCATGTCAAAGATTCTGTCATGCCAAAGGTCCTGGAAGGGCTAAATTTATTTCAGCATCTATTGTATGTCATTCTGAACTTGATTCAGAATCTATTTCTTCAGATTAGAGATGCCGAAACGAGTTCGGCATGACAATTATAGAGTTGGGGTACCGAGGAGAGCGAAGCGATATGCTTCAGTGTTGCCACATGAAGTGGCTTCGCTCCCCCCAGCTATTGCCCTGCGCCAGATGGCGCGGGGTAAAAACGATTGCTATTCAGTCGCTGACGGGTTCGGCTGCTTGAAGGAGCTCGTTCAAAGCTTCCTTCAGATATTTGAACAGTGGCTCCGCTTTCGTGCCCCTCACGATCAAATCTTCCTCATCGAGGACTTCCTCGATCTCCGAGAGAGAATCAAGAACTGTCCTGGAAACCTGGGCTAGGGTTTGATACTTCAAGGGCTTTTTTGCCCCGCACTTCGGACAGAAAAGGTATTCCACCGAAAAGTCTTGCCCATTATTGCAGCTTATGCAATCCCACCTGTTCGCCATGATCTATAGTCTCCTTCCTTCAGAGAAAACTAGAGCGCTTTCCGCGCGGCCGATATCAATTGGCAAGATGTAGCGGTGTGAGCTAGGCTCACTTCCCGCATTTGCTCTTTCGAGCCCTTCTTACCCCTCCTCCCTAATTATAATTACACTGATGGTTACAGCAAGGCTCATTACAGCAACTCCAATTATCAGGTATGCTGTAAGAAATATTGAAATTCCGCTACTTATTGCAGCGCTGCCAAAAATAGCAGCTCCTATGGCAAATATGCCCAAAGTAACCATCTGCCTTCTTTTTCTAGGCATGCTGATCCTTCCTTTCTGGATTGCTATACCTACTCCACCATTGTCTGAACAGGAACGGGAAAAGTGTCATCCCATGAGATTCCTCGATTCGCTCTGCTCACTCGGAATGACAAATAAACTCTTCGTGCTCCTGTCCAGGAATTTTTTTAACTGAATAGCCTTTGTCAAAGAGCTTCTTTTTTCTTCTTCGTTGTTCTCCGAGCAATTCGCAGACAATAAAGTAAGAAAAAGGAAACAATTGATTCTACCACGAAACTATAGGTCTGTCAAATTTTATATATTATGAAGCTGGCTAAATGAGGCTACAGCATTATTGCTCGATTCTTTTGATGCCCGAAATTCGATCAAATCCTTTATCAAAACTAAGAAGCGTTGTTAGTTTTCTCTGCTTCATAAAAACAATATTGTAACAATCAACAAACCCAAGCGATGTAGTTGTATACAAAGAGAAAATTTTTCGGTAACGCTTTTTACCAATGAGCATAATACCCGAAAGTTCAATAAGCGGTAAGACTGCGTTTGTAACATCAACTTTGGAGACTTTATAAGAGCGTTGCAAAGTAAAAACAGTTTCAAGAATGACAAAATCAGATGTTATAACACGCAACTCTCCCTTTTCGATACTGGAAAAAATTGCTGATGCTTTTGGGGAAAGCAATGGATCGTTTTGATGTATGTGACACAAGAATATATTACTATCAAGAAAAGGTAAACTTCTCACCTATTAGCTTCCTCTGCTATAGCTTCCTCTGCTGCGGCTGTTTCTTCTTCGATTGTATACCTTGGGTAATTACTTTTGAGTATTCCTGCAGTTGCTGCGACAACGCTTTGTGCTGGCGTAATTTTTACTTCGTTGTCTTTAACAATAAATGAGACTTTGCTGCGAGGGATAAGTCCAAGCATTCTTCGAATATCCACGGGGATTGTTACCTGCCCTTTGGTAGTAACATTGGAAGTATACATAAGTAATACTTACTTTAACATAGGTATTACTTATTGTCAATAAGTAATACATTCTTGACATTGAGGCTGCAAGGCCAGGCCTTGCAGGGGTGTCCTTATTTATTTTGCTGTATCAACTGCTGTTCGTGTTTGGTTGTTACTTTCTTTTTTTGTCCCCTCTACAACCGATACGGCAATATCTTTTATGTGATTCGTTGCTTTCTCAAGCTGCTGTTTGAACTCTTTTGTTTCAGCTAGCAACAACGCCTGGGCTGCCTCAAGCGAAGCAATTTTTTGTTCCGCGAGTTTTAGTTTTGCGTCCGCATCCTGCTTTGCCATTGTCTGTTGGATATGTGCTTCGTGTTGTGTCTTTCCTATAGTCTCTGTAACTTTTAGTTTTATTTCTTTTTCAAGTTCAACGGGAAACGCCGCGACTTTTTTCCGTAGCTCTTCCAACTCTTTGAGCATCGCGTCATGCGCTTTTCTTTCCTCGTCTTTTTGCCGTTCACGTTTTTGTTTTTCTTCTTCGTATATATCTATATCCCGTTTCCGTTGCGTTTTTTTATTGTAGTCATAGTCTTCCTGCTCCCTTTCCCGTTCTTGTTTTATCCCTTCCTCATATGTTTTTTGCTCTTGTGCCCACGCTGCTTTTTGAGAAGCCATTGCAAGTGCTAATTCTTCCTCTGTTTTCTTTTGCAATGCTATCATTTGGTAGAGTTGCGAAGCCTTTATTTTAACTTTCTCTGTATCTTCCAATTCTTTCTGCACAATGGCAATTGCCTTTTTTATAGAAGCAAGGCGTTCTGCTTCTTGGGTCAGACGCTCTGTTAAATTGCTCACTGTCTGATTTGCCAAAAGCCGTAATTGCGAGAGTTCTTGAGTAATTTTTTCTACTGTTTCATGTGCCGCGTGGTCAACCAGTTTTTGCTCTTCGATTAGTACTTCGTTTGTTTCATCCACACCCGAAATACTTGCAAGAAGTGCATTATACGCGTCTAAAATTTCTGATTTTGTACTCTTTTCAGATACAGAAGCTGTTGTCCCTTTCGTATGTTTTGGCATGGCGCTTATTTTACTTTATAAAAAATGTGTTTGCAAGTAGCGTTTTTTAATTGACGTTGCGATTTTTTAGACGCTTTGCTATACTGATTTTATTATGAAAACAACAATGCTCCGATATAATGTACTGATTAAAATTGATCTATTCCGAAAGTAATTGAGCACGTTGACTTTATTCAAAAAGAATATCTATAATACGGCAAATATGAGTCGCGAAACTTCTCCGAATGGGCCCGATCAATCTGCTCTAGCTATACGTACAAGATCGAATTCTCCTGAAAAATCACCACAGGCCATTCTTGAAGATGCTGTCGCGTGGCTTCATCTTATGGAACGGGAAGCTGACCAAACACGAAATCCTGCACTCCTTCATTGCCTTGCATACGTTTCTGCAATAACAGTAGGTATTGCCCACGCAGCAGAAAATGGCCTTCCATTGTCGTCTCTTGACCAGCCATTTAGCCAGTTTTATACGGGGGAGTCATTGGGCGACCCAAGCGCCACAGATCCTGACGAATTTGGCGATATCCTGCGACTACAATTTACTGCTTCTCACATTGCCCAAGGTTGGCTTGAACAACACCAAAATTCTCGTGCTGCAAGGGCGATTGCTGAAGATCCCAATGCACCTTTTAGAATACACAGAAGATTAGTTTACGACATAGTTACTGAAGTGAGACCCCATTTACCAACCGCCGCTCTTTCTCTAAAAGCATATTTTGACCAAAGAGACCAAGACATTTTTAACATCCCTCCTCTTGTGCCCAACATTCTGTGGCATCTTTCTGGAATGGTCCATCAAGAAGCAATAGACCCTGAAACCGCACGACAAATAGCGCAAAAAGAAGTTGATCGAGCAATTAGCGAAGCTGAAATAACCGAGGAAGAAGGAGTAAAACTATTGGAGCCTTGGGGAATCTCCCCTTCTTTGATTCCAACAATGGATTCAGATGAGGCCAGAAGACTTATACGAATCTTTCGTGGAAAAGCCCAACTCCTTTTATCACCAGATGAAAACTAATTCTTACAGCAATTACTCCAATTTACTTACTTCCCCCTTAAACTGCTCCCCCCTGTCTTTGTAGTTTGTAAACATGTCAAAACTACTGCATGCAGGAGTCAGAAGAACAACGTCCCCAGATTCAGCCGCGTCAAACGCGGTTTGCACAATTTCATGCATATTTTTTGCGCCCTCAATAATCTTAAATCCTCTGTCATCCTGGCTTGTCCAGGATCTGATTCTGGATGCGCTACGCTTACCAGAATGACTGTCTATTGCTGTTTTTATCTTGCTCCATTCAAGGCCAATCCCAATAATTGCCTTAATGTTATTTGATTTAGAAATAACCCTCCCTAGCTCGGTAAAATCGCTGCCTTTATGCGCGCCGCCAAGAATAAGAATTTCCGGCTCCTTGAATGCCTGAATTGCAGCAATGGCAGTTTCTGGTGTTGTAGAAAACGAATCATCGTAATAGCGAACGCCGTTTATTTCTCCAATTAATTCCAATCGATGTTCTAATCCCTTAAACGTTTTGAGAACCGAAACTATATTTTCTTTTGAAACGCCAGATAAAAAAGCAGCCATAACTGCTGCGCAAACGTTTTCAAGATTATGTTCACCGGGTAACAAAACATCTTTTGCATCGATAATTTTTTCTTCTTTCCCATCAATCCGAAGCCACACAATACTATCTTTGACATATGCTCCCTGCTGGACTCCCCGCTCCCGACTTACCCAAAAAACCTTTCCCTCTGTATGAGTGTCTGATTCATTGCTTCCTAAATAATCTCGATTGAGAATAGCCAAGTCAGACTTGGCCTGAAACCGAATAATGTTTCTCTTGCTGTCGACATACTCGTAAATATCGGTATGAAAATTCTGGTGAGGTAAGTCCTTTTTATCCGGCGCTAGGTGCTCTTGCGTAATCATAAGAACAACGCCGATATGAGGGCTTTTTGTTAGGTCTTGTAACTGAAAACTAGACATTTCTAAGACTACTTTTGATTGAGTAGTAAGTTTATCCAAAAATGAGAACGGTGGCTTTCCGATATTACCTCCCAAATACACATCTTTTCCTGATTTTTTGAGCATTTCGTAAATAAGAGACGATGTTGTCCCTTTTCCCTTTGTGCCGGTAACACCAATGATTGGACAGGGACAAAGGTCAAAAAAAAGTTTTGTTTGCGATGTGATAATTACTCCTTTTTTCTCAGCAGCAAGAAGTTGTGGAAGATTTCGTTTTATCCCAGGACTCCTTACAATCATGTCATAGTTTTCAAGATGAGAAAGATAATCTTTTCCTGATTTTTGATCAAGCGTTGTGACTTTCGCGCCTTTTTGAGCTAAAAAATGGGCAGATGAAAGCCCTTCTATTCCCAATCCCAACACTGCAACTTTTTTATTTTTCCAATCGTTAATCATAACGTTATTGCTTGCACTGATTCTACCATGTCTTTTCGATCATTCCCAACGACCCTTTTTAGCATGGCAATAAAAGGTGCTTTGCTTCCAGTGGTATACAACAGATGCGATGATCTTTTTGCAGAACCTGACGTTTTATTATTTTCCAAAACACGCTTTACTTGCCGCGCCACTGCTCCTCCCGAATCGAGAATATGCACGTTTGCCCCCATAATTTTTTGAATATGTTCCCTAATAAGGGGAAAATGTGTTGAGCCTAAAATGATTGTGTCAATATGATTATCGATAAACGGTTTAAGCTCTTTTTTAAGAGCTACCACGAGTTGTTTTTCTCTGCCCTGTTCAATCAAGGGCACTAATGTGTCTGTTCCAATGGTTATAACTGTACAATCTCCTGCAAATGTAGCAATCAGATTTTTATTGTACGTACTATTAACCGTAGCAGATGTCGCAAGAAGACCAATACGTTTATTTTTTGTTGTATGTACGGCAAGTTTAACAACAGGAACAGTACCAATAATTGGCATTGTTGGAAATGCTGCTCGTAAATTTCCAATACTATTAACTGTTATTGTGTTACACGCAACAACCACAAGTTTTACCTGCTTTGCGACAAGAAATGCAACAAGTTGCCTGGCCAGCCTAAAAATTTCATCGGCATGCCTCTTGCCATACGGAGCATGCAGCGAATCTCCTATATACACCGTTGATTCGTTTGGTAGTTGTGAAAGAACCTCTTTCCAAATAGATAATCCCCCAACCCCAGAATCTAAAATCCCAATCGGTTGATTATTCATAATTGAAAAAACTCGCTAAGCAAGTCAGCCTGCCTGCACTGAGCGAGCGTAGCGAGTCGAAGTGTTGCGGAGCTGGTATCGAAACCAGACTGTGAGATTATGAGCCTCACGTGCGCCTTACACTACCCCGCGCGTAGATTCATACTACCATATACACTGTAGCTAGTCAACGAAAATGTGTGTTGACATATAATCTAGAACCAACCATAATATATGCAGTACTAAGATTTATAGACGGTTTGATTATGGCAAAATATTTATTACGACAGAAGGCAAGAATGTTACGTCGAAAAGGAATAAGCGTTAAAAGAATAGCGTTTAGTCTTGGTGTTTCTAAAGGGACAGCAAGTATCTGGGTTCGAGATATAATATTATCAGTTGAGCAATTAGAATCATTAAGAAAATTAAGCATTGCGGGTGCAGAACGGGGTAGATTAAAAAGTGCTTTTTTACAAAAAGAACGATGGAATAAAAAAAGAGAAGAAGCAAGAAAAGATGGAGTAAAAGCTATAGGAAACTTAACAGATAGAGAGTTATTAATTGCAGGTATAGCGTTATATTGGGCAGAAGGATGTAGAAAGACAAGAGTAGTGGAATTTTGCAACTCCGATCCTACTATGGTGCAGTTTTTATTGCTTTGGTTAAAAAAATGTTTCTTAGTCAACTTGGAAGATGTGCGATGCACAGTTGGAATAAATGAAATTCATAAGGAAAGAGAGCAAAAAGTAAAGGATTATTGGGCTGATATATCGGGTATCCCATTGACACAGTTTATGAAGACAAGTTTTAAGAAAGCACAAAACAAAAAAGTATATGAAAACTTTAACGACCATTATGGTACATTATCTGTGCATATTGTGCAGCCTTCTCGCTTTTATGTTAAAATCTTAGGACTCATTGATGGCTTAGCAAGTGCTAATAAGATTTATTCTCTGCCAACGTAGCTCAGGGGCAGAGCAGACGTTTCATAAGCGTCCGGTCGCAGGTTCGAATCCTGCCGTTGGTACAAATTTCGACGGTGTAACGCTGCGGTTGTGGGTCCGGTCCCCACCCCTGGTACTAGAAAAACAGCTCCAGCCACTGCTGGAAGTTTGGTTTGTTCTCCCCTTTTGCACTGGCTTTTGCTGAATCTGAGGCAGTTTTAAGCAGCGCTTCATTGATAAGTACTCTCTTTTCTCCAGGTTTTACCAAAAAAAGTTTATTTCGGGCAGTTTGTTCAACAAATTCAGGGCTTTGTGCAATGGAAAGTTGCTGTGTAAGATATTGATTTTCTTTTTTTTGGCGCTCAAGTTCTCTTTGGGAATTAACCAGCAGATCGTGCTTTTGCCAAAGCGTAGTTATGGAGTGAACAAGCGTATTAATAATAAAGAGGGACGCTATGATGATGGAGAAAAAAATAATTCGCTTCATAATCGTGCTTGACTTACGGCTCTTTTAGTGATATTATAGGCTTTTACAAGCTATGAAACCTATTAAATTACGCGACGCCCACAATCAATTTAAGAACTTTCTCAAAGAGAAAAAGCATTCAGCGTCTACCATTGTAGCATACGGAAAAGACATTGATCAGCTTATCACTTTTTTGGAAGAGCTGCAAAAAAACCACGTCCATGACGTGAAAAAAGAGGATTTGGAAGGATTTTTGGCAAAGCTAAGTAAAAATGGCTATACACCAAAATCAGTTTCCCGAAAAATCAATTCAACTCGTACGTTTTACCGCTTCTTGAAGGTAAGCGAGTATATAACAGATGATCCATCACTTTTGGTTAATCACCCCCGCTACGAGCTTGCTGCACCCCGCATTTTAACGCCAATGGAATACCGAGCGCTAAGGGATGCTGCAAAAGATGACGCAAGAATGTTTGGCGTTATTGAACTCTTGCTCCAAACAGGCATTCGCATTGGAGAATTAGCAAACCTTCGTTTGGACGATGTGCATACCGATAGCTTGCGAATTCTCCCCTACGAAAAACACGAAGAGCGGTTTGTCCCGTTGAATAGACCAGGAAAAGAGGCATTAAAACGCTACCTTGGTATTCGACCTGAAACAAAAGAAAGCCGCGTGTTTATAACCAAATCCGGCAAGCCATTCCTTATTCGAAATATCAGGACAGCTGTTGAACGATACTTTCGCCTGGCAGAAGTGAAAAGCGCAAAAGTCAATGATCTCCGACATACCTTTGTCGCCCACCACATTAAGCATGGCGTTTCTTTGGTCGTGCTCTCTAAAATCCTTGGTCACAAGAGGCTTTCTACAACCGAGCGCTACCTGGACTTTGTCAAAGACAAAGCCAAAGAAAACACCAACCTCGTTGAGCTGTAAGGCTTATTAAGAATAAAACTATGACAGACAAAGAAACTATAAAATATGCAGGATTTTGGCAACGAGCAAAAGCAGGACTCATTGACGGTGCTATTCTTTTTCCTTATGGGATCTTTATCGTAGTAATGAATTATACGAGTTACCCCTCGGAGAGCGTACAACTTGCAATTGCCACTGAAATCCAAGGATTAATTATCACAGCACTTTATATCGCATACGAAGTCATTATGTATGTTGAGTATAATGGACAAACCGTAGGGAAAAGAGTTGCTGGAATTAAAGTTGTTATGGAAGATGGGTCAAAAATAACCTACGGAAAAGCTCTTGTACGGTTTATTGGAGGTTACGCATCTTTTGCTGTTTTTCTTCTTGGTTATTTCTGGGTAGCCTGGGACAGCAAAAAACAAGCATGGCACGATAAGATTGCTCAAACCGTAGTTGTAAGAGCCTAGACCAAATCCTCTCCACCTTCAAATTCACCCAGTAATTACAACCCTTCTCCATGCACTGTGTTTAGTCGAAGAGTATATTTACGGAGTAATAATGCGGATATCTTTCATGGGGAAATCGGATTTGTTGTGTGTGACTAAAGTTAAATCATTTAGTTTAGCCTGGGCTGCCAGGAAATAACCCAGGAGTAGTATTCTTCTGGCTTTCCAAAATTTCTTTCTATAACTTGCAGCTAATCTTGCAGTATTCAAATCAACTGACAAAAGAGGAAAATTATGAATTAATTTATCAATTTCTGATTCTTCCTCTACAGTAGCTTTTGATAAATATTCACCAATACAAATAACAGAAAGGTAAAGTTGATTTTTTGAAATAATCTTTTGCAAGAAACTATAATCAGGTTCTTTTTGCGCAATAGCAGGAATCAAAATATTAGTATCAATTAAATACATTCAGATTAGTTTTCTATCCTTCCTTATTTCTCTTTGCCACTTTAAAACGTCAATGCCTTCCCAACCGCTTTTTTTAACCCCCTTACCTAATTCATCTGCCAGCTTTTTTAGTTCAATCTTCCTTTTTGTGTTTATTTTCAGCCGTTGCTCTGCTGCTTTACGCAGGTACCCAGCCAGGCTTTCACCACTCTCACGTCGGCTTCTGTCTATGTCTCTTCTTAAATCTTCTGGTAAATAGATTTGTGTTCTGATGTTTTGCATACATCACTAATATACATCACTTTTCCTTGCGTGTCAATAAGCAAATCGCTATCGAGAGAACCACTCTTCTAAAATCTTCTTTGCAATTGGGCCTGCAACGCTTGAACCCTCGCCAGATGACTCTGCCAAGACTGTTACAATAATTTGTGGGTCGTAGGCTGGGGCAAAAAGCGTAATCCATGCATGAGGTAATGTTTCTTCTGTGCCATGCTGTGCAGTGCCAGTCTTGCAGGCAATGCTGATTTTTCTATAATCTTTCATTGATCCTGATGTTGTTGCCTCTGGAACTTCTAAAAAATTCTTCCCATCAACTTGTAACTTTGCATTTTTCACTTTGAACTCAAAAAGTGGCCACGCCACTCCCCCTGTACTACAACTTTCTATCATCCCCTCCCGTATTAAGTGAAAGTTATTTTCACTCAGAAGATTTTGATTTTTGATTTTTGATTTTTGATTTTTGAGCAAATGTGGCTCGTATAAGGTTCCTCCGTTTGCTATAGCCTGTGTCCATGTATTAACTTGTAAAGGGGTCGTAAGGAGGTATCCTTGCCCAATACCATAGTGGTATGTATCACCTAAATACCATGGTTCTCCAATCGCTTCTTCTTTCCATGACTGTGTTGGCAAAAGACCAGATGCCTCACCAGCCAAATCAATCCCAAGTTTACGACCCACACCAAATTTTTTTGCCATCTCAGAAAGTTTGTCTACTCCAACTAATTGTGCAAGTTTATAGAAAAAAATGTCGTTTGACCGCTTGATTGCAGCAACAACGTTGATTTCCCCTTCTGTTCTCCCATATTGCAAATAGTACCAGTTACCAAATGAAAACGCGCCAACCTGCAAAATACCTGTGTCAACAATGGTAAACGTGTCGTCAATAGTTTTACTCTCCAAACCTGCAGCAGCAGTAACAAGCTTAAACGTTGAACCAGGCGGGTATGTACCTGCATTTGGACGATTTAGCAATGGTTGATTTTCAGAGTCAGAAAGCACCGCAGAAATATCTTGATACGCACTATCTGATGCTGTTTTGTATGTCCTCCCAAGCGTAAACAGATTTGGATTAAACGATGGCTTTGAAACCAAGGCTAGAATTTCTCCTTTTGGAGTTTGGACAACAACAGCGCCTTTTTTGACATCTTTCATTGCTCCAAAAACAGCTTTCTGCAAATTAACATCAAGTGTTACTGTTATATTTTTTCCTGCTATCGGATCTTCTTGTCCCAGTGCTCTTTCTTTTTTTCCTGTTGCATCAACTTCAACAAGCTGTTTTCCATCGACTCCCCGCAATGTTGATTCATACGCCTGCTCTATACCTGTTTTTCCGACAACATCATCAATGTTGTACGCTAGCATCTGCGGACTTTGCAATTCCTCTTTTGTTATTTGCCCAATATAGCCAAGAACGTGAGCAAACGCATCTGTGTACGGATATTGTCGCAAACTATCAATCTCCAAATCTTT
>OBEQ010368614.1_pt1 | contig 11788 bp, 13 predicted proteins | sample 1670901 | NCBI WGS metagenome assembly OBEQ01 (sample SAMEA104232315, study PRJEB22302) | groundwater metagenome | biome: forest; feature: aquifer; material: groundwater | place: USA | collected 2011-08-07 | depth 5.4 m | reverse complement strand
CATCTTCGTTGCGGCGATTGGATCGACGGAAGAAAAAGGGGTCATCGCTCAAGGAGGCGGCGACCCGAATGTCGCACCCAATCCGTATCACGTGGACGAGGGCTGGGCGAAGCTGGCTCAGGGCCGGAAGTGGGGCGCGGCGGTCGGCGTCGACATCGATCGCGACGGGAAGAGCATCTGGGTGTTCGACCGCTGCGCCACGGCCGACGATTGCTCCGGCTCGAACCTCGCGCCAATCCAGAAATTCGATGCGTCCGGCCGTCTTGTCGCGAGCTTCGGTGCCGGAATGTTCAACTACCCGCACGGCCTCTTTGTCGATCGGGACGACAACGTATGGGTGTCCGACGGGAGAGGAAAAAACGGCAAGGGCCACACCGTCATGAAATTCAGCCCGGCGGGAGCGCTCCTGATGACACTGGGCAAGCCCGGTGTTCCCGGAGATGGTCCGGATACGTTCAACGCGCCCTCTGACATTCTGATCGCGCCGAACGGCGACATCTTCGTTGCGGATGGCCACGGCGGTGACACGAACGCGCGGATCGTGAAGCTGTCGAAGGATGGGAAATTCATCAAGGCGTGGGGAAAGAAAGGTTCGGGGCCCGGCGAATTCGACACACCGCACGGGCTGGCCATGGATTCTGCCGGTCGGCTGTTTGTCGCCGACCGCTCGAACAGCCGCGTCCAGGTGTTCAACCAGGACGGTGGGTTCATCGCCGAGTGGAGGCAATTCGGCCGGCCGAGCGGCGTCTTCATCAATAAGAAGGACGTCATCTACGTTGCCGACTCGACATCCACTGACCCGATCAATCCGGGCTACAAGCAAGGCATCCGGATCGGGAGCGTCAAGGACGGCAAAGTCACAGCCTTCATTCCGTGGGGTGAGACGAACACGCTGGAAGGCGTGGCGGCGGATGAGCAAGGGAATGTCTACGGGGGTTACACGAACACGTTGAATTTTCGACGGTTCGTGAAGAAGTGAGGAGATTTCAATGAAGCACGTGATTACACTGCTCGCGTTGTTTGCTGTCGTCGTGACCGTCTCCGGTCAATCCTCAGCAACGAACAATCCCTTAATGGGAGCGTGGAGGGTTACCGAGATCGCAGACGCGAACGGGCCGGCGATCACCAGTCCTCAGCCCGGTCTCTACATCTTCGCGAAACAACACTACAGTTTCGCGCGCATCAATGGCACCAAGCCCCTGCCCGCCTATCCATCGAATGACAAGGCGACCGACGCGGACAAGGTCGCGGTGTTCAATGCTCTCTACCTCAACACCGGCACGTACACGGTGACCGGGAACAAACTGGCCACGAAAGCAGCGGTCGCAAAGAGCGCGTTCGCCATAGGCGGCGCCGGAAACCAGTACGAATTCAGTGTGACGGGGAACACGCTGGTACTTACTCAAAAGCCAGCAGGAGCCGTCATAAAACTGGTCCGCCTTGAATAACCCGGAAGCGGACTTGGATGCGGCTATGGAGGTCCTATGAGATCGCGCACGGCCATGGTCGTCACAGCGCTCGCCATCGTCTTCAGATTTGCTGCCACGATCTTGTCCGCTCAACAGCCGCCGGCGGCAAGGGACTTTGACGCGGAGATTCGAGCCGCTGTGCAGTCGGCCAAGACGGCAGCGGGGTTCGAGTTCCTCGGAACGCTGGTCCGGACCTGTGTATTGCCTCAGAGCGGCGGCGAAGACACCAGGGACACGCTACCGAACTACGTCACGAACCCAGCCGGCGCGCCTGCGCGTGACACGTGGTACGCAGACCCCGCCCGGGTCTTCGACAATCTCTATTTCGTCGGCGGCAAGATTCACTCGTCCTGGGCGTTGACGACGAGCGACGGGATCATCCTCATCGACACGATCTTTCCCTATAACTCCGATGAGCTGATCGTCGGCGGTCTGAAAAAGCTCGGCCTCGATGCAAAGAACATCAAGTACGTCCTGATCTCCCACGCACACAGCGACCATATCGGTGGCGCCGAGATGCTGCAGACTCGGTACGGGGCCCGCGTTGTCATGGGCGCGCCTGATTGGGATACCGTCGCGAAGTATCCGAACCGGTACAAGACGATGGCGCCGAAACGCGACATCGTCGCGACCGACGGCATGAAGATCACGCTTGGCGGCACCACCGTGACCATCTGGCTGACTCCCGGCCATACGCCAGGCACCATGTCCTACACGTTCAGCGTGTTGGACAGAGGCAGGCCGGTCAACGTGGCGTATTCCGGAGGCACGGCGTTCAATTTCGTGAACAACACGCCAGATCCGGGCATCAGGAATTTCCAGACGTATATCGAGTCGGCTCAGCACATGGCGGCGAAGGCTGCCGCGACCCGCGCAACGGTTCTCCTCTCGAACCACTCGGAGTTCGACGAGGCGTTCAACAAGAACAGAATGCTCGCAGGCCGCGGCGACGGTCCGCATCCATACGAGCTCGGAGCCGAGAGGGTTCAGCGCTACTTTCAGGTGATGCAGGGTTGCGCGAGAGCGGCGCAGCTCGGGCTGGAACAGAAACTGGCAGACGCGCGCAAGCGCTAGATCACGATTGACATGAACAGGCTGGCCCCCGTCTTTGCGATCGCTGGCCTCGTGGTTGCGCAACCGGATCAGGCGATCGCGCAGTCGAATCCAGATCGATTCGAGCTGGGCGTCCACGTGTCGTCGGCGATGTCGAGCCAGTTCGACACCACCGATGTCGGCCTCGGCGGCCGGTTCGCGTGGCATCCGGTTGAACCGGTCGCGATCGAATCGGAGGTGACCCTCTATCTGGGAGATTTTCCGGACCAGCGCGCGTTCAGCCGTGGTCGCGTCGAGGGTCTCTTCGGTGTCACGGTGGGGCCTCGGTTTGGCCGTCTAAGGCCGTTCGCAAAGCTGCGGTCCGGCTTCCTGAACATTCGCGAAGCGCCACAGCCTTTAGCCTGCATTCTGATCTTCCCGCCACCCCTGTCGTGCGAGCTGGCTTCGGGTCGCACGCTCGTGGCATTCGACATCGGGGGCGGCGTCGAAGTGTTCGCGACGCAAGGGACATTCGTTCGCGTTGACGCCGGTGATCGCCTCCTGAAGTACCCGGGGCCGGTCTTTGACAAGACGTTCACGAGGCGAGACGATGCGTTCTTCAGCCACGACTTCCGGTTCGCAGCCGGTGCCGGGCTGCACTTCTAGCCACTCGAGCAGGACGGGAATGTGATGTTCAGGGTTTTGTGACGGGCAACACCAAGGAGAAGACGATGAGAGTCAGAGGAGTGGTCGCCTGCATTTGTCTGTTTGCGCTGCCCTCGGTTGCGACAGCTCAAGGGTCACCGAAGGTTCATGAGCTGAAGGCGTCGCCCGCCACCGTTCATCGCGGCTTCTTCGACGCGTCGCTCAAGCCTGTCCTCACCATTGACTCCGGCGACATCGTCCGTCTCGAGACCGCGACCGGCAATCCCCGATATTTCGAGAAGCTCGGCGTACCAAAAGACAAGATCCCGGCCGAACTCTATGCCGTCTACGAAGGCGTTGAAGGCACGGGGCGAGGCGATCACACGCTCAATGGCCCCATAGCCATCCGCGGCGCCGAGCCGGGTGACATGCTCGAAATCCGGATTCGCGCGGTTGAAGTGCGGCTCCCGATCGCAGGCCAGGGGTTCACTCCGAATCGTGGTGTCCTGCCAGACGAGTTCCCGTATGCGAAGGACCGCGTCCTGTGGATTGATTTGAAACGCAAGACAGTCGAGTACGCCCCGGGAGTTGAAGTGCCGGTCAAACCGTTTTGGGGCGTGATTGGCGTCGCGCCGCCGCCGGGTATGGGACGAGTGCCCAGCGGCCCGCCCAACGTATTCGGTGGGAATCTCGACAATCGGGATCTCGGTGCGGGAAGCACGTTGTATCTGCCTGTCTTTGTCCCCGGCGCGCTGCTCTCCATTGGAGATGGGCATGCCGTGCAGGGGTACGGCGAGGTGTGTCTGTCCGCGGTGGAGGCGTCGCTCAAGGGCGAGGTTCAAGTGCTGCTGCACAAGGGGCGCACTATTCGTTTGCCCCGCGCGGAAACGGCGACGCACTACATCACGATGGGGCTTGACGCGGACCTTGACGAGGCCGCGAAGATCGCCACACGCGAGATGCTCGACTTCCTTGTGGAGAGTAAAGGGCTGTCGCGGGAGAACGCGTACATGCTGGCGAGCGCCGCGATGGATCTGGTCGTGACCCAGGCGGTGGACGGGACCAAGGGTATTCACGCCATGATGCCGAAGGGAATCTTCCGAAAATGAGATCAGAAATGACACAACTGAAGTCGCACTCACTCGGTCTGCTGTCGGCGCTCGGTCTCATCGCACTGGCAAGTGCGAGCGTCCTTGGACAGTCGAAGGCGGATTCCGTCGATGCCCACGTTGCTGCCGCCAGGACTGCCGCGGGGTTGGAGCACACCGCGGTGTTCGACACCTTGTGCGCCGCGCCCGCGCCGACTCCGGCGCCTCAACAGGCTCAGGCGCCCGCGACGCAAGCTCAGGGGCCCCCCGCGCGCTCCCAGTGGCACGCGGAACCGGCGAAGGTCTTCGACAATCTTTACTATCTGGGACAGTCCGAATATTCGGCCTGGGCCGTGACGACCTCGGACGGGATCATCGTCGTTGACGCGCTTTTCGATTACTCGGTCGAAGACGAAATCGTCAATGGCCTGACCAGGCTCGGACTGGATCCCACGAAAATCAAGTACGTCCTCGTCAGCCATGGTCATAGCGACCACGTCGGCGGCGCACGGCTCCTCCAGGATCGTTTTGGCGCCCGCGTCATCATGTCCGCCGCTGACTGGGATTTGATCGGCCGCAATACGCAATCGTGGCCAAAACCAAAACGTGACATGGTGGCGATCGACGGGCAGCGGCTCACGCTCGGTGACACGACGTTGACCATGTATCTCACGCCGGGTCATACGCCGGGTACGATCTCAACGCTGATTCCAGTGAAGGATCAGGGAAGGCCGCACCTTGCCGCCGAGTGGGGCGGGACGGGATTCAACTTCACGATCACGCAGGAAAAGCCGCGACGATTCTGGTTTGAAACCTACGCCACCTCCGCTGAGCATTTTCGCGAGGCCGTGACACGATCCGGCGCCGACGTGCTCATCGCCAATCATCCAAATCAGGATGGGGCCAAGATGAAGTTGGCTGCGCTCGAGAAGCGCAAGCCCGGCGACCCCAATCCCTATGTCATTGGCAACGACAGCGTGAAACGATATCTGACGATGGTGGGCGAATGTGCTAAGGCGGGACTCCTCCGTCTCCAGTAGCCCTATCGCGCTCAGCGGCAAGTCGCATGTGTCAAACAACCACGAAGATCCCTGAAAAGAGGAGGCTACGATGCCGAAGTTCATGGTCAAGGCGTCCTACACCGCGGAAGGAGCCCGAGGGCTTCTGAAGGAAGGTGGCACCGGAAGGCGCGCCGCAGTGCAGAAGCTCCTAGAGAGCCTGGGAGGCAAGGTCGAGGCGTTTTATTTCGCATATGGCGAATACGATGCATACGTGATCGCCGACCTCCCGGATGCAGCCGCCGGCCTGGCGCTCAGCATTGCGGCCAACGCTTCGGGTGGAGTTCGCCTCTCCACGATTCCGCTCATCACGCCGGAAGAAATTGATACGGCGTGCAAGAGATCGGTTGCTTACCGAGCCCCTGGCGCATAAGGGCGTGAGCGATCGCCGGTTCGCTATTCGTCGCGCGATAGAGCAGCTCGATCCCGAGCGGGATCACCAGCGCATCGTGCATCTCTCGTTCGGATACGACTTCCCCTGGGATTCGATCCGCGCGCTCGAGATTGCCCTCTATCGGACCTACTGCGTCCCCAGCATCTCCGCGTTGCTGGACCGCACCGGCGAATTCCGGACGAACACCCAGCGCCGGTACGACGACACATCGATTCTCGTCGCCGAAATGTGCGAATGGGGCTACGAAAGCGGCCGCGGCAAGGAAGCGCTCGAGCGCATGAACTGGGTGCACGGTCACTTCAAGATCGCAAACGACGACTTCCTCTACGTGCTCTCGACGTTCATCTACGAGCCAGTCCGCTGGATCGACACGGTTGGCTGGCGACCCACCTGCACCAATGAAAAGCTCGGTTATTACTGCTTCTGGCGCGAAGTCGCGAAGCGAATGGGGATCGCCGATATTCCTCCCTCGTACGAGGCGTTCGAGGCATGGAGCCGCGCATACGAACGCCAGCACTTCCGGTTTGCGGATACGAACCAGCGAGTCGGCACGTCGACTCGTGATCTGTTCGCCTCGTGGTTTCCGCGGATCCTCACGCCGTTGGTCCGCTACAGCATCTACGCGATGCTGGACGAGGCGATGATCTCGTCGTTCGGATTTCCACAACCGCTGCCGCTCACCCGGCCTGTGCTGCGCGGCATCTTGAAGTTGCGCGGGCGCGTGGTCGGATTGCTGCCACCACGCCGCAGCGCGCACTTCTTTACCGACGACCGGAACCGGAGTCACCCGGAGGGTTACGGGATTTCGCAGCTCGGCCCGCCGCGCATGGTCGCCGCTGAAAAACAACGCCAGATGTCGAAATGAATCCTGACCAGGACGTCGCGTTGGCGTTCCCAATCAAAATCCGTCGATTCGTCAATTCGTCCATTCCGGAGGTATGACGTGTCCATTGAACTCCGGCTACTCGCTGCCGCTGCCGCGCTGCTGACCGTAGCCGCGCCGCTCTCATCACAAACGCCCACTGCTCCTGCCCGTCAGACCGTGATCGGCGAGCTCGTGGTGGCGAACCGCATTCTCGCAAACGAAGGAGTGCTCGACGGCTATGGCCATGTCAGCGTCCGCAGCCCCGCCAACAAGGATCGCTATTTCCTTGCTCGCGCCGGCGCGCCGGCTCTCGTGACCGCTGCCGACATCGTCGAGTACGACCTGGACAGCAAGGCGATGACGAACGCGTCCGCCATGGGATACACGGAGCGCTTCATTCACGGGGAGATCTACAAGGTGCGCCCGGACGTCATGGCGGTCATACACTGCCATTGTCTCGAGGTCATTCCCTTCGCAGATACGTCCGTGCCGCTGCAGCCGATGTACCACATGGGGTATTTCATCGGCGAAGGTGTGCCGATCTTCGAGATTCGAAAGGTCGCGGGCATAACCGACATGCTGATCTCGACGCCGCAGCTTGGGCGCGCGCTCGCGCAGACGCTCGGGAACAGGTCCGCTGCCCTGATGCGTGGCCACGGTGCAGCGGTTGTGGCCGCTTCACTGCACCTCGTGGTGGGCAAGGCCTACTATCTCAATACGAACGCGCGGTTGCAGTGGCAGGCGATGCAGCTGGGCGGCGGAAGAGTGACCTACCTGGATCCTGAAGAGGCGAAAAAAGCCGCACAGACCTACGAGCGTTCCTGGGACGCCTGGAAATCCAGGCTGCCCAAGTAAACCGGCCCAACCCAGTAGCCTCCGCTCGACGTACGGCGTAGACTCCGTGCATTCCACTATTCACGATAGCGAAACACCGGCTTATTGAACGGCGGGAGGACGCCATGAGATCAATGATCAGGTATCTGCTAGTCGTCGCCCTTGTCGGATCATGTGTTCTGCTGTGGAGAGCCCACACGAATAGCGACCTCGTCAGCGCCCAGACGCGTAAGCCGATCATGATGACGCGGATCTATACAGGTCCCGATGGCCTGAGCCACGCCGAAGAAATCGAGATGAAAGCAACCGGCGGCGTGAGCGAGATGATGAAGGTGACCGGTGCGCAATTCAGCCGGAGACCGCCAGGCCCCGCCAGCGACTGGCATGTGGGTCCGAGGCGCCAGTTCGTGATTACCCTCAGCGGCCGGGCGGAGCTCGAGGTGGCAGGCGGGAAGAAGGTCGCCGTGGGTCCCGGGCACATCAACCTGATCGAGGACACAACCGGCAAGGGCCACATCACGCACAACCTCGGTCCTGACGACCGCATCGTGGTGACGATCCCGCTCACTGACCAGACCGTCGGTGCCGGCCGTTAGGGAGCTCGTGACGGCGGAGTCAGTCGGTGAAGAAGCGTGTGATCGGCGCAGCCTGCCTCGGCATCTTCGTCCTGGCTGGCGCGTGCTCATCCGGCGAAACAACGGTCGGGCCGAGCGCAACGGGCCAGCCGCCGACGCCACGCGGCGCGCCGATTCGCGTGCTCATGATCACCGCGACCGCCGGCTTCCGCCATGATTCGATCCCCGCAGCCCGCCAGGCCATGGCCAGCCTCTCGGCTTCGACCGGCGAGTTCACGCTCATCGTCACCGAGGACATGTCGACGATTTCCGCGTCGAGCCTCACGGCGTATGACGTGATCGTGTTCGCCCTGACCAGCGGAGAGCTGGAATTCTCCAGCGCTCAGAAGACGGCGATTGCGGAGTTCGTCGCCGGCGGGCACGGCTTTGTCGGCATCCACAGCGCCAGCGATACGTTGTACGACTGGCCGGACTATGGCCGTTTTGTCGGCGCGTATTTCAAAGAGCACCCCTGGACGCAGCAAGGGACCGTCGTCGTCGAAGACCAGGCGCATCCGGCGACGCAGGGGCTCGGCGAGCGCTTCACACTGCTCGAGGAGTTCTATACGTTCAGGGACAATCCCCGCGGGCGTGTGCAGGTGTTGCTGAGACTCGATCCGATATCGGTCGGGTCAGCCGGCGACTATCCGCTGGCATGGGTACAATCGGTCGGCGCCGGCCGGGCGTACTACAACGCCCTCGGACACTTCTCCGAGACGTGGACCGACCAGCGGTTTCAGCGGCAGCTCATTGGCGCCATCCGCTGGACCGCGAATCGCGTCTGAATACAGATGAGGCGTGTATGAAAACCAGATCCCTCGCATTCCGACGCGTGTCGACGGTGCTGGCAGGGGCAACGATTCTCGGCGCGATCGCGGCGGCCCAGGGCGGACAGGACGCCGGGACCAACGCACTCCGCGGTGCGATCGATATTCACGTTCACAGTGAACCGGACAGCCGCCCGCGATCGGTCGATGCCGTCGAAGCCGCGAGGCAGGCCAAGGCGAGCGGCATGCGCGCGATCGTCATCAAGAACCACTACGAGTTCACGTCGGGGCTCGCCTATATCGTCCGCAAGGAGGTGCCGGGGATCGACGTATTCGGCGGCGTCGACTTGAACCTCACCGTCGGCGGTATCAACACGGCCGCGGTGGAGTACATGGCAGCGACAACCGGCGGATTCGGCCGCATGGTCTGGATGCCGACATTCGATTCCGAAAACCAGGTGCGTTTCTCGAAGGAGAACCGCCCGTTTGTCAGCGTGTCGAAGGGCGGGGCGCTGCTCCCGGCCGTCAAGGATGTGATCGCGGTGATTGTGAAGCGCAATCTCGTGCTCGCGACCGGACATTCGTCCGCCGAGGAAGGGCTCATGCTGGTGCGCGAAGGCCGCCGGCAGGGCGTGCGACAGATGGTCGTGACGCACGCGATGAACGAGCCGATCATCATGAGCGTGCCGCAGATGCAGGAGGCGGCAAAGCTCGGCGCCTTCATTGAATTCGTCGGCGGGAACGTCGGCGACCAGGGTGGCCCGGCTCGAATGGACAAGTTCGCGGACGCCATCAAGAAGATCGGCCCCGAGTTCTGCATCCTGTCGTCCGACCTCGGGCAGAAGGTCAACCCTCTGCCAGCGCCCGGCTTCGGGGCGTTCCTCGCCGCGATGCGGGCGAGAGGTCTGTCCGAGCAGGATATCGACCGCATGTCCCGACGCAACCCGGCGACGTTGCTGGGACTGAAGTAGCATCGCGAAAGGCAGCCAACGGTGAAAGGCATCTCCTACTCCGCCCGAACCGCAGCCATTGTTGCGGCGGCCATCCCGTTCTTCGCAACCGGAGCCTCCGCACGCGACATCAAGGTGATGACGTCCGGCGCTTTTACCGCGCCATTTCTCGAGCTTGTTCCGGAGTTCGAGCGCGCGACGAACAACAAGGTCGCGACAGCATTCGGCGCGTCGATGGGCGGCGCGCCCGACTCGATCCCGAGCCGCTTGCAGCGTGGCGAGCCCGTCGATGTCGTCATCCTGGCGGCCGCCGCGCTCGATGATTTGATCAAGCAGGGCAAGGTTGTTGCGGGCAGTCGCGCTGACCTCGTGCGGTCGAGCATCGGCATGGCCGTCAAAGCGGGCGCACCGAAGCCTGACATCAGTTCCGTGGCGGCGCTCACGCGCACGCTCCTCGATGCGAAATCGATCGCGTATTCAGACAGCGCCAGCGGCGTATACCTCTCAACCGTGCTGTTCCCGCGACTCGGGATCGCGGATCGGGTCGGTCCGAAGAGCCGGAAGGTCGCGGGCAACGAGCGGGTCGGCGCCCTGGTCGCGCGGGGAGACGCGGAGATCGGCTTCCAGCAGATCAGCGAGCTGCTGCCTGTTCCAGGCATTATGTACGTCGGACCGCTGCCGCCGGGCGCGCAGCAGGTCACCGTGTTTTCGGCGGGCATCGCCGTGGGCGCCAAAGAGCCCGAGGCCGCACGAGCGCTGATCAAGTTCCTCGCGTCCGAGGCCGCGACCTCGACCATCATCAGGACCGGCCTGGAGCCCATGGTATCGCACTGACGCGCCGGCGTGTCGCGTGTTCCCACGTGCTACGATCCGCCCTCATCTCCTGCCATCCATCGGAGGATTCAATGAACGTGTCTCGCTCTCGTTTACTCGCCGCTGCCGCCGTCGCTGCTCTCGTGATGACGCGTGCGTCGGTCGCGGTGCTGGCACAGGGCGGCGGTCCGTGGGCGGTCAAGGGCATGATTCCGTACGACCGCGCCGAGATTGCCGTGGCAGCGGTGAACGGCAAGATCTATGTGATCTCCGGTCAGTCGCGCGGCGTCGATGCCAATGAGTTCACCCAGGAATACGATCCGGCCACGGGGAACTGGCGCGAGCTGGCGTTGATGCCCGCCATCGCGTCACATGCCGGCGCCGTCGCGCTCAACGGAAAGATCTACGTCGTCGGCGGCTTCACCGCGAACGTCCACCTCGGCGCCGTCGATCGGGTGTTCGAGTACGACCCGGCCACCGACATGTGGAAGGCGCTGGCCCCTCTTTCCGCGCCGCGCGGCGCCGTTGGCGTCGTCGTGCTCGACGGAAAGATCCACGCAATCGGCGGACGTGACCCGCAGCTCCGCACGGTGTCCACGCACGAGGTCTACGATCCCGCCACCAACAAATGGACGATGGTCGCCTCGCTGCCGATACCGCGCGATCATCTCGGCATCGCCGTCGTCGGGGGGAAGATTCATGTGTTTGGCGGAAGGCTGGGGCCGACGCCGGACCGGACGGGGCGTCACGACGTCTACGATCCTGCAACCGATACGTGGACGACGGCCGCGCCGCTGCTGACGCCGCGCAGCGCGGGCGTCTCGTTCGTGCAGAACGGCCGCATCGTGTACGCGGGTGGCGAGTGCAAGGATCCGGCGACGGGCACGACGTTCAACGAAGCCGAGGTCTACGATCCCGCGGCGAACAAGTGGACGGCGCTGCCGCCGTTGCCAGCGGGGCGTCACGCCGGAGCTGCCATCGCAGTCGGCGATCAGGCCTATGTCATCGGCGGCAACAACGGCTGCGGCGCGAATCGCGCGGCGAAGGAAATTCTCGCGTTCCGCCTGCCCGCGTCGTAGAGGCGGATCTTCAGGTCCGGCCTGGGCCCGTCGTAGAGGCGGACCTTCAGGTCCGCCCGAGGAGCCTGCAAACGCACATGAATTGCTTTACGCACGACAGGACGACCGCAATTGGCCTCTGCGACGTATGGCAGAAGGCGATCTGCCGCGATTGCGTGAGACGCGATGTGCCGCGTTTGT
>OBEQ011891632.1_pt1 | contig 11789 bp, 8 predicted proteins | sample 1670901 | NCBI WGS metagenome assembly OBEQ01 (sample SAMEA104232315, study PRJEB22302) | groundwater metagenome | biome: forest; feature: aquifer; material: groundwater | place: USA | collected 2011-08-07 | depth 5.4 m | reverse complement strand
TTTTTATCGCTACGCCAAGGCGCCAATCGGCTCGCGCGCGCAAGAAAAGCAGGCCGCTGATCTGGCGCGAGAGCGGCACGAATTTCGATTAATGCGTCTCGCGCGCGACAAAACCGAAAAAGCCGACAAGCTCGCCGCGCGTGCACAGGCGCAACGCGTCGCGCAGCCGAGCGACGATCCCGAAGCAGAAGCCAAACGCGCGCTGATTGCCGCGGCGCTGGCGCGCACCCAAGCGCAGAAAACAGAAGCGCCGCGAAATACCGACGCGCTCCCCGCCCACGCACAACAGCAGATAGCCGAAGCCGACACGCGTCGTGCGCTTAGCGATGCATCGCTGCGGCCCGACCCTTCGCAAGAAAACACCTAATGCCCTCGTCATTTATTCTCGATCGTTCCAGCGTCACGCAAGTGATGGCCTGGGTGCTGGTCGCGCTGCTACCCGGGATTGCTGCTTATATATGGCTATTCGGGCCTGGCATTCTGATTACGCTCTCGCTTGCTAGTGCAACCGCATTTCTCGCCGAAGCCGCGATGCTGAAAGTACGCGGCTTGCCGCTCAAACCTTTTCTCAGCGATTTAAGCGCGTTAGTTACGGCGTGGCTGCTGGCGCTCTCACTACCGTCATTGGCGCCATGGTGGCTGATTGTGGTCGGCACCTTGTTTGCGATTGTGGTTGCCAAACACTTGTACGGCGGACTCGGACAAAATATTTTCAATCCGGCGATGGTCGGCTTTGCGGTGTTGATCGTATCTTTTCCGGTACAGATGACGCAATGGGCGGGGCCGCTGGAATTGACGCCCACGCATCTGGATTTAGCCCAGAGTGCCGCAGTGATTTTTGGAGCCGATGCAAAACTCGACGGCATCACGATGGCGACGCCGCTCGATGCGCTTCGTACCGGTCTATTGCAGCAACATACCGTGGACGAAGTGCTGGCGCGGCCTAATTTTGGGCATTACGGGGGCGTGGGTTTCGAGTGGCTCGCCGGCTTTTTCCTGCTCGGCGGCCTGATTTTATGGGCGCTGCGGATTATCAGCTGGCATGTGCCGCTGAGTTTTTTGGCAGGCATCTGGCTTACCGCGGGGTTTTTACATTTCTTCGATCCGGGCCGTTACGGCGCGCCGTGGTTCCATTTATTCAGCCCCTCGGTGATGTTGTGCGCATTTTTTATCGCGACCGACCCGGTTTCCGGCGCGACAACGCGCAAGGGCAAAATCATTTTTGGTCTGGGCGCGGGGTTTTTGACGATGCTAATCCGCACCTGGGGCGGTTATCCGGATGGGGTTGCGTTCGCTATTTTATTAATGAACGTTTGCGCGCCCTTGATCGACGCCTATACCCAGCCCCGGGTATTTGGCGTAAGCAAATGACCCATTTGAACGGTGCGCTGAAAAATGCGTTGCGTGCCGGTGGCTTGCTGGTCGTGTTTGCGAGCATCGCCACCGCGATGCTCGCGACGACGTTTGCGATCACCCGTTCCGAAATTACCCATAACGAACAGCAGGCGCTACGCGCGCTGATTGCGCAGGTTTTGCCCGCGACGCAGCACGATAACGATTTATTGCGCGCTGCCTCCACGTTGCCCGCCGACGATTTGCTGGGTACGCGTAGCGTGTCCCGTGCCTGGGTCGCACGTAAGCAGGGGCAAGCGACCGGCGTGGTGCTTGAAGCGATTGCGCCGGATGGCTACAGCGGCGATATTGCGTTGTTGATCGGGATCCGTGCCGACGGCCGCATCACGGGCGTGCGCGTCACGGCCCACAAGGAAACCCCAGGGCTCGGCGATTACATCGAAATCGCCAAAAGCCGCTGGATTACGCAGTTTGACGGCAAATCGCTGACCGATCCGCCCGATTCCGGTTGGAAAGTGCAACGCGACGGCGGCCGCTTCGACGCCCGCGCCGGCGCGACCATTACCCCGCGCGCGGTAGTCAAGGCCGTCAATGGCGCGCTGCATTATTTTGTGCGCCATCGAACCCAACTGCTGGCAACGCCGAATTCGGCTAGCGCTTCCTCGCTTGGCGCTGGCCAGTAATGGGCCCAGCGGGTCTGGGGGCGGTACAGAAATTGCATTATTAGCCGTTAATTGATTTTCCCAGAACCCAGATGCGTCCTAGGCATGTTAAATCTGACCGAGAAAATCAAAGCGGGGCTCACTCGAATCGATCCTTTTGACCGAGGCAAAAACCAGGATCCATTGAGTAATATTAAATCGGCAACACGCTGGCTGGAATCGCTTTCCGGCGGGGATGTGCTTGCTACGCACGAGGCGATCCTGAACGAGCTAAAGCGTTTTAACGCCAACCTCAAGCTCGCGTCGAAGCAACAACTCGCGCTATTGATGTTGCTGGACGAAAAATCGCAGGATTTGCAGGACACGCTGGTTCAGCAGTATTTGCGCAGCTCCCGGATGTCGCGCAGTATCGAAAGCCAGTTATGGCATGCGATCAACGGTCTGTATTGGGAAGTGGCACGGGCTTATCACGTATTTGTGATGGAGTATTCGCGCAACCCTAAAAATCACCAGAACGAAGCGCTGATCCCGCTGATTACGCTGCGCGCGCTACGCACCCTGGGACGCTATTTGAAATGGCGTGCGATGCGCTATTTGCAGCCCGGTCAGAATATCTGGGCGGGCATGCATAAACTGTATCTGGTCGCAGAAACGCACGGGTTTCATCAACAAAAAATGGAAATATATCCTCCGCACAAAATCAGTTTTTCGTGCGAATCGGTGTATCTGCATGCCTTGATGTTCGCGCTGGCCAATACCGGTACGCTGTATCCACGCCAACTGCATTTGCTCGATCAGTGGTTGGACACCTGGAGCGGTACACTGAGCCTCGACAACCAGCTTTTCTTCCATCAGCACAGCTTTGCGGTCGATTTATCGGCCGATCATGCGGCCCGACGTGTTCGCAATCCGGCTATCGACAAACCCGTGCGCTATTGGGGCACCGCAAAACTCGGCCAGCGTCTCGATGCCATTCAGTCGGCCCTGCGCGAAGGCTCTCCACCCAGCCGGCTCGGTTTGCCCGAGGACGCACGCGTCGCGGAAAGCATCGACCTGCTCGAACACTTGCAGCGGCATTGGTCGGCGGTCGCGTCGCGCGAGCAACGGCGCGTGCCACGCGAACGCGTCAAGCGTATGGTCGAAATCAGCCATGGCTTTGGCAGCATTACTGCGCAACTTCCGAATCTGCCTGCAATTTCGCATAGCATATACGGCAGCAGCCTCGCCTACGAAGAAACCCAGGATGTCGCACTCTATGGTTTTGTCACCGAGCGCACGCGCCAGCACACGACCCAAACAAAGAAATTGCCGACGGGCGCTGCACCCGACATCGAACGCTGGATTATGCATGACGAGAGCACGCAGGGTTATGGCGCCATCATCGATACCCGCAACAAGACCTGGCTGCGCGTTGGCGCGCTGATCGCCGCCAAACCGCGCGAAGCGGATGAGTGGCACTTAGGCGTGGTGCGCCGCTTATATCGTCTCGATGAAGAATCGAGCTCGGTGGGCATCGAAACTTTTCCGGAAAGCTTGCAGTTGGTCAGTCTGCTCGATAAACAAGCCTCGGGTTATCACGTCGGGGGTCGAGATATCAACGGCCCCGCTGTGCCTTTCGTGAGCTTATGGCTGGCGGGTCAAGACGGTCGTGCCACGCTGATTATCGATCCCGCGCATTACAAATCGGGCAAGGTATTGGAGCTCGAAGGCATTGAGGGCGTACTATGGGTAACACTCGGTGCGCCGGTCGAGCGCGGTGAAGGTTGGATGCGCATTGAGGTGCATCCCGGTGAAACGACTGCTTGACGTTGCTGAATCGCCGCCTCACGTGGGTTTTGGTTTAACTTTTAGTGCGCCTCTGGCACAATTGATGAAAATTCGACAAGCGTAGATACTTGCATAACACAATGAATATCCGCTTAACCCCCCATCACCGCACCGGCGCCGTTGCGAAAAAATGACGACCTGGAGGCTCTGTGGCGCAAGCTAGAAAACCAACTTTATTGATCGTCGATGACGATCCGCTGATTTCCGACACCTTGAGCTATGTGCTGGGAAAAGATTTTGACATTTCCGCGGCCGAATCGCGCGCACAAGTCAAAAGTTTGTTGATGCAACTTGACGAGCCGCCCAAGCTCGCGCTGGTCGATCTGGGTTTGCCACCCCAGCCGCACAAACCCGACGAAGGATTTGCGCTGATTGGCGATTTGCTAAGCGCTTCACCCAATATCAAGATCCTGGTCTTATCCGGGCAAAGCGACGAAGCCAATGCGCGGCATGCGCGCGCGCTAGGTGCGATCGATTTTGTTGCGAAGCCCTGCGAACCCGAGCGCCTCAAATCGCTGCTGTTCAATGCGCTTTTGGTGCAAGACGCGGAACACATCGCCGAAGCCGTTCCTTCGCCTGCCAAAGACTCGGGCATCGTCGGCGACAGCCCGGCGATGGATAAATTGCGTCAGCAAATCAAACAATATGCATCTGCGCCGTTTCCGGTGTTGATCGAAGGCGAATCCGGCAGCGGCAAGGAGCGTGTGGCCTCGGGACTGCATAGCCTGTCGCCGCGCGCAGGTAAACCCTATCTGGCGCTCAATTGCGCGGCGATTTCACCCACACTGGTTGAGCCGACCTTGTTTGGCTATGCGAAAGGCGCGTTTACCGGCGCCACCAGTGCGCGCGCAGGCTATTTTGAAGAAGCCGAAAACGGCACCTTGTTTCTCGATGAGATTGGCGAATTGCCGTTGGAACTGCAAGCCAAATTGTTGCGCGTGCTCGAGAATGGCGAGTATCAACGCGTCGGCGAAACCCAACCGCGCTTTTCGAATGCACGCATCGTCACCGCGACCAATCGCGATTTGCGCGCCGAGATCAAGGCCGGACGTTTTCGCGCCGATCTCTATCATCGCCTGTCGGTTTTTTCGATTGCGGTGCCGCCCTTACGCGAAATGGGCCAGGACAAACTCGCGCTGCTGGATTATTTCCGCGATTTTTATGCGCGCGAAGCCAACCATGCGCCTTTCCATCTCGATACCCGCGCGTGCGTGATGTGGGAGGAATACCATTTCCCCGGCAACGTGCGTGAATTGCGCAATATCGTGATCCGTCTGACAACCAAGTATCCTGGTTCGGCGGTCACCGTGGAACAGCTCGAGAGCGAGCTCGATACTGACCAGGCTTATCCGCAAGAAATTTTGCTCGCGAACGATTCGAAGGCACTGATCGAAATGGCGCGCAAACAATTGCAGACCTTGGCCAATTTCAATCTCGACGCGTCGATGCGCGAATGGGAAAAAGCCTATGTCGAAGCCGCGCTGAATATGACGCACGGCAATTTGTCCCAGGCTGCCAAACTGCTGGGCATCAATCGCACCACGCTGTATAGCCGCATGCAAACCTACGGAAGCGAATAAGCCCCCTGGGATGTACCTCGATTATTTCGGGCTGAACGAAGCGCCTTTCCGCATCACCCCCAATACGGAATACTGGTATGCGGGTGGACAACGCGGCGAAATCCTCGCAGCGCTCGGCTACGCAATCGATCAGGGCGAAGGCATTATCAAGGTTGTTGGCGAAGTTGGCAGCGGTAAAACGATGCTATGCCGAATGTTGGTCGCCAAACTACCGCCACATATCGATTCGGTTTATCTGGGCAACCCTACGCTCGCGCCCGACGAAATGCTCGGCGCGATTCTCGCCGATCTGGGCATCGCATCACCCGCCGACGGGCGCCAGGCGCGCCTGGCACAACTCAATCAGGTGCTGCTCGAGCGTCATGAAGCGGGTCGGCGCGTAGTGGTCTTTGTCGAAGAAGCGCAAGGCATCTCGCTCGACAATCTGGAGTTTCTACGCTTACTGACCAATCTTGAAACCGCCACCGACAAACTGCTGCAAATCGTATTGTTCGGCCAGCCCGAGTTGGACAGCATGCTGGCCGATTCGCGGATACGGCAACTCAAGGATCGCATTACGCTGAGTCTCAATTTATCTCCGCTGAATGCCCGCGAGGTGGCCGATTATTTGCGCGCTCGATTAGGCGTCGCAGGGTATCGCGGCCCCGATTTATTTCCCACCCCGCTGGTCGTGCGAATGACGCAGGTCTCGGCGGGGCTATCCCGCCGCATCAATGTGCTGGCCGACAAAATGTTGCTGGCCGCCTACGCCGAGCAAACGCGCAATCTCGAACCGCGCCATCTGGAAGCCGCGGCGCGCGACGCAGAAACGGCGGCCCCCAAAGCGTCGATTAAACACTTCTGGCAGCGTTGGAAATGGGCGGTCGCGGGCCTCGCGTTTGGCTTAGCCCTGATCGCGTTTGTCGGCTGGCAACAGGCCCGTGCGACCGCACCTACGCGCGAACCTGCGGTCACCGCCACGATAGCTTCGACGCCGGCCCGGATTGACACGGCCGCGCTAGCCGCCCAAACCCGTTCATGGCTGATGCAGGCGCCCGCTCAAACCTACCTGATTCAGCTCTTAACCGCTAAAGATGCGCCCGCCACAACCGTACTATTACAGGAATTAAGTGCCTACGCGCCGTCTGAGCCGTTGCGGGTATTGCATGGCAGGTATCGCGGCGAAATGGCGTGGATCGTGTTGGCGGGCGGCTATGCGAGCCGCGAACAAGCGACCATCGCGCTGCAAACCTGGCGTCACCCGTTGGTTAAGGGGGCTTTTCTGCGCACCGCCGGGAAAATACGCAAGGTGGCGTTAGCCAATGCAGCGGGATAGTTGGCAGCAAACTGGGTAATCTCAATGAAACGCCGGCAATCAGGAAGATCATGAAATCAGCTTTGAATATCGGACTGCGGCATTGGGTAGGTTTGACCGGCTTGATCTGGATGGCCGGTTGCACGCCGCCCAAACACATTGAAACCTCGCCGAATCATATCCAGCAAGCGCCGGTCGTCGCATCGCCAGCCAGCTTGCCAACCCCGGTGAAGGCCGCGCCTACTTTGCCGCCACCCCGACTCACGCCGCGCGTACCCACCTATACGGTGGTGGTGAACGACGTGCCGGTAAAAGACCTGTTGTTTTCGATCGCGCGCGACACGCAGTACAACATCGATCTGCATCCCGGCATTTCCGGACGCGTATCGCTGAATGCGGTGAACGAGCCCTTACCGTCGATTCTGGAGCGCATCGCGCGACAGGCCAATCTGCGTTATGAATTGAACGGCAAAACGGTATCGATCATGCCCGATTCGCCGTATGTCAAAACCTATTCGGTCAATTATGTGAACGTGTCGCGGCTGGCGACGTCCAGCGTCGGCGTCGCGGCGCAAATCGCCAGCACCGGGGGCGGCAGCATAGGCACGGGTGGGGGCAATACCGGCACCTCGGGCAATTCGTCGACGACAACGGTAGCGAGTCAGTCCAATAGCGATTTATGGCTGGTGCTGGCCGAAAATATCCGCACCATGCTTGCCGGGACGCGCGCCGTCACGCAAAGTACCGACGAACGCGTCGCGCAACTGGACGCCGAAAAGGCCGCGCGTGCGGAACGCGTTTCGCAAGCCGAAGCTGCCAGCCGAGCCGGGGCGGGGGCGGCCAGCCTGTTTACCGCCCCCTTCGCCAACCAGCCGGCGTTGGACGGGAAGAACGATGTCGCGGTGAATCCCGTGGCCGGCACGGTCACCGTGTTGGGCACGGCCAAGCAGCACGAACTGGTGCAGCAATATCTTGATCGCGTGATGCAGTCCGCGCAGCGTCAGGTGCTGATCGAAGCGACGATCGTCGAAGTGACACTGAAAGATCAATATCGCGCCGGCATCGACTGGTCGAAAATCGCACAAAGCGCAACTGGATGGACAATCAATACGGTAGGTGCCGGCACCAACGCGCTGGCGAGCACCCTGTCGCCATTCATTCAGGCCACTTATACCAATTCGGGCAGCAACGGTTTTAGCGCCGCAATCGATCTGCTCGAATCATTTGGCAATACCAAAGTACTCTCCAGCCCTAAACTGATGGCGCTGAACAATCAAACCGCACTGCTCAAAGTGGTCGACAATCTGGTGTATTTCACAATCAAGGCCGATACCGTTTCGACGGCGAGTGTGGGCACGACGACGACGTTTACCACCACGCCGCAAACCGTTCCCGTCGGCGTGGTGATGTCGGTATTGCCGCAAATCAATGAAAACGGCATGGTGTCCTTGACTGTGCGCCCGACGATTTCGCGACAGGTCGGCACCGTCGAAGACCCCAATCCGGATCTCAAAAAGAATAATCTCAATATCAGTAACCGCATTCCTGTCATCCAGGTGCGCGAAATGGAATCGCTGTTGCAGGTGCGTAGCGGTCAGACCGTCGTGTTGGGCGGATTGATTCAAGACGACCGCAATACCGCGCGCGACGGACTTCCGGTGTTGTCGCGGCCCGAAGGAATCGGTGCGATATTTGGTCAGCACGAACGCATTAACAGCCAAACCGAGTTGGTGATTTTTCTGCGCCCGATTGTAGTGGGCGATGTATCGGTGGAAACCGCCGAACTGCGCCAGTTTCAACGTCTGCTGCCCAGCGCGCGGAGTGCGCCATGAAGCTTGAATGGGGTAGACAAAGCACACCATGAGTCTGCTGCTCAAAGCGCTGAAACAGGCGGAAACCGCGCACGCGGAAAAAACTTCGCCGCCCGAATCCGATCTGGCGCTGGAGTCGCTGGAGCCCGATCCCGCCAAAGCGCGCGAGTGGCTCGAGCCGCCAGGCATGCTGTTCGGCAACAGCGGCCTCACACCTGCGCCCGCAAAAGCCCATCGCTTTCGCATGCCGCAGTTGTCGTTGGTGCCGGCAACGGCGCTGTTTGCGGCAATCGTCGCAGTCGGCTACGGCGTGTATTTGTATTTTGAACTGCAGCCGCCCGCCGCCGTCGCGGTGCCCACCCGCTCTGCCCCGGTGAGCGGTGTCGAGCCGATCACGATCACGCCGACCCCCTCTCAAACGCTGACGGCTACTCCCTACTCCGCTCCTGTCGCTTCAGCGCCCGTCGAAACGGTTGCTCCTGCGTCTGCTGCGCCGGCAATAGCAGTAACCACACCTTCACCCGTACCCCGTCAACGTGCCGAAGCGGCTTCGACATTTGCGCAAGCAGATGCGGGGCCGGCTCTTGCTGCCCGGACTGAGCCTCCGCCCAAAGAGGTCACACCGCCCTACTCTCTGCGAACCAGCAGTAACAATGTGCTGAACCTTGCCTACGACGCGTATCAGCATGGCCAGCTCGACGACGCACAGCGTTTGTACACGCAAGCGGCCGCGCGCGAGCGCAGTGTCGATGCGCTGCTCGGGCTCGCCGCGATTGCAGGCATCCGCAATCGCGATGAAGAGGCTGCGCGCCTATACCGTGAAGTTCTGGATCGTGATCCCCATAACGCATCCGCACAGGCGGCGCTGCTCGATCTGCTCGGCAATACCGACCGTCAGGCGACCGAAAGCCGCCTCAAATTACTGATCGATCGCGCGCCCAGCCCAAGCCTGTATCAAACGCTGGGCAATCTCTATGCGGAGCAAAATCGGTGGAGCGATGCGCAAATCGCGTATTTCGAATCCTTCCGCATCGCGCCCTCGAATGCCGACTATGCATTCAATCTAGCGGTGAGTCTGGACCGCCTGCAACAAGCGCAAGCCGCGCTGGGCTATTACGAAAAAGCTTTGACGCTGGGCGGCCATTCGCGCTTCGATCGCGCTCAGGCTGAATCACGCATCCGGCAGATCAAGGCCGCCCAACCATGATTCCCGATCATCTGGAGAGCCGCCTGTTTTTATCGCGCAGGGGCGTTTGTTAGGAATCATCGATGGAGCGTCGTAAAAAACTCCGCATGGGCGAAAGCCTGATCGCGCAAGGCTTGATTACGGTCGACCAGTTACGCATCGGCTTAAAAGAGCAGACCAGCACCGGCCTGCCCATCGGTCGTCAACTGGTTGCCTTGGGTTTTATGACCGAAGCGGTATTGCGCGATCAACTCGCGAATGCGCTTGGCAGTCAGGGCATCGATCTGACCCAGGTGGTCGCCGATTCCGAAGCACTGCAAATGGTGCCCGAGGAGTTCGCGCGACGTCATCATCTGCTGCCGATTGCCTACGACAACGAACGCGACGTATTGACGCTGGCGACCACCGACATGTTCAACGTTGTCGCGCTCGACCAGTTGAAGGCGGGGCTGGGCGGTCACGTAGAAATCGACACGCTGCTGGCGGGCGACGCGCAACTGCTCGAGTGCATCGACAATTTTTACGGCTTCGATCTGTCGCTCGACGGCATTTTGCGCGAGATTGAAACCGGCGAAGTCGATTACGCGAGTCTCAATCCCGACACCGACGAATACACGCAGCCGGTGGTACGACTGGTCGGCGCGCTGTTGACCGACGCAGTCAAGCGCCGCTCGTCCGATATCCACTTCGAGCCAGAGCATGCTTTTTTGCGTATTCGTTACCGCATCGACGGCGTGCTGGAACAGGTGCGCAGTCTGCACAAGACTTACTGGCCGGGCATTCTGGTGCGCCTTAAAGTGCTGTCCGGCATGAACATCGCCGAGACGCGCGCGCCGCAGGACGGCCGCATGTCGCTGACGCTGAACGGCCGCTCGATCGATTTTCGCGTATCCAGCCAGCCCGGCATCCACGGCGAAAATCTGGTGCTGCGCATTCTCGATCGCGAAAAATCCATCATGCCGCTGGAGCAGATGGGCTTCACGCCCGACGCGCTGCGCGAACTGCAATTGATGATGGCGCGCCCCGAAGGCATTCTGGTGGTCACCGGACCGACTGGCTCCGGGAAAACCACCACGCTGTATTCGATGCTCTCGCATCTGAATAACGAAACCGTCAACATCATGACGCTGGAAGACCCGGTCGAATATCCGGTCACGCTGATGCGCCAGAGCTCGGTCAACGAAACGCTCAAACTCGACTTCGCCAACGGCATCCGCTCGATCATGCGCCAGGACCCGGACATCATCCTGGTCGGCGAAATCAGAGACCGCGACACCGCCGAAATGGCCTTCCGCGCCGCGATGACCGGCCACCAGGTATTCACCACGCTGCACACGAATTCCGCGCTCGGCGTATTTCCGCGCTTGATGGACATCGGCATTCAGCCCGGCATTTTGTCCGGCAATATCATCGGCGTGATCGCGCAACGTCTGGTGCGCAAACTCTGCCCGCACTGCAAGGAGGCGTACACCCCCGACGAAGACGAAGCGCGCATCCTCGGCTGGGACGCGAGCCAGCCGCCTGTGTACCGTCCGGTCGGGTGTTCGGTCTGCGACAACAAAGGTTACAAGGGCCGCATCGCGTTGATCGAATTGTTACGCCTCGACCCCACGCTGGATGAACTGGTGGCGAACCACGCACCCTTGCATGAAATTCGACGCACTGCGCTGGCGCAGGGGTATCACCCGTTGGCCGAGGACGGCGTGGCTCGAGTGTTGATGGGGATTACTTCGCTCGCGGAAGTGGCGCGGGTGGTGGATTTGACGGGGAGGGTTTGAGGTTGATTTCCCATCAATTTATAGGTCGGGGCCCTAAGTGGCCGTGCTTTTCGCCTGATGGCGAGTTCCTTTCTTTTGCTCCGCCAAAAGAAAGGAACCAAAGAAAAGGCGACCCCTCTTCATCGCCCTTCGGGTTCCCGAATCGAAGCGAACGGACGGGCGCTTCACCAACTCGCCCTAACAGACTGCACAAAACGCAGTCTGTCGCGGAGCTCGAACACGGTTACGCTTTTTTCCCGTCCGTCCGCTTCGATTCTGGGACTCAGCAAGGGGAAACCGGAAGCCCAACCACAGCGAG
>OBEQ010173325.1_pt1 | contig 11789 bp, 14 predicted proteins | sample 1670901 | NCBI WGS metagenome assembly OBEQ01 (sample SAMEA104232315, study PRJEB22302) | groundwater metagenome | biome: forest; feature: aquifer; material: groundwater | place: USA | collected 2011-08-07 | depth 5.4 m | reverse complement strand
CGCGCCGTAAACTTTCGCCCCTCTAGTCTTTTCGACGGGCAAAGATTCTCCTGTAAGCATGCTTTCGTCAATGCTCGAATCCCCTTCCACGACGATGCCGTCCACGGGAATTTTCTCCCCCGGCCTCACGCGAATCAAATCGCCTGTGACAACTTGCTCGATTGGAATTTCGGTTTCCCTGCCTTTGCGGATTACAATCGCAGTTTTCGGATTCAAACCCATGAGTTTTTTAATCGCTTCCGAAGCCCTGCCTTTCGCGATTGCTTCGAGATACTTTCCAAGCAAAACGAAAGTTATGAGAATCGCGCCTATTTCGAAATAATTTTCCTTGACAATCCCGAACAAAGACGCGACAGAGTAAAAGTACGCCGCGCTGGTGCCCATTGCGATGAGCGTGTCCATGTTCGCGCTAAGCACGCGCAGTCCCGAGAGCGTGCCTTGGTAGAACTGCTTTCCGGCCCAGAATTGAACTGGAGTAGCGAGTAAAAACAGGATGAGTGTTTTGAATCCGAATTCGGGAGTGAACATGGCTAGCAAAAGCGCCGGGAAAGAAAGCGCTGCTGAAACCACTACCTTCAATTTCAATTGCTGCAATTCTTCCGCCTTGAGCATTGCCGCGTGGTTATGCAAAGGCATTCCCATCGGCGCGTTCTGCATTTGCGAATGGTTTTGCATAGCGTGTTCTTCCATTCGCGGGAAAGCCTTGTAGCCCGTTTGTTCCACGGTTTTCACTATTTTGCTTTCGTTGCAATATTTTTCATCATACTCGACCGTGGCTTTTTCCGTCGCGTAATTCACATTCGCGTTTTTCACGCCCGGAGTTTTTTCAAGTCTTCGTTTTATCAATACCGAGCACGAGGCGCAGTGCATTCCGGCGATGTCAAAAACAGCTTTTTGCAATTCAATTCAACTCCTGAACCCAACCCAAGCCAACGGCCCTTTGGGCCCCAATACCATTATCAAAACTATTGCAAGCGCAACGCCGACGTTCAACAAAACTATTGTCAAGCCTGACGGCAGTCTCGCTTTTTCAGCTTCGCTTCCTGCTTCCTTGTAAATCATGTAGCTCAACCCGCCGAGCACTATCGTGCAAGCGCCGAATAAAATAAACAAAAATTCGAGCAGGTGGTCGTTCAAAAGCATTATCGAGGTCATGGCGCCCATGATTCCGCCCATTATTCCTGCCAAGAGCCCTTCAAGCCAGCCCATTATTCCGCAGCAATAACCGCAATAAGCGCCTATAGCCATTCCAACCGCCATGCCGATTACGCTTCCGACGAACATGCCGTTGCTTGCGCTTACGACCGCCCCGACCATGAATCCGCCCATCATCCCCAAAATCATTCCGACCATCATTCCGCCCATGCAAGTGAATTCCTTGCGATACGCAATAGAATGCCAGACTGCAAATGCATTCGCTGAGACGGCGATTGCGGTTAAAAGCAACAGCCACTTGTATTGCTCGGCGGGAACGGAAAATGCGATCGAAACAAGTATTTCCATACCTATTATCAAAAAGAACGACAAGAGCGTGTTTTCCAAAAGCATTCTCTCGGTTTCAAATCCTTTCGAGCCGTTTGCTATTCCCGAAAGGTAGTGTTTTGCCGAAGCGAAAGCGTTTCTTTCGATCGTATTGCTTTCCAAAGGCGTTGGGGAAAGCAAATACCCCTTTTCCTTGACTGCGTTTACTATTTCCTTTTCGTCCGAATCTTCGCATTCCAAAACAATGCTTCCTTTTCTCGAGTCGGATTCGACGATGCTCGCACCGGGGAATTGCGAAACTACTTTAGCCATTACTTTAACGCAAGAATCGCACTCGAACCCTTTCACGTAATAATTGTGCCTCGCCATTGTTTTCTTCACCCTATCCTACTACGGAATAGCCTTCTTTTTCGATCGCATTTTTGATTTGCCCTTCGGTTGCAGGCAGGGAGTATTCTATAAGGACTTCGTTCTTGGCGTGACTGGCCTTCACGCTAGAAACGCCTTTTACTTCTGCGACAGAATCGCTTATCAGCATTTCACAGCTCTTGCAGTGCATGCCTTTGGTCTTGAATATTTTCTTCATTTCCCCCACGCCACCGTTTATTCTGCGATGAGTTTTCCCCTAAACATGTTCATGCTGCATCTGTACTTGTATTCTCCAGGCGGCGGAGTGAATAGTGCTGTTTGAATTTCACCGCTTCTGGTCGACAAGAGCTGCACGCCGAATTCACGTATTATGAGCATTCTGCTGCAGCCGGCGTCGGGCGAGGCTTTAAAGCGCAAGTCTACGGGCATTCCTGCTTTCACCCTTACTTCCTTAGGTTCGTACCCGCGCGCAGTAGCGGTTATTTCAACAGTTTGCACCGGTCCCTGCGGATTTTCAATTTGTTTCGTTTCGATTTGCCTTTCGCTTGAAGCAGGCATTGCTGCGAAGAGCATTCCGACTCCGAGAATGCCTATGCCAATGAGTGCCAAAAGCACCAACGCGCTTTTTTCCATTTCAAACCACCCTGAAACGCGCTTTTCGCGCTTGAATAATATTTTTGTTGGTTGAAACAATATATAATAACTCTTGAAACAATGTTTCTTTGGAGTGAAACAATGAAAAACCACCGTCCTTTGATTGCGTTAGCCTTGGTAAGCCTGTTCATGCTCTTGGTGATAGTGATGATTTTGACTTTCAACGCAGACAGCACCCCTGATTTCCTCCTTCCGGTAGTGCAATACCACTTTGAACTAATGATTTTGATCGCGCTTTCTGGAATGCTGGTTGGGGCGGCGGTTTACTACCTTATGTCCGAGCAAGTGCAGCGAAAACAAACGACCAGCCGAAAGAACGTCGAAATCCTGCTTAAGTTCTTGAACGAAGACGAGCGCAAGGTCGTGAAAAAGCTGCTGTCGAAAAACGGCAACGCAATGCAGTACGAGCTTTCCAGACTGGAGGGCCTCACGCGGCTCAAGGCGCACAGGATAATTTCAAAACTCGAAAGGCAGGGAATAGTGACGATAGAACGCATAGGCAAGGTGAATTCAGTAAGCCTCATAAAGGAGATAAGGGAGGCTTTCGAGTGAACTATTTGCCGTAAGCCAGGAAACACCGGTGCCTTTCCTTGCACGATTCGCACTGGGCTTTTGCGGCTCTGGAGTTTTTCATGCAATCGCTCTTGATGAACGAAACCAGCCCCCGGAGGGTTTCGATTTTCGGGGTAAGGTAGTATTCCGCTTCATTGCGGCTCGTGCGGTTTTTGGACAGAAAACCGTTTTTTTCTAAATCACCGAGCCTTTGGGTCAAGAGTTTGGGGGTTATTGGATGCAACGCCCTTTGCAGCTGCGAAAAGTGAATATTGTCTTTCGAGGAAAACAATTCCAAAAGCAAGGGAAGCATCCACTTTTTCCTGAGCAGGCTGATTTGCTTGATTATTGGGCAGAACTGCATCGGGTATGCTGCCTTGATTCCCTCTTGCACTTTGACGGGCATCGTTTTGCACCTTGTTTCTAAAAAACAATGTTATTGCCGGTTATTATCCGTTAACCCCCGCACGCCGATATAGTCCGCATAACCCGAAAGCCGTTCTTTCATTTTAAAGAAAAACTCTCGCGGGTAAGGCGGGATTTTTTCGAAAGCAGGGTCTAGCGTGGTTTTGTTTTCGAACTGTTGCAGGTAATACGCTTTCGCTCCTTCGACCAGTTTTCCTATTTCCACTAAATCGCTTTCATCCAAAAGCGTGGGAACGACCGTAGTCCTGAACTCGTGCTCAACCCCGCTGGTTTTGATGAATTCAATGCTTTCCAGGATTTTTTCCGTATTCACGTTCGAGTTGGTTGCGGTTTTGTACTTGCCCAACGGCGCTTTCACGTCCATGGCTATGTAATCCACCAGCTTTTCGGAAACCAATAGCTTAAGCATCTCTGGATTGAAGCCGTTGGAATCCAGCTTTACGCAAAACCCTTTTTGCTTTATCTTGCGGATAAACCGCGGCAAGTCTTTGTTCAAGCAAGGCTCTCCGCCCGTTATCACGACTCCCTCAAGCAACCCCACTCGCGAATCCAAAAAACCCATTACTTCATCTTCACTAATGGTTTTGTACTCGCATTTCGATTGCAGCACCAAGCCAGGGTTTTGGCAATAGCCGCAACGCATGTTGCAGCCGAAGAGGAATATTATGGCGCTGGGCTTGCCCGGATAGTCTAAAAGCGTGAGGGGTTGCAGGCCTTTGATGAGCATGCTTCGCAACCTCAAACTCTGTACGTAACGCGATCGTTGAACTCGCTTTGCTTGCCGTCGTTCCACTGCGCTACGGGTCTGTAATATCCTACGACTCGCGAGTAAACTTCGCACTTCGTCCTTTGCATTTCTTTTTCGTTCATCTTACTTCGTCACCTCCGCTTTCATCACCATTGCTGGCCGGAATCCGATTTCCTCGTCGCAAACCGGGCAGTACTCGTGCTCGCCCGAAAGATAGCCGTGGTGGGGACACACGCTGAATGTCGGCGTAATGGTATAGTAAGGCAAGCGATATCGTTCGGCAATAGTTTTCACTAGCTTTTTCGTTGCTTGCGCGTCGGGCATCCTTTCGCCTATGAAGCCGTGCAAAACCGTCCCCCCCGTGTATTTAATTTGCAATTCGTCTTGCAAGTCCAACGCCTGGAAAATGTCGTTAGTGTAATTTACGGGCAAATGCGTTGAGTTTGTGTAGTAAGGCGCGGCGTTTTTTTCCTCCCATGCTTTTTCGTTCGCAACTTTAATGGCGGGGTAAATGCGCTTGTCGGCTTTTGCAAAACGGTACGTCGTTCCTTCTCCGGGAGTAGCTTCGAGGTTGTAAATGTGGTTGGTTTGTTCCTGATACGCTGCGATTCGGTCGCGCATGTGGTCCAATACTTTCAAAGCGAAAGTTCTTCCGTTCGGCGAAGCGATGTTTTCACCCAAAAAGTTTTCCAGCGCCTCGTTCATTCCCAAAAGACCTATGGTGGAAAAGTGGTTTTCCCAATATGCGCCGTACGCTTCTTTTATGCCGCGCAAGTAGTGCTTTGAATACGGGTAAAGGTTTTCTTCCGTGAACTTTTCCAAAACCCGCCTTTTGATTTCCAAGCTTTCTTTCGCCAAATCCATCAGCTTTTCCAGCCTGTCGAAAAACTCGCTTTCGGTTTTCGAGAGAAAGCCGATGCGCGGCATGTTTATTGTAACCACACCAATGCTTCCGGTCAAAGGATTTGCTCCGAACAACCCTCCGCCCTTCTTTCGCAATTCCCTGTTGTCCAAACGCAGCCTGCAGCACATGCTTCGCGCGTCTTCGGGCTTCATGTCGCTGTTTATGAAATTAGAGAAATACGGAAGGCCGTATTTAGCGGTCATTTCGAAAATCTTGTCTGCAACCTGCGAGTCCCAATCGAAATCCTTTGTGATGTTGTAAGTGGGAATGGGAAAGGTGAAAATCCTTCCTTTCGCGTCCCCCTCCATCATGACCTCGGCAAAAGCGATGTTGAACAAATCCATTTCGTACTGAAAGCTGGCGTGGGTTTCCCCCATTTCCTTTCCTCCGATCGCTACCCTTTCTTCGGCAACGTTGTGGGGAGCCGTCAAGTCCAGAGTGATGTTGGTGAAGGGCGTTTGGAAACCCACGCGAGTGGGGACGTTTATGTTGAAAACGAATTCCTGCAAAGCCTGCTTTATTTCCTTGTATCCCAACGCATCGTAGCGTATGAAAGGGGCGAGGTAGGTGTCGAAGTTGGAGAAAGCTTGCGCTCCGGCGGCTTCGCCTTGCATTGTGTAGAAGAAATTAACCGCCTGCCCTAGTGCAACCCGAAAATGCCTGGGAGGCTTGCTTTCGACCTTTCCGCCCACCCCACCGAAACCGTTGTTTACCAAATCCCCGATTTCCCAGCCGCAGCAATACACCGAGAGCAATCCCAAGTCGTGCATGTGAAAGTCTGCGTTCGTGTGGGCTTCGCGGATTTCGAAAGGGTAAATGCGGTTGAGCCAATAGCGGGATACTACGCTCGAGGAAATGTGGTAGTTCAGCCCTTGCAGTGAATAGCCCATGTTGCTGTTCTCGCGCACGCGCCAGTCGCTTTGGCTCAAGTAATCGTCCACGAGCCTTTCCGCCTCGCCAATCGCATTCTTCAAATCGCGAATGCGCGCGTGCTGGTCGCGGTAGATAATGTAGGCTTTCGCCGTTTTCGCATGCCCGCGTTCGATAAGCGTTTTTTCAACCAGGTTTTGAACGTGCTCCACCGTCGGCGTAGAGTCTTCTTGCGAAAGGATTTTCACGACTTCGTCTGCTACCTTCCCCGCTTCGTGCAAGTCGGTTCCGCCGACTGCTTTCGCCGCTTTGAATACAGCTTTGGCTATCCTTTCTTTGTCAAAAGTTACGGTGCTTCCGTCGCGTTTTATTATATTTTTAGGAGTAGGCATTTTCCGCAAATCCCTCCTTTGTTTGTCAAGTGAAAGCGGAGCGTCACAGCGTGTTCTGCGGCCCTTTCCCTTTCAAAGCCACTCTTCCCGTCTCGCTTAATTGTTTGACGAGACGCAGCCATCTTTTTTCACCATTCCTTCCTTGTTTTCTTTTTTAGGCAAGATGGCTTCGAAAAATAAATTTAAAAGCAAGGGCTTTCCAAAAGGAAAGCCCCGAATTAAATTCAACCTTTGCGTAGTTTCTTCCGTTAAAGGTGTTTTGTATGGGTTTGTCGAGAGTGGTTTTGTTTTCCGTTGTTTTGGGTGCGGTCATCGGGGCAGCTGCCGCCGTTTTCATTCAAAACATCATGCCTCCAGACGAAAACACTTTGATCAGGGATTTCTACTTGACCGAAAATGCGGTTCACGTCAGCCCCCATTCCATCAGGAAGGAAATCGGCTTTGGGCCTGCTTCTTTCGTTTTGGTTGATTTGCGAAGCCAGGAAGAGTACGAGAAAGAGCACATTATCGGGGCGATTAACATTCCGGCTTACAAAGACAAGGACACTTCAGACTACGGCGCAGTAGAACGCATTGTTGGGGGGTTTGCAAAACTCCCGAAAGACAAGGACATCATAGTCTATTGCTATAGCACGCCTTGCATGACCGGCAGGAAAGTAGGCAAAATGCTTGCGGAACGCGGGATTTACGTAAAGCACTTGGGTATAGGCTGGAACGAATGGAGGTATTACTGGAACTTGTGGAATCACGAGCACGAGTGGAACGTTACCACCGTTTTAGATTACGTGGCTAACGGCACAGAGCCAGGGGTATTCAAGGGGCCTAAGGCAAACGCAACTTGCGGACGGGGAGAGTTCGGCTGTTAAGAGGGGGGTTGGAATGGCTGGAAGGTTGAAAGGAAAAGTAGCAATAATAACGGGCGGAAGCAAGGGCATAGGCGAAGGCATTGCGCGCGTATTCTCTAAGGAAGGCGCGAAAGTGGTTATTGCGGATATAGATTTCGAGACTGCAAAAAAAGTTGCTTCTTCAATTGGCGGGATTGCAGTGGAGTGCGACGTTTCGAGAATGGCTGACGCGAAGGAAGCCGTTGCCGCGGCGGTGAAAAAATTCGGAAAGCTGGATATTCTCGTGAACGACGCGGGAATCTTTCCATTCAAAAACTTTTTGGATTACGATGACAACGAGCAGGTTTGGGAGAAGACAATGGCGGTTAATTTGGATGGAGTGAAAAACTGTTCTCTCGCAGCGGCAAGGCAGATGAAAAAACAAGGGAAAGGGGGACGGATAATCACCATTTCAAGCATCGCGGGTCTTCAAGGCTATGCCGGTTTGACTCACTATTGTGCAACAAAAGCGGGAGTGCTTGGTTTTACTAGGGCGTTGGCGTTGGAGCTAGCGTCGTTGAAGATAACTGTCAACGCAATATGCCCTGGTTTGGTGGACACTCCCGGAGTGAGGGCTTTGGGAATGAGCAACGAAGTGGTTAATGCAACGGCTAAATCCATTCCATTGCAAAGGCCTGGAAAGCCGGAGGATATAGCCTGGGCTTGCATTTATCTCGCAAGCGACGAAAGCAGTTTTGTCACCGGACAACATATAGTGGTGGACGGCGGCGATGTTGTAAAATAGAACTTTGGTCGGACTGAGCTCAAGGGAGTAAGCAAGGGCTATTAATTCCCCTGCACATTTTTTTGCATGAAGCTCATTCACCGCGAGGAAGGAAAGCTCAAACTATCGCCGCAATCGCTTGAAGATTTGTGGTACTTGACGAAGATAGTTAGCGTAGGCGATGTCGTGGAAGGCCATTCTTTTCGCAGTTTCAAGGCGGAAGGGAGGAACAGGCCTGTTGCGCCAGAGAAAAAGAAAGTGCGCTTGGAGCTTAAGCTCGACAACGTCGAGTTTTCGGAAAGCGTGAATAAACTGCGGTTGACGGGCGTGATTTTGAGCGGTTCGCCAGAGGAATACGTTTCCTTCGGAGAGCACCATACGCTTGATGTTGAATTGGGCGAAAGCTTCATTTTGAAAAAACGGTTGAGTACGCTGGAGGAAAGCTTTTTGCAGGAAGCGCTGAAGAAAACCGCGAGGGCGAAAATAACCGTGGTGGTGATGGACGAGCACAAGGCTTTGCTTGCCCGCATAGACGTGCGGGGGGTGAAGTTCACGGCAGAAATAGACAACAAGGCCAACAAAAGAGATCCCAAGAATTTCGATTCCCTCCAGGTTTCGTTTTTCCAAGAGCTTGCAAAAGCGTTGGAAAACGAGGATACGCTTGTTATTGCCGGTCCCGGCTTTGCGCGAGACAATTTCAAGAAGTTTTTGGAAGGAAAGAAGCCGGAATTGCTGAAAAAAGCGTATTTCGAGCATTGCTCGAACGCAGAGCAAAGCGGGGTTTTCGAGCTGTTGAAAAACAAGGTTTTGGAGAAAGTGATGAAAAGCCAGAGGATTGCAATGGAATTTTCGTTGCTCGAGGATTTGAAGGTGCATATCGCCAAAAACGACGGGCTGGTGGAATACGGGTTAGAACAAGTGAGCCAGGCGATAGACTACAATGCTGTGGAGAAAATCATGGTTTTGGACGAGCTTGTCAGGAAAGATGCAAAGGCGAACGCTTTGGTTGAAAAGGCGAGGGAAAAAGGCTCGGAATTGGTCATTTTCGATTCGAACGATAACGCGGGAAAGGAGTTTGAAGCATTCAAGATAGCCGCACTGTTGAGATTCAAGATTCGCTAGAGTATGAATTCGTGTTCTTTCGCTTCTCTCCTTGGAGTGGTGTGGTGGTGAAAGACCGCTATTATGACTGCGGTCAACGCTATCAAAAGCATGTTCCCAGTGAGAAGGCTGAACCCGAAAACCACGGCTAAGCCGAATACCTCCAAACTCTCTCCGTTCGACGGATGCACATACTCCATTTCCACTTTTCTCCAACCTCCTTGGGGGGTAGTTGGAGAAAGGCGCCTCCTTGGGGTTACGTGTTTTTTTTAAATATCAAGGCGCCCTTCCCACGCGTTTTTTTCGTCTTCTTCTATTCGCCACCTCCCTTTATTCTCCAACGATTAGGCATTTATATATTTTTCCTTTTACCGAATTTCTGTATAAAATTATACTTATCGTTGCTTTTTACGCTTTTTTGTTGTTTTTAGGCGTTTAGTCATGTTTTTATAGTAGATTTTGCATATTTCTTGTTTCAAAGCTATTGCTGGAAAGGGGGTTGAGTATCTGGTGGATTATTCTGTTTCAGATGCCGTAGTCGAAGTTCTTTCCGAAATGCATTTCCTTACTTTCCCGCTGCAGGAGGATTTGGTGAACTATTCCGCGTTGGCGCGTTACCTCAAGCCTTTGGTTGAAAAGCGGGTCGGCGAGGAGGTAGGGCCGGACGCAATCATACTCGCGATAAAGAAGTATCGCGAGTCGTTGCCTGAAGTGCCTTTCCACGTTTTTGCGATTTTGGCTGAAGCCAAGCTTTTCCTGCGTACGGGCATTAGCCTGATTCACTTCGAAAGGAGTGATGCGCTTTACCAGCGGTTGGTTGACTTTCAGCACAACATTGACTGGGCGGCAGGAGAGAAAATGTATCTTCTTGAGCGGAGCGAAGAGCTTTCGGTCGTGGTGCTTTCAAAGTACGAGAAGGATTTGCTCGCATTGGCGAAGTCAGAGAAGGTTTTGAAGAAATTCTCCAACCTCGCGCTCGTGACGATGATACTCCCGCCTTCGCACATAGAGTCTTACGGGATTTTGGAGTACATCGCAAGGCAATTCTCGGATTTGGGCGTGAGCGTCAAGGAATTGTTTACTTCCTACGAGAAGTTTTCGCTGGTTTTCGACGAAAAGAATTCTTCGGAGGTTTACGAAAAGCTGAGCAACGCGGTGAAATTCAGCAGGGAAGTCGTGGCAGGGCACTCGAAGGGCAAAAAGGGGTGATTAGTACTTTACCACTATCCTTTCGCCCAGGCTCGCGATATTGCGCAGGCTCAAGTCTATCTTCTGGCCTGAAGTCGTCTTTACTATGAAAGTCTCGTTTTTCTTGTTGATGCCTACAATCGTTCCGATCAGGCTTCCCAGTTCGGTGTAAACGCTTTTCCCTTCTAAATTCATTTTCGCGAACAGGTCGTGCTTGAACTCCCTCGCCAAATACGCCACGAGATACATGGCAGCTACGCCTAACAGGAGCGAGTAGAAAAAGTTTTCGAAGGAAAGCGTTCCTATTACCCAATCGGCCGCGTTAGTGAAAATCAGCCAGAACACGAGCACTCCGGCAGTCTGGATCAAGTACTCTGGAAGCAAGTGGTTTTTCTTTTCCGACAGCGCCTGCAAAACCTCGCCGACTATTATGAGCAATACTGCGACGGGGAGAAGCAAAAGCAGGTCTTTCACGAACCACGCGATTATTTTCGCCGTATTCAACGCTGCCCCCGTATACTGCAAGGTGAAAACGCGGTTGAAAGCCATCCACAGCGACGCCACGAAGAACGGGACTGCCGCGAAATAAAAGATGAAGCTGGAGTTTTCGAAAGAGATTTTCATATTGCTTATTGCATTGAGTATTTTCTCTTCAATCCCGAACGCGCGCATTATCAGATACGCTCCAAGCAGCCCGATGAAAAGCCTTGCGCCGAAGAACTCCGCCAAAGCGAAGAAGAGCAAAGCGAGCCCGGGAATGCCGAACACTATTCGGGCGGTATGCGGTTCCTTTAATTTCTCGAGGACGGCGAAGTAGGTGGATTCTAGTTCTTTCGTCTGCTTTACCGTAACAGTTTTAACGCTATTCACTTTCACGCGCGAGTTGATGAGCGGAATCATCTGCTCGTCGCTCGCGCCGTCGCTCACGAAAACGCAAGCGTCTGGCGAGAGTTCGTCGATTATTTTTTCCAGCTGTTTTACTATTTCTGTATGCGCGTGATACCCGAGGCGGGTGTCGCCGCTGATTGTTGCGATGAAAACGTTCTTTACTTCTTTCCCTAGTTCGTCGTGGAGCTTTACGGCTGCGTAAATCGTATTTGTGTCGGAGTCTTCCGGGTCTGCAATGCCCAAAGCATTGGCTGCCTTTATATTTTCGGCCCTTCCTAAAACCGGGCCCTTGATTTTAGCCTTGGTTCCCAAATCGTTGTCCACATCAACGCACAAAACCAAAAGGCGTTTTGCTTGTGCCATTTCAAACCACTCGATTACAATAATTTCGCGAAAGGCGTATTTAAGCGTCTTTCTTTCAATTCAAGCTAAGGCAGAGTTTCCGGGCAAGAGGGAGAAAAACTCGTCGCTTTTCTTGAGCGAAAGCCTGTTTTTCAACAACGTGAAGAGCTCTTCCTTCTTCTTTTCCCCGGGGACAAGGAAGACAAATGTTTTCTTTTCAATGCAAGCTTCGGCTGGTTTCGCACTCAACTCCCCGTCCTGCGTT